>Ga0157359_1000485_pt1 | contig 14694 bp, 8 predicted proteins | sample AttcapACBM3_FD_111482 | JGI IMG/M metagenome (GOLD analysis project Ga0157359, IMG submission 111482) | Fungus gardens microbial communities from leaf cutter ant in Botucatu, State of São Paulo, Brazil - Atta capiguara ACBM3 | ecosystem: Host-associated > Fungi > Mycelium > Unclassified ...
TCCTCCCTAAGTAAGATGTGATATTGAGTGCCCATGAAGAGAAGAAGGAAACCCAGAAGCTGCTTGTCACTCAAGGCGGACTAGCCTCCCATTTGTCCTAGCAAGATCTTTGAATCTCCTGAGTTGTCTGATTAGAGGATATAAATATATATGGTGAATGTTGAAATCACTTGATGACGTCATTAACGAGAAATAGATTAGAAGTAGTAGTGATGTTGGTGCAAGCAATCCCTAGGAGATTCAGCACAAGATGCTGAAGTCCTAGGAACAGACTTTATATAAGTGCTCTACAATAAATTCTAGATCCAAATATATGTGAAGGAATTTTATTGTCTCTATATAAATGTCCATACTCAATCACTCACAATCATTCATATGACACCCACACCCAGTTGCCAATAGAGCATGTTGTGATGTTGATATGAATCTTTTCTCAACACTCCCACTCAGAGCTGTTGGGAGGAACAGAGTGCACAGCAGCATAGTATGGTATGGACAACTGGCAACCACTTACCTGTGGTGTTGTCAGACATAGTGTACACTGGGAGATGAAGTCTGTTGGGTTGACTCAGAATGCTTGGTGATGCAAACTTGTAGAATGACCTTGGCTTCAGCTTGCATGTTGTACTGTCTGTCTGCTATATGGTTGCAACTTCAGAGAAGTAAGTGAAGTCCAAAATGGAGATGAGTGCTGATTTGGTGTATTACTGTTGAACACTGGAGATCAAGTTTAATAAGAACTATCTTTGTTGATTATCAGACTAGTGAATTACAGTATAACTACTAGTCTTATATACAAGTAGGAGATGTAAAAGATGCTCAGGGTTTTAGTGTATCACCCTGAGTAGAGGTTTTAGTGGTAAGACACTGACAGAAGTAAGATAGGAGAACCTTGCTATAGAAGACCAAGTCAGATAGGAGTATTCCCATTATAAAAGATAGGATATCTGAATTGTTGCATCACTGCTGTAAAAATGTGTTGCAAGAAGAGTGGCTATTATAGAAGACAGACTTATTTTATAGATGTTAAGGGGACAGTATCACCACAGGAACATATCTTCCAAATGGGTAGACCTAACATATGACAGATGTATACTTCTATGGAGAGCTGAAGGAGAGCAACAAAAAGAGACAAGTTGTATTGTTCAAAGACAAACCTCACTATGTAAATTTTCTCTATCAACTACCTAATTAGAATTATGTGCTTACTAAGCAGAGTGCTTCACAACAAGAGTAATATCAGAAACACCCAGTCAAGCATAAGACTTTCCAAAGGCTTTATAAGAAAGTATTTTAGTAAATATATCTATCAACATGATCTTGGTAAAATATCAGGCACAGTTCACACTGAGGGTGAAAGTCCACAAGATGGACTCAGAGATGTGCAGACTCATGAACAATCTTGGCTTCAGCTTATGTGCTGTGCTATCTGTCTGCTGCATGGTCACAACTTCAGATAATAAGGAGAAGTCCGAGATAGAAGTGAGTGCTGATTTGGTGTGTCACTGTTAAACACCGGAGATTGAGTTTAATAAGAGTTATCTTTGTTGATTATCAGACTACCAAATTACAGTGTAACTACTAGTCTTATATATAAATTCCTACTATAAGAGATGCTTGGGATTTCAGTGGTATAGTCTCTATTACCCCAAGTGGAGGTTTCAGTGTTAAGACACTGACAGGAGTAACTCTGTCATGGAAGACTGAGTCAAATAAAAGTATCTCTGCCATAAAAGATGGAATACCCAAATAGTTGTAGCACTGCCTTAAGGTGTGTTGCAAGAAAGGTAACCACCATGGAAGACAGGCTTGTATAATTGGAGATGATATCACTGTGGGGATGTAATTTCCAGATAGGTGGACTTGTATATGACATAGAATTATAATAAAGTTTGACCTCTCCTTACTTAACACAATCATGTATAAAGTGATACCAAATATCAATATGTTTAGCATGAGAGTGAGAAACTGGATTGTTAGCTAATATATTTCTGATTGTCTGTATGAATAACTGTGGCCATTGTCTATGAATAATCTAGCTCCTGGAGTAGTATATAAAGCTATACTGCCTTCTTTGTAGCATTTGCTAAAGCAATATATTCTGCTTTGACTGATGATGTTACAACTGTAGACTGTTTCTTTGATGACTAAGAAATTGATCCACTTACAATATCAAAGAAAAATCTTTTACTGATTTGCAATCACTCAGATCTTATACTCAGTGGGAGTTAGTCCAATTAACAAAATCAAATACTTCCTTCTCACATCTTTCCAAGATGAGATTAAGATCAACTGTGCTCTTAAGATAATGCAAAATTCTCTTTGCTACATCTAAATAAACCATTCTAGAATTCCCACTAAATTAAGCAACTAATCTAACAGCCAATTGAATATCAGGTTATATTTGTATTGCAAATAAGAGTAAGCTAACAAGAGATAAGTAATGTATACTTCTAGTATAGTCTTTATATGTTTGCTTCTTATTATTAGTCTTGAAACATTGGGATAGGATGAGGTTGTATTTTATAAACCAAACTGGACAAGAATTTGGTAAATATAAGCTAACTGGTTGAGATAAATGAGTTAATTTGCATAATTCCAAGTGACTATAATACCAAGTATGTACTTTAGCTTATTAAGATTAGTAATCTCAAAGTCTTCATTTAAGACATTCTTGAAAGAGATTATCTTCAAGATCTGTAAACCTATAATAGCTATAAATAAGTATAATGAGAGCAATTCTTCTATTTTTTTTCTTAATATAAAAACAGTTATCAGTGAATGTACACTTAAATTCCAACTTCATCAAAATCTTATGTAATTTTTTCTTCTATTATCCTTTAGCCTGCTTCAACCTATAGAGTGCTTTCTTGAGCCTTTAATAATAATCTCCACTGTCTAACTTCTTCACTCTAGTACTTCTATATAAATTTTATTCAGCTCTCTCTGTAGATAGATAGCTACAACATTGACTTTGTGTATCTTGAAATCAAGAAATACTATAAGAGTAAGAAAAGTGTAAAGTGTTGTAGCAACCACTAGTCATAAGACTAATAGAGACATAATCAATAAATCTCAAAGACAAATATTATTATAGAAATCATAAGAGAACTTGACAAGGAGTCTTTGTTAAATTGCTACCCTATTTATATAAGTTATAGATGGTCCATTGCTACTAATAATTAACCCTACTCTAAAGTTTATACATCATCTATGAGATAGACATGCTGTTAACATGCTCCTTAATGTCATTCTTCTAGTCTGCTCTTGCCCAGTCTAGGCCTATGACCTTACATCATGTGATATATCATGTGACTGCAGTCTCATGCCTCTTCATCATCAATAAAAAGAAAATCAAAATCAAAAGAAAAGAAATATTAAATCAAGAAAAATAGATAAAAGAAAAAGAAAAATGTTAGTGTCCAAGTATACCATAACATGAAGTGTAGTAAACTTGGCAACAGACAAGAATGTTTTAGTGAAGTCTTTTCCAGAAACTTACAAGAAGCCTTTAGCAACAATCTAGACTTTGAATTTGACTTAGTTCCTATATTCATCTAATTTTTCCTTGAAAACTACTCAACTTCTAACTACTTTCTTCTTTTCTAGTAACTTATTCATCTATTCAAATACCTTAGCTTTTTTTAACTAAGCAAATTCAAATTTAATAGCATTCTTCCATTACTTTGAGTAAAGACATTAGAAAGCTTTATAATATGAGCACAGTTTATGAGCTATAGCTACAAATACCAAATCTTCATTTATAGTGACTGTATCATCAATAGAAAAGTATTCATATTTCTTTATAAGTTTATGCTTTCTTCCAGAGTGTTCCTACTTTGGTAAGTTATTCCATTTTATAGACTTTTTGGATATAGGTAGTAGTTAGTTCATAACTTCTCTACTTAATACTTAAAAAACAAATGTAGTGTGATCTTTATTTTAGAATTTAACTCTTTAATAGTATTAGTAGAGATAAGAATTAGTAATGTAAAGTCATCTTTGCACAAAGCATTGTTCACAAGTTTATTCACTTAATGAGGAGATACATTTAGTTTATTAATGTTCACAATTGCCAACTTACTAAGTGTTTTATTCTCAAAAAATTGGATGTCATGAGAAGCAATGAGTTTTTTATTCTCCAAATTTTTAAGTTTATATCTCTTTGTCTCATTAGTCTACCAATCTAGTATTCACATCTTTATAATCCTCAACTCTAGCTTTTCTTTCTAAATCTTCTTAGATACATAAACCTAATCTAGAATTCTGAAAATTCAGAAGTGCAACATATCTAGTTTTTTTTTAGTTCATGTCTCATAAGAAACAACTTCTTTTAACCAAGAGATGGATGTTGAACTTCTTATATGAAGCATACATGAATATCTCTCCTCAATATCTCAAGTTAACTTCTGCTGTATGTAGTATGCAGTGAACCATTTTAAAAAATATAGCAATTATCTGCTCAGAAATTCCATTTTGTTCTGATATATATGGATTTGTTGTTATATATATAATACTATTACAATAGTAAAACTGATTTATTGTAGTATTAATGAACTTGGGACTATTATCACTACAAAGACATTAAACCTTTAAGCCTGACTAGCATTCTAGTATTGAGATGATATCTTATACTGCCACTCTTACCTTATCTTTGTTCTTTAACAACTGGTCAACTAGATAGTAACAACTTATTTCTATAATGATAAGTGTATAAAGATTACCATCTTATATTGCAACTGACATAAAATTAGTAAAATTTATAATAACCAACTCCATTTTGAAGTACTAACTAGAGCTTGTCTTAAGTAATAGAAGCCAATAAGATTTGCTATTTATGTAACTACTGTACAATTGATTATATTTCTGGGGTAAATTGATTTCTAGACCATTAATAAGTTGTTAAGTTTGTATTGAGTGAATAATTGCTAAATTCAAGTGTTTTAATCTTAAGTACCAGAGTTATGTAGTAGATCTTTTCAAAAGATAAGTATTGTAATTACTGAGTTCTACTATACATTGAATATAATATAAAGTGCCAGTGGACTTTATCAATATTACTCTAAATAGCTTTCTGCTATTTCTTATAATAGAAACTCTATTACTACAGTATTGTAACTAATCTCTGTCTTGCTGTAAAGCTTTTATATTAATCAAGCTAGCTCACAAATGAGAAATATGAAGAATATTACTGAAGACTATATTTGTTAGGTATGGTTCACACTTGAAGGTCAATGCCAGAGTTCAAGATGGTAGACTCTAAATATTTTTATTTTTTATTTTATTTTATTTTAATTTTTGGAACTTAGAGTTAGGGTTAATGTAACATCACAGTCACACATTAGTCACATGACAACATCACAGTCACAGTCACACAATCACATGTTACAGAGAAGAGTATAGAAGGTTCTAAAAAGATGATGTTATATAACATATTTAACATATATTGACCTTAAGGCAAATACATAGCTGTTTAGGATAGGCTAGAAGTAGTTAGCATGGACCATGAAGTTTTAGTATATAAGGTAGACAATCCTGTACAAAGTTCTCTATTGAGTTCTCTTGTATTAACCCAATACAAGGTTTTATTCATTAACCCACTCTAAGATCTTTGAGTTGTAACAGTAAAAGTCTGCAGAGTTGGCTCAGACATGTATAGAGTGTAAAAACTTCATGTGATGAGCTTGGTAATGCAGACTTGTCAGAATGACCTTAGCCTCAACTTATATGTTATGCCTCTTATGAGCTGTATAGTTACAATTTTAGAGGATGGTCTTGTAAGGAGTAATAAGGAGAGAAGTAAAGTATGTCATTATTGACACTGGAGATTTAGCATCAACTTTAGTTGATTATCAGACTAGCTATTACAAAGTGGTTACCAGCCTTAAATACATAATATAACAAAAGGAGTAACTAAAACAGATCTTTGAGCAAGTATTTTATTAGTGAAACACTACATAGGAGTTTAGATTTGGAGAGGGGAAAATTCTGTGTAAAGTAAATTTGTGAAGTTTGAAGGAGATAATTAGACAACAGAAACAGATGAATATGACTATGGATTTTGACTCAAATAAAGCAAAATAACCACAGACTTTTGATGAAATTAAGTCCATTATAAAGTACCAAACCACTGACAGAGTTTTGAGCACAAATATGGCCAAATAACCATGGGGATTTGATATCATATTGAAGTCAAACATGTTTCAGACATATTTCAGAGTTTAGGATATGACAACAGCTTATAAAACTATAGCTTAATTATTTCTATATTAACTTTTGATATCAAAGATTATTTTGACTTTGTTAATTATGAATGTCTTTTTAATGAGATGAAAAAATATTATATCTTCTTCAAACTAGTAAAGTGAATAGCAAACTTTCTCTCTGACTGAGAAACAATAATATATCTTGATGGCACCTGAAAAGAAATAAAATCAATCAAGCATTCCACAAATATTTTCTATCTCTTTCATTCTTACCTTTTATAACTATTCTACTTATGTCTTTATTCTTATGTATATAAATAATGAGAAACTAACTATTTTTCTTTCTCTTTAGATATCAACAATCATATACTCACTAAGGCCTATCAATTAGTAGATTAATAGCTATACTTAGCCAGATTCTCTTCTAATAGGAATAAAAAAGAATTTATATACTATACTCAGAGAAAAAGAAACAAAATATCACCTCATATTGATCTTACCAACTTTGATAGTATTATTTTCAGAATATTAATAGTAGTAAAGGCTGAAAATGCCATTGTATATATTTTATATAAATATAAATATCACCTTGCTGAAAAGGCATAATTACTTGGAATGCTTACTATATCTTAGCACTAGTTTGCTTATTACAGTATAAAAAGTAGAAATAAACAATAACAAAAAAAAAGAATATCATATGATATATTATGTGCACATAGTTACAGGTTTCTTTTTTAATCAACAATTTATTACACAGAGTGTGAGGACAGTTTATAATAGCTATTTTGTAACTATATTACATAGAACTAAAACAACAGAAAATAAAAAAAAGAAAAAAGAAAAATAATTAACTACTAACTGAGCAAAAGAGTTGCCTTATTATGTAATACTTTCTCCAAAGGAAAATACAAGGAAAGAAATGAACTGGCTGATAGTATCCCTCATTAGGTTCTAGTGCTTATTAAACCTCTTACACTTATAGAGAATATGGTGTTTTGATTTGATTAGATATAATCCACATAGACAACTAAATTCTTCTCTCAGGAAAAATCTTAGTCAGTATTCTCCTATCAGAGTATGATTTGTGATGATTCTCATAGCTTCAGCATATAACAAATTAGAGTGACTGAAATGTCTAATCTATGGTTCCTTTTAGTATATAAGGGTTCAGTATCTGTTAGATCATTATTTAATAGGTTGAGAAACTGTTTTTCTTTAAGATCTAATGCTTGAAAATCCATATGCTATTGTCTGATAATACTATCACTTTTTTCTTGTTAAAGTCCTATAAGGTTTTATAAGGAAATAGTGGAATAAGATTGAATTTCTTCATATTTTTATCCACAAATGTGTGAAGAGGCCATTCTTTATTACTAGAACAATTTCAAAATTCAATAGTATTAGATAAATTTTTCTTAAAAAATAATCTGAGGTTTTTTGAGATAACAATTAATTGAAGTTAATAGAAATAGATGGTAGAATCAAAAAAAATTTATACCATATATAAAATGTTAGTAATGACAATGATATAAGAGAAATTAGAAAATAAAACCATCTAATTAATTCCATGTCTGATTATGAATAATTCTACTTCTATTGTGATAATATTGATAGTATAATAAAGCATTTTTTTGATAAGACTGGAGAAGGAATAAATAGATATAGTAATATTATTTCTAATACTATTATCAAAGACAACAATAACAGTGTAGGAATCAGAAAAAGCATTAAGCATAAGATCATCAAGTTTATAGAGGTGGGTAGTCTGTAAGAAAACAAAACGAAAGACTTTAATTTAATTTAATTTATTTTTTCATTTTATTTTATTTTTAATTACTTTACATTTTTCTATTTTTAGAACTCTGGGGTTAGGGTTAGAAATGATTGGTCACACTGTCACATCAGTCACATTTTGATAGGATGATCACAATATTGATCATAGAACTAGAAAGAAGAGAGTAGAAGATTCTGGAACAAAGTGACATCATACAACATAGACACCACATGTTGATCTCATGCTTTACATCTGGTCATTTAGGATAGGGTGCACAGTAGCTAGCATAGACCATCTGTACAAGTATATAAGATAGACTATTTTGTAAAAGGCTCTCTATCAAGTTCTCCTATATTACTCTAATACAAGAGTTTGATTCTTACCTCACTCTAAAAGGTTAAGGATTATAACATAGTCTTGCTCTCTTAATTACAGCAATTAACTTTATAGAATAAGAAACAACTAGATTAATTTAGACCCAAGGAAAAACTTGCTATTTAAAGAGTCAAAAGATGAAAAAATTCCATTAAGACAAATATTAGTTTTCTAAAAAGAACAAATAAAAAAGGAAATTTCCAGTATATCTCTTTTCAAGAAGAAACTTAATAGTATCATTAGAAAAGAGTGAGAAAGTTCTTAATTAGAGTCTTCTACTCAGTTTTTGAAGATGTAAATAAATAGAAATCAAACTAGCAATAGCTTCAATTTCTATAGTAGAAGAGGTATGGAAAACATCTAAAATCCATAAAGTGGCTCAATATTGCAATTTTCTAAGCTTATTAAGCAGGAACAAAAGAGATGTTTTGTTGTAATACTATAAAGAAAAGCTATAAAGAGCTATAGGTAGAACACACATTTTATAAAGAAGACATTTCTAATAGAGAAGAAGTTTATGCATGAAGTTTCCAAGCATCTTCATACACTTAACAGATAATAGAGCTTTGTTGGAATAGAATTTGACATATTGATGAAATGAAAGCTTTCTATCAAAAATAAACCTGAGATATCTCCATGAATCTTTAGATCAAAGAATAGGACTTCTAATGTGGCTGAAATCCAAAGAAAGAGAGTCAAAGAGACTATGTGATCTAGAAAAGTGAAAAACTTCAGTTTTTCCATGTTTGATAACAAGTCCAAACCATTTAAGTAAGATAGAGATAATACTATAACTACAAAAGAGATGTAAATTTGTTTTTTCAAAAGATTTTTCTTAAGAAATGAAATGGGGATTTTTAGGTTTAACTCTTTTTTCAAAAATATGAAAAAAAATAAGAGAGATATAAAGAGTAGATAGAATTAGAGATAATGTAAATTCTTGACCTATACCTACATCAATATTGAAAAATGACGAAACAAAATTGTTTCATAGAAATTATGTTTTTCTACTAACTAAATATCTAAAAAAGAAATGTGAAACTTCAAAATTAAAATCAGCTTTTTCCAAAATAAGAAAAAGTATTTGATGGTTAAGAGATAGAAAAAACTAGATGATATCAAATACCAAAGTGCTTGTTTAAAAATTCTTGACCTATTCTAAACAAATAAGATAAGTAAGAAAAATGCTTGTATCTGTAGTCAAATATTGTTTGAACTCTCCAAGTTGATTAAGACAGACAAAGTTATTGGATATCAAATAAAATTGAAGACTTTCACCAATGACTTTCTTAATCAGCTTGTCTAAGATATTTAAGAGAATAATAAAGCAAATGATTTAGAAGAATTGTAAGATGTCTTATTCAGCTTTGGAATAATGATCAATGATAATGATTTGAAATGTAATAACCAATGTCCTAAGTTAATGTATATATTAGCAATATTAATGAAATTCTTTAAATATTCAGTATTTTTAACAACCACTTTGAAATGCTTTCACAAATCCTGTCAGGGCTTAAAGCAGATGAATTATTACACTTATTAATGGTACTTGTAAATTTCTCACTTGAAAAAGGAGGCCATGTTAATGACAGTTTTAATAGAAATTTGTTTAAAATACTTGTATTGATTTAACAATTTTGGACCAAATTGAATGTTTGATTAAGAGCTTGCTATAGATTATTGATCTTAATGCATGGTCAGCCATTATATTGTAAGGCTTTAATAGTAAGTAACTTGTGTTTATTAACCTACTTCATTAGATCCTATTGTTTTAAATTTCTTGACACAATTTTATCATCAAGAAACATTCATTTTGTTCTTTTGACATATCCTTAAACACCCTCCAATCCTTGATTCTCTTGAATAACCCATAGATTCTGTGTTTCATTTAACACTCTACCAAGCTTTAGATCATTTGGTAATTTTGACAACTTTTGAATATTTATACTATACCAATTCCAAAGCACTTGCATATTCTTGAACAATAAGTTTAAAAAAATTGATATCAGAAATATTCAAAGTGTTAATGTTTCTAATGGCATGGATAAAATCAGAAATAAATTCTTTTTCTTTCTTACTGTTTTTAATGATAATATGTTATTTGTACTGAATGAATTCTTCTGTTATGACAATATCAATGGTAAGAGGAGTATGATCTAATAGATATTGGATATCAAAATTAATGCTGTGATTATCAATTTCTATGGAATTAGGATAGAGAAAAAATAGATCTATAACTAAATTTGTATTGTTGGCATTGTCTAAGTATTGAGTGGAGATTTGTTAAATAGGATTAGATAATTTAAGGTCTAAAGAATCTGCAATCTCCAAAAGAGAGTCATTATGAGACAAATGAAAGAGATAAGAAGGGTTCTAGATACTATTTCTAATGTTAAAATCACTAGCTATAATAAGAACATTTCAAAGATTTACTTTAGTATCCTTGAGATACTTTAAAGCAGATTGGTAATCATCTGAATATACATTGAGCATAAAGAAAATATTAGTGTTATTAAAAAAGAAAAGCAATTAATGTCTTTGTGATTAAATATGTCTTTTCATAAAGAGAAGTGCAAGTAAGAGAGATATGTATTGATATATGAAATAATGCAGAAATAATCATTGTTGTTATTTGTAGGTCTAAAGAAGATAATCCAGTTAGAATAATTCAGAGCATTTACTAAACTATCTCCTTTTTTATTTAAAAAACTTGATATAGAACAAATGAAAGACTAAGGGAGTTCTTGAATTTAAAAATGTTAAAATCTATGTAAGATTCTAAAATGGTGTCCATGAAAGTTCTGTCCTCTTAAATACTACTCATAGCTAAACAAATTGACTTGTTTCTAGACTCCTAAAGTTCTTGATACTTTTTAGCATACTATTTCTTATTGAAGTAATACCTCCAGAATGGACATGAGTTAGAATTCACTTGATAATCATCTTTATAGTTTAGACATTTGAACATATGAGGGCATAGTTCATCTTGTTTAGTTTCAGGATATAAAGGGTTAGTCTTAAAGTTTGCTTTATAACACCAAGCAAAATAGTAGTGATGTTTGATCTTATGAGGCCTATTACATTCAATACATTATAATTCTTAAATACAACAGATGAATGTAGTATGTTCTCACTTCCAGTAATTCTTGTATTAAAAGATGCTAGGGTTTATATTTGTACTTCATATGGTGATGATATGACTTCTCACATTAAAGCAACAATTAATCAAAGTTTTGGCTAAAGTACTACTTTGTGAATCCTATATATTGATATACAATATGGCCATATCTGATTTTAGAGACATTTTGATAATACATGGTTTTGAAGCAATGCAAATGTTATTAAAGATATATTTTTTGATGATTGTCTTTATAACACTAGAATCAATTAATGTATTAGTCTTCTTAATAAGATATGGGATATCTAAAATTTTTAGGTGTGACTTAGATTGTGGGAAATGAGCAGGTTAAGCATCATTTAAATTCACAGTGTTGATATTCTTGATATATTTTTGATTATGCTAAGATCAGAAGGAGAAGCAATCTTGTTAGTTGTGACAATGAGTCCTTAATAGTTACTACAGATAAAGTTAACAATAGTATCTGATTTGATACCTTTAAGAGAACAGCTAAGGTTAGCTATATGTTTGCCTGAAGTTTTTATGAACTTGTTGATGTTATCATCCTCTATAAAAATGATAATTTTCTTGTATGAAGGATCTTTGGTAGTTACATTGATACAAGGCTTCATTTTACCTATATCATTAATAGTCTTATAAATATCTTCAATCTTTTCAAATAATAGATTGGAAAAGTTATTCTTCAGTTAAAGAATTTTCTTAACACCATTAAATGACACTTGAGCATAAGAATGTCTTTCCTTTTTGTCAAATTGGTTTTTTGATTTTTTTAATTTTTTCTATAATACTTTGATTTACTAAGCTCTTTCTTAGATAGTTTTAAAGAAACTGGAGGAGGGGAAAGATTAGAAAATTCAACATAATTTGTCATTGGAATTTTCTTGGAACTTTTTTTAGATTTGGAAAGTAGTACTTTATTACCAAATTTTGAAAACAATTTTTAATAAAATGATATGTTAATGTGATTTATCTTTAAAGTATTCTAACCACCTTCATAGATAAATGAAATGAGGGTCTAAGCCACTTGACTAAAGCCTATAAGACTAAAAATATCTTCAAGTTATTGCTAATACTTTCTGTAGTGCCAAATAAGAAAGTTAGGTATGATTGGTCATCCTATAAGTCTGGATTGGCTAGTTGTAATATCATATAAGAGATAAATAATGATTCTAGTCTACAAAGCTAATTCAAACTTTAATTACAATTATTTACTACTTCCATATATGAGGAAGGTATGTCCTTTGAACTATTGGCCTCATTTTAGATATTGGATGCTCTCTTCTTGAGAGATGTGTAAGACAGATAAAGTATTTCTTGTTTAGTTTAATTGGTCTGAAAGGGATCATTATTTTAAACCTCTATTCTATCTATATATATGACAGATGAAAGATTAAAATAAGCTGATAGATTTCTTGGAGAGTTGGGGCTCATTCATATTGATGTCTTTAGAGAATATATTAACTTTTACTAAATAAGACATAGCTAAAATGTTAAAGAAAGAATTTATATTTACAATTTTTCTATTAGGTGCTACTATATAAGATGGTAGTATGAAAGAAAGAAATAATAAATAAATCTTGTGGTTACATACCTTTTTTTATTTTAAGTTCACAATTTATTACATGGGATGCAATGATAGTCCATGCCTATAGGAGGAATTATGTATGGAGTATCAATATTCTAACCTTTTTATGTAGTTACCCAATACAAAGGACTACTAAGGAATTGAATCTATAATCTCAAGTAAGTTTGAGGTAGGCATAATATACATGAATGGGGGGCTCTTCCACTATGCCATCTTTCCCCCATTATATACCTCTTTATTGACCAAAAAAAAAATTAAATTAAGAAAAATAAAAATAAAATAAAATATAAAGGTTCAAAGAGTATCATGAGAGAGAAAGAGATAATGTAGTGGAAGAGCCCTCTATTTATGTATATCATACCTATCTCAAATCTACTTGAAGTTACAAGTTTAATTTCTTAGTAGTCTTTTGTGTTGGATAGCTATATAAAAAGGTTAGAGTATATAATACTTCATATATAATTTCTCCTATAAGTATAGACTGCTATCATGTCCCATGTAATAAACTGTTAATAATAAAAAATAAAAATAAAAAAGTATCATGATAGTATAATATTGACAGTATTCTTTGTTCTTCTTGTTTCCAGTACCTTGCATAAGTCTTCTATGAATTGTAAGGCAAAATGAGATTCTCTATTGCTAAGAATTTTCCATATATTGTCTAGTACCTCTCTTTAAAGTTCCATCTCCAGAGGAACCTGCCTCTCTTTCTATCTTGTCCAACTTCTTTCTAACTTCTTCAAAATTCATCCTTGAATTTTCCATCATCTTATCTAAACAATTTCTTTACTATATACTTTTCCAGTAGTAAGTTACAACTCCTCTGCTTCTAAATTTAATAGTTTTTGTTTTCTCTATTGTACTCTTCTTAACTTTTTCATTCTCTTTCTTAAATTTTTCTACTAACTGTAAAGAGACCTGCCGCTTCACTCAAAATTGAATCACAGACACCTCACAAAGAATCACAAAGGAGATTCAGGCCTTGTAGAAATGGCACCCCTGGTAAACAGTTTGCCTTTGACATTCTCAGACAGGTCGAAAGACGTCTACAGGGCTCCAGGGCTTAGTGGGGCTGCCAAAGACTGCATCAATCCGGGTACAATACACGATCCCTTGACATTGGAACGATGTCCAGGAAGCAGCTCACAATCAAAGACATTGGGATAATCACTGAGAGCAGTTGGGGTATATCCATGGGCGAGTCACGCCAGAAATAGTAGTAGCCATACTTCAGCGCTCTTCCACTGGTTCCCCATCTTGTGTCTCTGTGTCAGTTTTGGTGGGTTCGATGGATGCAGATGGTTCAGCTTGCTCTAGTGAAAGCGTCGATTTCAGCCTTCTAGACACTCCAGACAGAACACTCTTTCCCTGTTTGCTCAACTCAGGATAGGCAATGAGGTACAGAAAGGTCTAAAATTTTACCTTTTCCAACCCCTTTTGAAAGACCGGCGAGAGAGATTGATGAGCGTCAGAGATATGACGAGATGCATGTTCAAAGAAACCAGGAAGGCGTTCAAAGATAGGCCCAATTCTATCTTGACCTAGTGCAGAAACCTGAACTTGACCCAACCTATTGCGTAGAATCGTCACAATATCCCACGCGGTCTTTTTTGCA
>Ga0157359_1000486_pt1 | contig 14680 bp, 11 predicted proteins | sample AttcapACBM3_FD_111482 | JGI IMG/M metagenome (GOLD analysis project Ga0157359, IMG submission 111482) | Fungus gardens microbial communities from leaf cutter ant in Botucatu, State of São Paulo, Brazil - Atta capiguara ACBM3 | ecosystem: Host-associated > Fungi > Mycelium > Unclassified ...
CTAACCATCTGAATATGTCATTAAACTCTCTTTTCTGCACTCTCTTGCTCTTCTGTAACACTCTGTGGTCTTCCAAAATCTTTTAGTATTATTCTCTTATCTACTTTTTTATACTCTGGCTCTTTTCCATTTCAGTTTCTCTATTCTGAACTATTCTTGATTACTTAAGTATTATTATTCCTTGCTTATATAATTGGAATTCTAACATATTAGAATGAACCTATTATTATATAGAGTAGTTATTATCTTTAGGAATCTCTATTCTGTTCTCTTGTCAGGTGCAGTTCATACTGGGGTAGAAGTCTGCAGAATGGACTTGGAGATAAGCGGACTTGTGGAATGACCTTGGCTTCAGCTTATGTGCTGTGCCATCTGTCTGCCATGTGGTTGCAACTTCAGATGATGGTAAGAAGTCTGAGATGGAAGTGAGTGCTGATTGGTGTGTTGCCATTGAACACTGGGAATCAAGTTCAATAAGAGTTATCTTTGTCAATTATCAGACTAGCGAATTACAGTATAACTACTAGTCTTATATACAAACAGATAGTATAGGAGATGCTTGGGGTTTTAGTGGTAAAACCCCTATTACCCTGAGCAGAGGTTTCAGTGTTGAGATACTGACAGGAGTAACTCTGTCATGGAAGACCGAGTTGAATAGGAGTATCTCTGCTGTGGAAGATGGAATACCTGGATGGTTGCAGTACCACCATAAGATGTGTTGTGAGAAAGGTGGCCACTGTGAAAGGTGGGCTTGTATGTTTTGGAGATGATTTTACTATGAGAATGTTATTTCCAGATGGGTGAACTTGCATATGACAGATTACTAAGATATCAGACTATTGGTAACTATAGATTTTATCTCAGGAACAACTAAATAAATTCTCACAATCAAACTTGTATTAAAAAGTGCTTATCAAACTATCTCTAATAATATATTTTATATTATATAAAGATTAGTATTCAAAGAGATATAAGTATATCAATATAGTAATATAATTGGTTACCTTCTAAAATTAGCCTGATATCTGCTATAACAGATAATAACCCTACTAGGTATGAGTTTTGATCATGTGATAGAAACAGCTTGCAGACAGACTATCACTATTTTGTATAAATATTTCTATATCTAAGAATTAAATCTTAGATTTATTATCATTATTATCATTGAACTTTTGAATTACTTCTAAATTTCTGAGAGTGTATTTAAGGTTCAGATATTATAAATAAGTGAGTAGTTTATTTTATAATATAGAGTTTCTAAAGATTTAGATGTCAAGATCGTTGACGATGGACTTCATGCATTTTTATTTTCTTTCTTTCATTTTATTTTTCTTTGTCTTTTATTTCTATTTTCTATTTTTAGAACAACTTGGGTTAGGGGTTATCAGTCACGCTGTCACATCAGTCACAATTTGATGGTGTAGTCACAAGACTGATCATGGGAATTAGAAGAATAAAGTAGAAAGTTCTGGAACAAAGTGACATTATATAGTATGGACAACACATGCTAACCTCATGTAATACTCATGGTCATTTAGGGTAGGATGCACAGTAGTTAGCATGGACCATGGGGACTAGTATATAAGGTAGACTACTTTGTACTGGGAACTCTATCGAGTTCTCTTATGTCACTCCAATACAAGAGTTGTTTCTTGACTTAACACTTTGAGTCTTGAATCATAACATTAGATACTGTTAGGAATACTAAATAAAGACCATGGATTTTAGCAAAGTTACATCTTTAGAAAACCTAAGTATACATTAGAGAATAAGTTCATTATATATAACTTATCTTTAGAAAAATCTAAGAAAACAAGATAAGGTTTTTCAAAGATAGTTGCTATTCTAAATACTCTACTGTCTATTATAATCTAATAAATACTGAACTAACTATTAAAATGATAGTATACAGATGGTTACTAGAATATTACCTAGAAAAGCAAGAAGTACTTGATATTGATGGAAAGTAGCTAGTAATAGTTTCAGAGATTATTCTTATTTTATTTCTTATTTCTATTTTCTTATTTTAAACTTGAAATTAGAGTTAGTATGACATTACATATGATTGTTACAAACTGTCACACATCTGTCACATGTCCAATAACATAGTCACAAGTCATAGTTATATAATCATATATTATAGAAGAACAAAGAAGGTTTTAGAACAATAATATCATATTATATATCAATAGTATATAATATATATGTCCTTTAGGGTAGGGTAGGTTTAGTATAGTATAGACCATTAGCCAAGTGTATATAAGATAAACACTTTGTAAATAGAACACTGTTAAGTTCTCTTATATAAACTCTATACAAGAATATTCTTTTGCTCTTACTCTTAAGACTGTTCAACATAGGATCCTCTTTCTATCTTTCTTTACTCTCTCATTATCCTTAACAAGGAGTAATACTACTTTTTTGTTAAGAAGAATTGCTGAACCCTAGATATAAAAGATACATTAGCTAGATAGAGAAAGCTAAGCTTAACTATTTATTTTGTACCAAAGTCCACTAGTACTTGGTAGATATATTATCTTTTGTAGACATGTTAGTCAGTATTTTGTATAGTAGCTCTGTGCTAATGGTCTACTTGTGATCAGTCTATGTAAAGGAATAATAGAAGCTTTTATAGTACTATTTTTTCTTGGGCATATTTATATATAAATTTAATTAGAGAAGTAGTTAGTAGTATAGGTAGTCAGTAGATAGTATAAAATGGGACCAGAAGAGAGCTTACTAACACCTACAGAAATTGAGTTTAGCTTAGAGTATGTATTTAAGATGTTATGACTTAAGTCTTTGAGTAAAGATAAAAGATGACTTTTATATTAAGTAATACAAAATAACTCAATAGAGTTTCAAGTACAAACTAACCTATCTTATATATACTTAACTAACCTATCTTAAAGTTTATATATACTCCATAAGACTAACATACTGTTACTATACTATATGATATTATTTGTTCTAGAATTTTTTACATTCTTTTCTATGTCATATGATTGTGTGACTTGTGACTGTGATATTTGTGACCACACTATAACATATGTCTCACTTCTGTCATATCTTATAACTTATATAACTATCATATATAATATTATATCATATTTTTTTACTCAAGTCTAAAATAATAAAAAAATGAAAACCAAAAATAAAATAAAAAGAAAATTGGGAAATAAAAATAAAAGAAAAAGAAGGTAAATAAAAACCAAGTCTATTATTTACAACTCTAATATAAAAGAGAAACTAGCAAAAGGGAAACTAGCATCAGTTTTGTTCTCTATTTATATACTCTATTATCTTTTACTCTGCCATACTTTTCATCATCACTCATACCAATTGATTTCCTACCATTCTATTACAATATAAGTCAATATAGCTCAATCAGTTTAGAACAATTAGTTAAACAGCAACAAGAGCAGATAGTTATTTTACAGATGTTGATAGCTCAAGCTAAACTAGAAGAAGAAGAAATGGTAGTTCTCTGACCCAATACCAGATTAAATATAGATATAGTTAAGCTACTAATATTCAATGGAGAAGCAGGAAAAGTATTAGGATTTTTAATGGCATGTAGATTGTTTATTAGAATAAAAATGAGAAATTATTTGGTAAAAAAACAAGTATAGTGAGTATAATTATATGTAATAATAGAGAAGTTTTTATCAGATTTGAAGAAAGAATTCAGAAGAGAAGATAATAAGACAATGAAGATAACAGAGTTTAAGAAAGTAGAGTAGAAAAGTAGAATAATGGAGAAGTTTGTACAAGAGTTTATTCCTACTTTATATATATTACAAGTATATGGTTTGTACTAGTGATAAGTAGCCTTATCCTAAAGTTTATGTATGAGCCATGAGTATACCATATATACACTATAAAATGAACATACTATAGATATATATCTTAATATCATTCTTTTAGCCCCTTCTCTTAGATTCTAAGCCTATGACATCATGTAACTGTAGTTATATGCCTCTTTATTATTCAAGAAATAAAATAAAATAAAATAAAAGAAATAGATAAGAAGAAAAGAAAATCAAAATAAAATATAAGAATTCAAGCATACTATAACAGTACCCTCTCTTAAGGTTCTATCTCTAGAGAAACTTGTTTCCCTTTCTCTTTCTATCTCACCCAACTTCTTTATAACTTCTTTAAATACTCATCTTCAAACTTCTTATTATTCTATCCAAACAAAATCTTCATTGTATACTTCTCTGATAATTTACTTTTCTTAAACACTTCTACCTCTGTATTCAATGTCTTTTTCTTCCTCTTTTCTTCTTTCATTTGTACTCTTCTTATCTCCTCTTTTCTAATTTTCTTCTTAAATTCTTTTACTAAGTCTATTATATTTTTTAAGTTCTACAACCTCTTCCAAGTATCTTCTTTTGTTATATATTTCTTCTTTCTATCTATCTCTACTAAAGAAGGTGAGATCTTCTTCTGTCTCTCTATCTACTCCTGATATATCACTATTTTACTCACATTAACTACCAGTTAAATTTTTATCAACACTGGTAATTCCAACTCTACTGTATTCTCTAATATAATTTTCTTTATTTTATAAGATTTTACAAACTTTTTATCAACTTCTTTGTTTCTCTATTTCTCATCTGCCATATTAAATTTTTTGTACTTAACAACACTTTATATTTTACCTTATACTCTACTACCTTCTTTCTATTTTTATCTGCATATTTTTCTAATTTCTTCTTGTGATTTTTTCAATACTGTTTTTGCCTTCTTATTTCCTTCATTTCCTTTACAAACTCTTCTGCTTTCATATGATTCTTCTTTTTTCTTACCTCAAAGTCCATTCTTGGTTCTCTTCCATAGTCAACTTTCAATGGTGATGACTTTGTAGTTATATGTACTTTGTTATTAAAGGCAAACTCTACAGTTGCTGACTATTCTAACTAGTTTCCTGGTCTATAATTAATATACATCCTTGAATACTGTTTCAACTCTTAATTTGTCCTCTCTGTCTTTCTGTCTGTGAATAAAAAGCTATTGATAATTTTGTTTTTATTTCCAATATCTCATTCAACTTCTTTATTAACTCTGTTACAAACTGTGAACCTCTGTCTAAAATCACACTCTTAGGTAACCTATATAACTTCTATATATTGTTTCTAAATAAATCCTTCTACCATTATTTTTTCTGTTATCATTATAAAATATGATATTTTTGAAAACCTATCATATACTACCAAAATTGAATTATAACCTCTTAATACTGGTAGCTGTAAGAGGACCACAAACTCTGAAGTCTGATCTCAAAAACATAAATATAAGGGAACTGTCAACTCTGACAGCCTTTACCTATTATCTCCAGTTATAGTTCATATTCATACTTTCATCCTACTATATCCCTAACCATCTAGTGTAATCATTCTGGTCTTATGTCAGCACTGTTCCACCTGATTGCTATAGACTAGTAGAGTACTTAGAATAGCTGTTACCTTTGGAAAATCTCATTCTGTTCTCTTATATTTCTCTGGAGGTAAGTCATATATTAGATATTATTTGTTAATAAGCTTAGGTTTCTCTGGAGCCTGAAGTACTATCTCTATACTTCTGTCTTCAGTTGCACTAATAGTAGCTTTATAATAAAGTCTACTGATATATGTTGCTATAGTCTCTCTAGTACTATAGTTGGTTTTAATTTTCCTATTAGTATCTCTGCTTTATTTTCATCCTCTAACACTGATTATATTCCTCCATATATTGCTTTACCTCCTTAGTAACTTTTGGCCACCAATAATTCCTAGTGACTAGTTTCCTTCATGCTTTGCTATTAGCATATTGTAATAAAGCTAAATAATCTCTAACCTCAAACTCTCATTCTTTAAAACATATATCTTTCTCTTCTTTAATACTAACTTGTTCTCAATTTTCCACTTATTGTTCCTCAATACTTAAACTCCTATCTTCTTCATTTCTTCTACTACATTTATTACCTTATTATTTTTTGCTTCCAATTTTTTAAATTTTTTCTATAATTTTTTCTTCAGCTTCCTTAATTAATAACTATTTTTATTAGGGAAACTGTATAGAAGAGCAAAGTACTTCAAATCTCTAGGAAATTTGATCTACTGTCTGAGAAATTACTAAACTATATACTCATCTTTAGAAAATTCTAAAAGAATAGAATAGGGATTTCTGAAGGTGACAACTACTCTATATAATAACAGGTTCAATTTAAGGTGTCAGAATTCCGATTATATAAGCAAGAAATAATGATACTTAAATAATCAAAAATAGTTTATAATAGAGAAACTGAAATAAAAAAGAGCTAGAATACTTAGCAAGTACTTCCAGAGTGTGGAAAAGTGAATAAGCAGATGTTTAATGATATATCCAGATAGTTAGAGATATTGATATATAACCTGAAGGGGTTTAAAACATAGGAAATTGGATAAGCAGATAAGTATGGATATAAGAAAGAATTGTAGAACACAGATCAGCCAAAAAACATGGAAAAGAAAAGTCTTGAAAGAGCCAGTCTCCTTACAGTTTCTTTTCTATTGCTTTAATCTCTAACCTGTCAGAATTGAAGATAGTGGACTCTATTTATCTTCAATTTCTTTCTTACTTTTATTTTCTCTTCTTTCTATTTTAGGAAACCAGGGTTAGGGATTGGTATGACTCAGTATTACACATTAGTCACTGTCACATAATGTTATTATAATCACACTGTCACATAATTATATGTCATAATGGAAGATGGTAGAAGATTCTGGAAAGATGATATTATACAATATGTTATATACATAATCATTTAGGATAGGCTAATGTAGTAGAAGCATAGACTATTAGTTTTAAGTATATAAGGTAGACAATTATATACAAAGCTTTCTATTAAGTTCTTTTATGTAAACCTTATACAAGGTTTCTTCTTTTGACCAACTCTATGATCTCAAGTTCATAACATAATAACTCTTTCTTCAATTTTATACTTTTGCTAACTACATGTTTTAAAGCAAAATCAAATCTTAACAAGTATAAAGTCTATTTAGCCTGCCTTCAATTTAACTTCTAAGCCTTTATGAAGTACTTTAAGTTTTTATGATCTGTTCAAATTTGAACTGACTCTTAGCTTCTAAGAAATACCTATATACTTCTAGATATCTAATAATTGCCAACATTTTTATCATGAATTATATAATTTCTTTTAGCTTCATTCAATAACTTTGAAATATAAGCTACTGGTCTCTACTTCTTATCCTTACACTTCATTGACAATACTCCTTCCATAGCAAAGTCTGATATATCTATTTCTACTTTTATTTCTTTATCCAAGTCTGGTATTATCAAGACTGGCTCCATCATAAACTTGCTTTAACAAATCATCTATAATAATTTGCCAACCCCAAAAACTTCTGCACATCTTTTACACTTCTCAGTATTAGCCAATCCACCACTCTCTAGGCCTTCTCTTTCTCTATCTTTACTTCATTTGGTCTTATCACTACCTCTAAAAATCCAACCTTCCTAACCTTTCACACACATTTTTCTGGTTTTACAAATAAATAATTTTCTGCTATCCTTCTCAGTACTTCCTTTGCTATATCATCATATTCTTCTTTTGTCTCTGTTTTTACTATTATATCATTAATAAATACTGTCACATCTCTTATCTCTATTATATTACTAAGCAAGTTATTCATCATCATCTAGAAAGTTGCCAGTGAGTTTGTCAGTTCAAAGAACATTGCTGTCAGCTCAAAAACATTCTTTGGCATTGAGAATGTTGCTTTTCACTCATCTTCCTTCTTAATCCTCACATTATTATACCCCCACCTAAGATTCTTCTTTGTGAACATCTTCTTTTTTTTCCTATATTATCTATTATATCTGAAATCAGTAGCAATAGATAGTTGTTCTTAACTGTTCAACTGTTCAGATATCTATAATCCTGTACTATTCTCTTCTTTTCACCCTTCTTTGGCATAAAGAACACTAGTGACATTTGTAGTAATTTCAATGGTCAAATATACTCCTTCCTTAACTGATCCTTTACAAACTCCTAAACCTCTTCTCTCTCTATTCTTTTGATAATGGATATATCTTTCCCTTTTTTGAAATAAAACCTTCTCTGAGATCTATAGCATAATACCAAGTCTTCCTTGTTGGTATCCTTTCTGACTCCTTCTTTTTAAGCACCTTCAAATACTTATGGAACCTTCTAGGAACCATTTCTTTCACTGTTCTAATTTCTATTAAGTCTTCTTTCTCTTCCTACTTTTCTTCTATCATTCTTGCTATATTTATTTCTTTCTCAACTGTTAGTTTTCTAAACTCTTTCTTCTTTTCTCTTTGTATACTTTCTTTCTTCTGTTCTTTCTCCTTCTGCTTTTGCCATTCTGGCTTTGTCTACTTTGTCTTCCACTGCTTTCCACACTCATCTAGACATCTTGTCATCTTTATTTTCCCAGTTTTCCAATCAATCTCTAGATTGTGGCATGCTAACCATAGTATTTCTTTACTTCTACTATATGTTTTATTAGTCTTTTATAGTTAAAAGTAATGTTCACATTTCTTGTATATATCAGCCTATCTAACTTCTTCTTTATAAACTTATTATTTCTTGCAAATTCTGAGCTCATCACCAACTCTATCACACCACTGTCCAATAATGTCTCTACAACAATTTCATTATCATCATCCTTCTACTTTAACTCTATCTTCACCATTACTTCTCTTAACAACTTCTCTTTCTTTTTCTTTCTTGAGCTATCAGTACTAGTAAGACTGTTATCTGCTTCTGTATTTTATACATCCACTGGTTTTTCTTTCTTCAATCTTTCTTCTCTCAAAATTGTCTTTCTATCTTTTCTTATCTCTTTTCTACCACTTTCTCTTATATTCATCACTTTACTCTTCAATACTTCAAATTCATTTAAGGATCTCTGTGTTGGTCTCTTCTTCTGCCTACTCTTCTTATTTCTATAATAATAGGCAATATTGTTACAACTCAAAGACCTTAGGGTTGATCAGTAAGATGAATCTTGTATTGGGTTAACACAAGAGAACTCAATAGAGAACTCTGTACAGAATTGTCTATCTTATATACCTCAGACTACTGGTCTCTACTTTAGTCTACCTTAAATGACTATGCATCTGCTTTAAGGTCAACATGTGTATAATACATTGTATGATAACATTTCTTCTAGAACCTTCTACTATTTTCCATCATGATATATGATTATGTGACCATGTGACCATGATTGCCTAATCATAGTTCCAAAAATAGAAAATGGAAAATAAAAAATAAAAAAGAGGAAGGAAATAAAATAAAATAGAGTCTAATTATTGCAATTCTAACAAATATACCCAAAACCTCCATAAACAAAATACTTCCTCTCTATTATTACTCTTTCTTTATTTGTCTCTCTCCTTCTTTTTCTATGCTTTTTACCATCTTCACTCCTTCTCTGCTCTTTTTTTCTTTCTTACTCTTATTTCCTCAATTCTATCCTATTCTTTTTTATCTTTTCTTTTCTTTTTCTTCTCTTACCTCTATCTTTGTTTCTTCTCTTTTCATCTTTTTTCATAACCTCTTCTTATATATTCCCTATTCTGTTTTCTTCTCTTTCTCTCAGCATCCATTCTCACTACTACTGCCAATTGTTCTTGTAATTCTAATATTTTTTAATTGTTCTATACCATCTGTTTCAATAACATTATCACTTCTTCTTCTTCTATATCTCTAATAAATTCTTTCACATTTACTTGGTTAAAAATTTCTAGATTAAAACTATTTGTTGCTATAGTGTCTGACAACTCAAAAATAATATCTCCTAAAAGCATTTCTTTGTAAGTGTTAGCTAGTATTCTTTTTATCTCTAAGAAGGGAACCTCTAAACTAGATATTTTCTTACTAAACAATACTGTTTCTCTGTATGGAAAGATTATAATGAACCTTCAATATAAGGCTACTACTTGAAAACAATAAGTATACTAATACAACACCACCCAATTAAACAATAAGTACATCTAACTGGCAATCTGGGTCTGGTCATCAATATTCACAACAATCTTCTGGTAACTGCTATCTACCCCTTAAGCCTAGAGTTAACTATATGAAGTTTGTGGTGATTGATTACATTGGTTACACACCAAGGATGAATAACGAGTAAAGTAAGAAGACTATGAGATGTAGTTTTTCTGAAGAGTGTCAAGTTACACTGTTATGGCAACTACTAACCATAATGGTCAATAGTATACTAAGTAGTCTTATAAGGTGAGAATTCTGTGGGGATTACAAGAAAACTTAGCAAGAAGTTCCCAATGTATTCCTATTTTATATATACTACAAGTACATGATTTGTATTAGTAATAAATAGCCCTACTCTAAAGTCCATATATTAGTTATAATTATACTATGTGTACATTATGAGATAAACATACCATAGATATATACCTTGATATTATCCTTCTAGCCCCTTCTCCTAGATTTTAGGCATACTTAAGTAGGTATGAACATTCACTAGAAGTCTGACTCTTATGTTAAATCCTAGTGTAACTCAATATTCATCTGTATCATATCTGCTTATTTATTATTATTACTGTTTTACTTTCTGTTAAGGATGAATGTAGAAAAACTTATTTCTCTATATATATTATACTATTCTGCTTTCTCTCACTCTAAATATCCAGCAATTATAAGTTAAGCTTATTAAAACTTCTAGACTCTATTTTCTAGCTTATTCTTTCATTCCTAGTAGTTTTTAGTTACTATAGTATTATTTGATGCAAGTAATACTAACAGATAGGAATAAACTATAAGATATTGAGAGTAAAAATTTGGACATCACATCTGCCTCAGAAACAATATGTGACAAGTGAAGGTAATTGTCCTTCATCCTAACCAGCTTGGAGATATGATCTTATAGTTTACTGAAGATACTAGTATATTTTCAACACACTTAGTTCAAGCCAAGAGACTTAAAACTAGTGTAGTAGTATTTGATATTGTACAATTATTTCTCTCTTTAAACTACAGTATGCTGACTTTGATTCTTGAATGCTTTGGATTTCTAGACTGCACTGTAGACTTCTTTTCTGACTATCTTGTAAGTTGATTAACTCAGTATTCCTGGAACTCATTTTTCTCTGATGTTTGTAATGCAGATATAGATATTAGGTAAGGTTCTGTACCTTCTCCTATTCTTTTGTATTATATCTTTTATTTGCATTTCAAAGAAAAATATATAATACAACTCTGCCAGAGCTTTATAATAGTTATAGAATGGTTACAGACTTGATAGTGTTAATTGACTTGAATAAGTCAGAAATCTTTCATTTTTCTAGGATACATAGTGACTTTAATTCAGAGCTAGACCTTTTAGCAACTCATACTCCTATCTTTAAGCTCAAGACATACTAGAAATATTTGGGCTTTTATTTTGATTAATACTTGTTCTTCAAGGAATATGTTTATTACTACTCTACTAAAGTGCTATCTACTGTTAAAGTAATGAGCATGCTTAGGAACTTGACAAGAGACCTGTCATTACTTTAGAAATAGCTTCTGCATTACTCTTGTATTGTTTTTATTGCTATCTATAGCTTTTGACTTTAGTTCTTTGCTAGAGTATCTATTAAGACTCAAATGTTACTTTTAGCAACTATATAATACAAGGCTGCTCTTTGGATCTTGGATATATTTTGCATTTCATTTACTACAGGGCTACTATTCTTCTTTTATAAATATACACTGATATCTTTACTTAGTACTAGAAACTCAAAGGATACTTGCCCTCACCTATAATTACTTACTTTTTTGAATGATATTTAGTATATGTTATAACTTAAAAATGAGTAACTAGTTAAAATAAAAGAGAAATATTGTATTGGGTTAATATAAGAAAATTTAATAGAGTTTCAGAGTGTCTACCTTATATACACTAGTTAGTAGTTTGTACAAGACTAATACTAACTTATCTTAAAGGTTATGCATACTACATGAGATCAACATATTGTAGACATGTCATATGATATTATTTTTTTAGAACTTTCTATGTTCTTTTTTATGTTATGTGATTATAAGATAAAAAAGAAAAAGAAAATATATTAAATATAGTTCACATCTCATTATCCAAAATCTAATAATAATCTCTCAGAGATCTAAAATAAGTTATTCCAAGTGTTGTTTTCTAAGATACTAGCTGTTAAAACAACTACTTCTGATGCTGAACTATTTATTATAAGACTGAAAGTTTCCAAGACTACCAGTATGAATATTGAATATATAATTATCATTACTGGTTCTTTAAACTCTGCTAAGAAGATAGTAGATCTTTTAGTGCATTCTGAACAGGCCTACTCTCTGGCTATTTGTTCTATACTTAGATCATTCTTTTAAAGTGGCCTTGGATATAAAATTAAATTCTAGGATTGTCCAAACAAGACTGAGCAGTCTCTTTATTAAATAGTCTATAATAATATGACTAATACTAGAATGGCTGCTTAGACTTCATCTAATAACATTTATTGATACTTTTTGCTTTAAGAGTGTCACTTCATGTCTAGATACTTGGAGAACTTTCTTTTACTATTCTACTATTTAAGCATGCTATTTTTTATTTTATTTTATCTATTTTTTTGATTTTCTTTTTCTTTTTTTAATTTATTTCTTAGACAATAAAGAGGCATATAACTGTGGTCATATAATATAATACTATAGGAACTAGAACAATGATGTCAAGAGTATGGCTATAACATATTCACTTTATAGTAACAGTATAGTGGACTTATAGATAACACATGTAGTTTAGAATAAGACTTGTAATAATAGTATATATAGTATAGGAATATATTAGAGACTTTTTGTTAAGTTCTCTTGTGATCTCTACAAGATTCTTACTTCATAAGACTACTTAAGTATGTTATTGATTATTTTGATTAGTGGTTGCTACAACATTCAGCCTAGTTACTCCAAGAGTAGTAGTTGGCTCACTAAATTTGGCTAGTTGGTCATATTATATACTAGGGTGACTACAGCTATCCTTGATAAAACTATGCTTCTATTAAAAAGTACAAATAGTACTTTTTTTCTGCAAAGTATATTCAGTATCTATATAGTTATTTGTCATATGCTAAGTCCACTTGTCTGGAAAATATATTTTTATGGAATATCTCTTGTCAATATCTAATCCAAAAAAGTCTTTTTCTTAATATGTCTTTAAGACAACTTGTTGAGTTCAGAAGTCAATTGTCTTTCATGGTAGCCATCTTTCTTGTAACACATTTACATGACATTGGTGCAACAATCTGGAGATTTTATTTTCCATAACAGGAATACTCCTATCCAACTCAGCCTTCCATGGTAGGGTCATACTCCTATCAGTGTTTCAACACTGAAACCTCTGCTCAGGGTAATAGGGGCTATACTACTAAAACCTCAAGCATCTTCTATAGTATATACCTGTATATGAGACTAGTAGTTATACTATAATTTGCTAGTCTGATAATTGACAAAGATAACTTCTATTGAACTTGATCCCTAGTGTTCAACAATAACATACCAATCAGTACTCACTTCCATTTTAGACTTTTTCCTTCTATCAGAAATTGTGACTATATGACAGACAGACAGTACAGTACATAAGCTGAAGCCAAGGTTGTTCCACAAGTCCACACATCTCTGAGTCCATCTTACAGACTTTCATTCCTGGTATAAACTGCACCTGATACCATTGCCAGGTAGAAACATGTTGACATATCTTTGCAAACCTGCTTCAGGTTTGTTCATAGTTTCTGGATTGATCTATATCCATTAATTGAGGACTTTGTTGACTTCTTGAAAGAGCACCTGAGTGCTTTTGCCTTCTCTCCTCAAGAACAACCTCTTTTTCCTTATAAGCCTCCATGAGTGCTCAATTAGTTTGCTTTTCTGTTTCTGTAGATAGTTTTTCAGTCTCACCTCTCTCTTAGTTTCTCTTGATTCTGTATTCCCTGTATGATAGGTCTCTCTGGACTTGGATGCATAATTTGTAGGTTGGTTATGAGCAATCTTCATTTAGATTTCTCTTTGATTTCTGTTATCACTAATAGTGTTTCTCTGCCTATGAAGAGGGTCTCTGTCTCCTGAGGCAAAAATTATAGGCTACTTGTTGTAGATGGTCTGCCATGGACTACAATCAGGCACCGTGTAATAAATTGTTGAACAACAAAAAAAGTGAAAGTAATTACCTTTGATAATGATTTCTCAATACTGTGCAGTGGTTATTGATTTATTGGCATAGTGAATTCTATTGCTATGTTTTGTAGAAAGACTGCATAGAAGAGGAGCAAAGTTGCGAGTAAAGGTGATTTACATAAGGGAGGGGGGAGGGGGTGTCTTTAGTATTTCAAGTTTGCAGGGTGTATCTTGCCATGTGAAGTAAGCTGACTATCACGTTTCCAGTTCTGGGGTATTTCCTGCCAGGGTGTCATGACATACTCTTTTTGGTGATCGGTATTTATATTCCGTAACAAGTAAACTGCAGTGCTAGGACGCAGAGGATCTACTCTGGGCGACCCAAAGTCAGTGAATTATCTAGAAATTAGTAGATGGTGTAAATAGAGCTTTTTGTGTCAGCGTGATACGTGACATGCTCACGCAGTTGTGTCGACCATACCGTTCTCAGCCAGACAGCTACTCCAAGCATGAGGCGAGATGTCC
>Ga0157359_1000490_pt1 | contig 14644 bp, 15 predicted proteins | sample AttcapACBM3_FD_111482 | JGI IMG/M metagenome (GOLD analysis project Ga0157359, IMG submission 111482) | Fungus gardens microbial communities from leaf cutter ant in Botucatu, State of São Paulo, Brazil - Atta capiguara ACBM3 | ecosystem: Host-associated > Fungi > Mycelium > Unclassified ...
GGCAGGCTTTACCATTCGTTGGTTATATTGGTGGTTTTGGGTACTTGCGATTCCGGTCGAAGCCATTGCTGGTGCTGAAATTTTACATTCGTGGTTTCCGAGCGTTTCGGTTTCTATCTATGCATTTTGCTTTATTGTGTTCCTAAGCTTGGCCAACTTTTTTAGTACCAAAAGTTTTGGTGAGTTTGAGTTCTGGTTTTCTTTAGTCAAAGTAGTTGCCATTATTGGGTTTATCATTATTGGTATTTTGGCAATTTCAGGTGTTTGGCCTTTAGCTAAAAATGTCAGTGGCGTTGCCAATTTATACAATAACGCAGGTTTTATGCCGCACGGTATGGGAGGCGTTTTATCTGCCATTTTAATTACGGCATTTTCATTTTTTGGGGTAGAAATTGTCTCCATTGCCGCAGCCGAGTCATCAAACCCTAAACAGAAAATTAGACGTGCCACCAACTTGGTGCTGTACCGTATTATTCTTTTCTTTGTGGTTTCAATGTTCATTGCCGTTTCGCTGGTCGATTGGCGTTCACCAGACTTACAGAAATACGGAACATTCCAATACGTTTTAATGAGCTTAAACGTACCGGGCACGAAACTCATCATTGATACGGTCGTATTTATCGCCGTGGCGAGTTGTATGAATGCTGCAATTTATACGTCTTCTCGTATGTTATTTCGTTTAGGCACACGTAATGAAGCCCCACAGGCCGTCACTAAGGTGAATTATGCCGGTGTGCCTGCCATTGCAGTGTTCGCTTCAACCTTTATTGGGCTGGTGTGCTGTGTTATTAACTATGTATTCCCAGGAAAAATTTTTGGCCTATTGCTCTCAAGCACAGGGTCTATTGCTTTGCTGGTGTACTTGGTTATTGCATTCTCACAATTACGCTTAAGACATAAGTTAGAAGCAGCTGGAGCGGAAATTCCATTTAAAATGTGGTTGTTTCCATGGCTTACGTGGTTTGTGATTATTATTATTTTAAGTGTGCTCGCGTATATGTTCTTATCGCCAGCCTATAGTTATGAAACCACTTTATCTTTAGGTGTGACTTTAGGAGTGGTGGTTTGCGGGTTATTTGTGACCCGAAAGCGTAAAGCAACCAGAGCGGTTGCAATAAATCAGAGTAATTTATAAAAATATTAAATTAAAATTTTAATCATATAAATAAAAAGCTCCTTAATGAAAAGGAGCTTTTTACTTTTTTAATTCTAATGGTTTTATATTAATTGTTGTTTATATTTAAAATAAAATGCACAGTTAAAAACGCACTGTGCAAAGAAGTTTAAATGGCTTGCCAATTTTCTTGAACTTCTTTTGAGTTTTTATTTAAAATGACTTGATCATCTTTTACCTCCCCAATCCAAGAAGTAGGGATAAGATGGTGCTGACCGTTTTCATCTTTAGTAAGTTTTAACTGATTTTCACCATCAAGATGATCGACAGTACCTACTTTAGTACCACAAGAAGCAATAACGTCAGCATGTTTTTTAATATCATTAATATTTAAAGTACTCATTTAAAAACCTCTTCTTTGAAAATAAAAAAACGGTAGAAACTAAATTACTGGATAAAACAGAAGAAATCTTGGTTTTTTAATAAACCTTACATGATCATTTTATAATTTCACTTAAGCGATATATTTAAATAACAATGAAATAAAAAGAAATACTCAGTTAAAAAAGTTGTAAAAAGTATCTTTTTATTACACTTTGCACCTTTAATTAAACAGAATTATTTCGATATGTTTAAGTGAATACTTTTGAATAATTATTTGTAATGAATATTAAAATACCTATAAATATGACGGTCTTGAGTATGTTGAATGAATTCGAGCATGCTCAGACCGAAAATAAAACTCAGCTACGTCAAGATTTGCTCTATCAATTGGTAGATTTAGCAAAAAATTTACCTTATCCAGCTTCCGGTCAAACGTATCAACGGTGGCAATTTTTTGCTCAAATTGCAGAATATGACTTAAGTCTAGCTAAGTTGTTTGAGTCGCATTGTGACGCTTTAAGTATTTTGAATGAGCTTGGATATCAAGACCAAATAGATGAGCAAGTGTGGGCTATATGGGCCGCAGACGGTGGGCCTGCACCTTTGCAAGTACAGCATAATCAGTGTAGTGGTATAAAAACGTGGTGTTCAGGTGCCGCGTTTATTCAAAAAGCCTTAATGAGCTATAAAGACAAACAAGGCCAAGCACAACTTTGTATCGTTGAGTTAGCTCATCCCTCCGTTCATGTAGATCTAAGCCGCTGGCAAGCAGTTGGCATGCAAGGAACCCAAACTGCACAAGTCAGTTTTGACAATACACCCGTAATTTCGATAGGTGAGCCAAATTGCTATTTAGAGCGTTCAGGTTTTTGGCATGGTGCAGCCGGTGTCGCGGCTTGTTGGTATGGTGCGGCTGTACGCTTAGTCAGTTTTTTGCAGAAAAGCTGCCAAACCCATCCAAATGCATTTAAAAAAATGTATTTGGGAGAGTTAGCCCAACAACTCTCTGTGACAAAACAGTATTTTCAATATGTTGCCAAGCTCATAGATGACGAGCCTATGCTCAGTCATGAGCGCGAAATTCGTATATTACGAGCCCAAACAGAACAATGCTGCCAGAGTGTTATTCAACTTGTTGGCAAGGCTTTAGGCGCACGGCCTTATTGTGAAGAACCTACATTTTCACAGCTCATGGCTGATTTACCTGTCTTTATTCGGCAAAGTCATGCGGCCTTTGATTATGAGTCGATTGCAGAGCTTTGTTTATCGGAGAAAAGCTTATGGGAACTTTAAAACATCCCTTGGTCGAAGACCGCATTATTTCCGGTGAAGGAACATCTAAAGTGAGGTGGTTAGAGGCATTTAAACAGCATCCTTTAGATTTACTCGATGTACAGCTATTCCGCTCTAAAAGGGTAGTCATTGTTGCACCGCACCCAGATGATGAAGTGCTGGGCTGTGGTGGTTTGATGCAGCAGTTAGTCGAAGAAAACTGCCGTATTGTTATTTTAGCTGCAACGAACGGTACACAAAGTCATCCTCACTCAACGAAATATAGCCAAGCGCAATTAAACGATTTACGTCCACAAGAAACTTTGGCTGCTTTGAACAGTTTAGGCGTATCAGATCATTCTGAACGAATTGCTTTAAATTTAATGGATGGTCAGGTTCATTTACAAACCGATCAACTCAAACAGGCGCTCAGCCGAATTGTTCAACCCGAAGATATTTTAATTTGTAGTTATGCATTTGATGGTCATCCCGACCACGAAGCAGTGGGTAAAACGGTGCAGGCTTTTGCAAAGGCTCACCAGCTCATGTGTTTACATGTATTGATTTGGGCTTGGCATTGGGCAGAGCCTTTAGACCCGCGCATTGATTGGTCTAAAGCCAAAGCTTATACCTTAACCGAACAACAATTAATTAAAAAACATCAAGCGGTTATGCAATTTAAAACACAACTTGAAGCCGATGAAAGCACAGGAAATTCCGCCGTTTTATCCTCAAGTGCAATTAGCCGTCTTTTAATGCCTTATGAGGTATATCTGAGTGACTCATTCTCGTATGTATTTTGAGGAGTTGTATCGTAGTAATAATGATCCATGGGGCTATGATTATCATTGGTATGAAGCCCGTAAAAGACAAATCTGCCTTGCATTATTAACACGACCACACTATCAAAAAGTTTTAGAAATTGGCTGTTCAAATGGTCATTTAAGCGTGCATTTAGCAAAGCGTGCTGCGCATCTTGTATGTATTGATGTGTCGATGGAAGCAGTCCATTTAGCCTCTCAGCGGCTACAAGCCTTTGAACATGTCACGGTTGAAAATAAAAAAATACCTGAAGACTTTTATGAACAAAGATTTGACCTGATTGTGATTAGTGAAATGGCGTATTACCTCACTTTAGAGGAGTTGCATGATTTTATTGAAAAATTAAGATTGGCATTAAATCCCGATGGGGAGATTCTATGCTGCCATTGGCAACATGATATTCAAGATTTTGAATTAAATGCCGAGCAAGTCCACCAAAGCTTTAAACAATATTTTCCATTTCATCATTATTTAAGTCTAAATGATCTGGACTTTATGATCGATCTTTGGACTGTAAACCCTTCATCATTAGCTCAGCGAGAACAATTACGATGAAAATAGGTGTTGTAGTTCCAGCGCATAATGAAGAGCAACATTTGCCTGCCTGTTTGCAGTCTATTCAGGAGGCAATTGAACAAGTACCCGATGAACAAGTCGAGGTGATGGTTGTCCTTGATAGCTGTACAGATCAATCGCGCTCAATTGTACAAAGCTACGGAGTAAACTGGATTGAATGTAATTATGCATGTGTCGGCAAGGCAAGGGACTTAGGGATCCGTCAGCTGATTCAAAACGGAGCAACTTGGCTTGCATGTACCGATGCCGATAGCGTAGTCAGCCCTGACTGGTTGCGTTGCCAACTTTTACATCAACCTACAGATGCGATTTGCGGTATTGTCACTTTAGATGACCTGAGCCGTTTATCGGTTATGAAACAAAAAAAGTATTTATCACATTATCAAGACTGCATGAATCATCAGCATATTCATGGTGCAAATTTAAGCTTTAGTGCTGCTGTTTACATGCAAGTCGGTGGTTTTGAGCCAGTTCCTTGCCATGAAGATGTTTCACTTATTAATAAATTGATAAGACAGTGCTGCAATATTACATGGAGTAATTTAGTTCGAGTAACTACCAGTAGTCGACTTGAAGGGAGAGCGCCAGAAGGTTTATCCAAATTTTTAGAAAATCTTTAGTTAAATATATTTTGTTAAGAATATTTTAATAATTAAAACCTATTCTGTTTCTATATCCTCTGTTACACAGTTTGTTCTTGTATTTATTAAGCTATACCTTTTTGCCACATCACCCGATGTGGTTTTTTTTAACCGTAATGACCTAAATACAGCTTAAATCAATAGAGTACCCTAACAAGAGTGCTGTATATCTGACACGATCACACAAAAAATCACAAAAGCTAAAACTCACAGTTTTAAAAAGTTGTTTAGATAAATATGAATAAAAAATAGGAGTCATTTCATGAAAAAAATATTATTAACTGCAATAACAAGCTTGGTTTTATTAGGTAGTCATGCAGCATTTGCAAGAACGGATCCAGCGATACTTAACCAAGCTGCAAAAAATATAGTGACTGTTTCAAAAGCAAAAACTTTAGCTGACGAAACAGGCGTAACGTTAACCGGTACTATTGTTAAACATATTGCTGGTGAACACTATGAGTTTAAAGATAAAACAGGTTCAATCACCATTGAGGTAGATGACGATTTAGCAAAGGGTTGGGAATTGAAAGCAGGCGATAAAGTACGCATTGTAGGCGAGGTTGATACTCATCGTATGAAACCGACCGATATTGAAGTTTTACAAATTGAGCGTGTTAAATAATTCTTTGTTATTTAATAAAAAAAGCCTGAACTAGTTTCAGGCTTTTTTTATCGAAAGATAAAGTTTTTCTAATGAAGGTGTGTTAAGTTGAAAATTCCATTAATTATGAAATTATATATTTCACGGAAGTCTTATGAACGTTCGACTGTGTTATGCCAGCCAACGAAACGAAGAAAATGAAGATTTACTACAAGATTTACGTGATATCCTGACTGAAGCTCGTGATTTCAATGAATTAAATGAGATTTGTGGAGTACTTTATTATGCTGATAACGCTTTCTTTCAGTGTTTAGAAGGCGAGCAAGAGGTAGTGGAAGGATTATTTGAAAAAATTAAAAATGATCAAAGACACTACAATATCAAATGGTTATGCACATATTCCATTGATCAAAACTCTTTTCAAAGTTGGTCTATGAAATATGTGCAACGCAATACCAATATTGAGGCTTTCTTTCTTAAGATGGGAGAGAAATCATTTAACCCAAGCTTGCTTAATCAACAAAATCTCAAATTTTTCCTAGATGAGCTAGTCATTACAGAACAAACTAGACTTATTCCTAATAAGAAAGTTGGTATGGTCAATCGAGGAGTAAATCCATTTTAACCATTTGATGTTATACCGATGTGGATGTCCTTGAGTTTAGGCGTTATTTGAGTCATGACCAAATACACAATAATTGAAATCGAGAACATCCATATCACTTCTAAACTTTGGCTAATCACAAACATCGCCCAATAGAACAAACTAAACAAGGCGAGGCATAGTCCACTTCCTTTGTAATACCACGTAATGAATATTCCAAACAGAGCTGAGGAAAGAACGAGATTAAAGGTCTCATTCATTCCTAGATAGTTAAACAAAATAATGAGTAAGCATAAAGCTAACATTGATAGTAAATATATAAATATACTTTTTGCAATAAACATTTTCTGTACCCTATCTAAAGATTTGAGGAATTTGTCTTTCCTCTGTTTCCAGAGGAAAGACAGTACATATTAATTTTTTGAGATTCTTTTTCTATTATTGAGAGTTTTTATATTAATAAAGATGACTTTATCGTTTTCTCCAGATCTCTTCATTAATATTAAGCTTTCTATTTAATAGTAAAGAGTGCTTCTATGTACTGGAATTAATTATAGAAAAAACAAATAGTTATGTTGTAAGCTTTTACTTACATGGTTGTGAGATATTGCCTACATTTGTATAAAAAACAATCAAATTTTACAAAAGTTTATTAATTAAAATTGTTTTATTTCAATTGTTTATTTAAAAATAATATTGAAGTGAATTTTACATAAATAACAAAAAGTAACATCGAATCTAGAAAGATATTTTTAGAAATTAAGGAAGGTATTGAAACGAAATTGTCTTATTTAAAAAGTTTTTTAACATTTGATAAAATATTTTATTGTTAAAATGATTTTTTAATAAATAAAATTTATATTTTGGTAAATGATTTAATATGTTTTTTGGATATATAAAGATAAATTTTATGAACTCTGCTTTAGTTTTTTAAAAACACATCTTATTTATAAATTTGGATAAGTACTCATGTGCGTTATAAGTTAATAAAATGAGATAGAAGACTGTTCATCATTTTTGAATTTTGACCAGCATAGAACGAACTACGCTGGCTTTATCATTTTTGTAATTGATTAATCTGAACGTTTAACCAGCCAATCGCTTATTTCCGGCCAAACAGAAGTAGGGGCCTGACTACCTGAAACGACACCCATATGGCCACCTGAAACGACTTTGAACGTTTTATCTTGGCTACTAATTAAGTCCATAAGCGGCTTAACAGCATCACTGGTGACAATAATGTCTGTACTGCCGCCTATAGCTAAAACCGAACAATCAATATCTTTTAAATAGGCGGTTAGTTCACCAAATTTAATTACACCTGTTGATAGTTCATTATCAATCCAGAAACGTAGAAGGATGTCGCGCATAACGCCACCCGGATAGGCCTGCATATTATCGATAAATGAACTAGAGGTTGCATGGTCAACAATAAACTCTCGGTTATCAAGGTTTTTAAAAAGCTGCCAATAGGTTTTTAAGTTGCCAATCGGGTCTGTTAACTTAAAACCTAACGTATTTTGCCATCCATATATGTGAAACACTTCACTCGGTACATGCTGCCGAATACGAAACGGAGTATGTTTACGCACCCAGTTTGCAGGTTTGGTCAGGCTTCCATAGAGTTTGCCCATATAACCTGCTTTATGTGTATCGATAGGGGACGCAACAATAATCAGGTTCTTAATATCTTTATCTTTAAATAATGCGGTATAGCAGAGGGAAAGTGCGCCGCCCAGACTCCAGCCATGTAAAGAAAGCTGCTGTTGCCCACTATGCTTACGAACCTGTTGTAACATTTCCGGCATAAAAATTTTAATATAAGTACCGAAGTTGTATTTTGCTTGATGTCGGGTTGGCATACCCCAGTCAATTAAATAGACATCGAAACCTTGAGCTAAAAAATAACGTATAAGGCTGCGCGTAGGAAATAAGTCATAAATGAGCATATTGACTGCTAATGGTGGAACGATGACTAGCGGTACGCGATGTTTAGGTGTAGATGGATCGGTCTCATTTCTATAGTGGCGTAAGCTAATAATTTCATGCTCATAAACTACATCAAAAGGCGTTTTTCCAGATAAGGCAATTTGAGAGCCTCTAAAAAACAGGTCTGATGCATTGGTTAACATGCGAGGCACGTTTTGACCAGCACGCTTTTTAAGAGATCTTCTAATCGATTGTAACTGTCGCATTTTAAGCAATAAACTCATGTGAATATAAAACAGATGTTACCCAGAGCAATCACGAGCTGGTCTGACATAAATATTAAATGGAATAAAAGGGGAGTTCAGTGACTTAAAAGACAGGATTTTCTGCTTAAGGTATCAAGGACTAAATTTTCAAATTAAGGATTATTTTATTTAAATATTTGAAATTAAAATATAAATTAATTTATTGTGTAAAATTTTAAAAATTTAAGGTTTTTTTAAGAATGATGATAATTTTTATTGCTAGAGTAATTTTGTAATGTTTATTTGTGTTTTTTTTACATATTAAAATTTAAAATATAATTATTTTACAATCCGTTAGGAATGTAATCAGAAAGTAGTATATATGGAATTTGTTTTTAATGGTTTTTATACACTAATTTCGGCGGTCATCGTTTTATTGTTGGGCCGCTTTCTTGTTAATCGTATCGATTTTTTAAAACGTTATAATATCCCTGAACCAGTAGCGGGTGGTTTGGTGGCTGCTGTAGTTTCTTTACTTGTCCACAGTTTGTGGGGGTACAGCATTGTTTTTAGTAGCGAATTACAAACTAGCTTTATGCTCGTGTTCTTTGCTTCAATTGGTTTAAGTGCCAATTTTATGAAGCTTAAAGAAGGTGGTAGCGCCTTGATCATCTTCTTAATTTGTGTGGCCTCATTTATTGTGGTTCAAAATGCTGTGGGCATGAGCCTTGCGACCTTATTAGGGCTTGATCCACTGATTGGTTTAATTGCGGGTTCAATCACCTTAACTGGTGGTCATGGTACAGCAGGTGCATGGGGTGAAATTTTAGAAAGCCAGCATGGTATTCAAGGTGCTTTAGCATTAGGCATGGCGAGTGCTACTTTTGGCTTGATTATTGGTGGTGTGATTGGTGGGCCTTTAGCCAAATTACTCATTAACCGTTATCAGCTTGCTCAAGCAAAAACCAATGATGAAATTCACTATCGCGATACGCATGTTGAACAACATTCGGATGATCTCGCGCCGTTTGAAAACCCACATCAAGTTCGTTTAATTACAGCCGACAATGCAATTACTACACTAGGTATGTTTGCAGCGTGTTTAGCGTTTGCTGAGTTTATGACTGGCTTTAGTAAGGGAACATGGTTTGAGTTGCCTACCTTCGTTTGGGCACTAGGCGGTGGTGTAATTTTAAGAAACATTTTAGAAAGCGTATTGAAAATTGATATTTTTGACCGCGCAATTGATGTTTTTGGGAATGCTTCTTTGTCACTTTACCTAGCAATGGCATTGCTTTCATTAAAGCTTTGGCAGCTTGCTGACTTAGCTGGCCCGCTTGTCGTTATTTTGGGTGCACAAACGATTACGATGGCGCTATATGCAGCATTTGTGACGTTCCGTGTAATGGGCAAAAACTATGATGCAGCGGTGTTGTCAGCAGGTCACTGTGGTTTTGGTATGGGTGCAACACCGACAGCCGTTGCAAATATGCAAGCCATTACCAATATGTATGGGCCATCACATAAGGCATTTTTGATTGTTCCGCTTTGTGGTGCATTCTTTGTTGATTTAATTAATGCGACTGTCATTCAGTTGATGTTGAAATTTATTGTTTAATCGAAAAAAGCCCGTAAGGGCTTTTTTTTATGAGTGCTTTTCCCAAAAGTAATAATCGCCCTTAAACATGGTTTCACATAGAATAAATTGCAGATAAATAAAATGAGAAATGTATGAGCGCAGAAGCACATTCAATTAGCTTGGTTGCCCCCGTGGTTTTATTGGCAGCGGCTGTAATTGCAGTCCCTATTTTTAAACGTATTGGTTTAGGTTCAGTATTAGGTTATTTAATTGCGGGTCTGGTTATTGGCCCATTCGGTTTTGCTTTTTTTCAAGATTCCACCGCAATTTTGCATATTGCCGAGTTGGGAATTGTGATGTATCTATTTTTGATTGGCTTAGAGATGCAGCCATCACATTTGTGGAGTCTTAGACGCGAAATTTTTGGGCTTGGCACACTACAGATCATCATTTGCGGACTGGCTTTAACTGGTGTCGGGTTGTTGTTTGGTTTTACGTGGCAAGTTTCTTTTATTGGTGCGGCAGGGTTTGTATTAACTTCGACTGCGATTGTGATGCAGTTGTTAGGCGATCGGGGGGATTTGACTCAGCCTCGTGGGCAAAAAATTGTAGCTATCTTACTTTTTGAAGATTTACTAATTGTACCTTTGCTGGCCATTGTTGCTTTTATGGCACCAAACCATGTGGTTGAAAGCACATCTGTACGTTTAGAAAATATAGGAATTGGTTTAATCGCAATTGCAGGTCTTATTGCGGCAGGTTATTGGTTACTTAATCCGTTATTTAGACTCTTGGCTGCTGCTAAAGCCAGAGAAGTCATGACTGCTGCTGCATTATTGGTTGTGTTGGGCGCTGCATTACTTATGCAAGTGAGCGGGTTGTCTATGGCGATGGGTGCTTTCTTAGCGGGAGTGCTTTTATCTGAATCGACCTTTAGACATCAAATTGAAGCTGATATTGAACCATTCCGAGGAATCTTGTTGGGCCTGTTTTTTCTTGGGGTCGGCATGTCATTGGATTTATCGGTTGTTGCTCAAAACTGGCAGCTCATTGTGAGTGGCGTAATTGCCTTGATGTTTGCCAAAGCGCTCATGATTTATATTGTCGCCCGATTAACCAAAAGTCCTCATACTGAAGCATTGGATCGCGCTTTACTCATGGCTCAAGGAGGAGAGTTCGCTTTTGTACTTTTCTCTGCCGCGCTAAGTGCTCAAGTGATTGATAGTACGGTTAAATCTAACTTAACCGCTATTGTGGTACTTTCAATGGTGTTGACCCCAATTGTGGGTATTCTGTTTAAACGTTTCACTCAAATTAAAGCGGATGTTTCATTAGAAAACGTCAATATTGCTGAGGGCTTAAGCGGTAGTGTTTTAATGATCGGTTTCGGACGTTTTGGGCAAGTAACCAGTCAACTCTTATTGGCAAGAGGTGTGGATGTCACCATTATTGATAATAATACCGACATGATTCAAAACGCCGAAAAATTTGGTTTTAAAATTTATTATGGCGATGGTTGTCGCCTAGATATTTTACATGCTTCTGGTGCTGCAACAGCACAAGCGATTGTGGTGTGTGTAGACAGTAAAGAAACCACAAATAGAATTGTGGAACTCGTCACCCATGAGTTTCCTTTAGCGAAATTATTAGTCCGCTCGTATGACCGTGAACACTCGTTGCATCTAGTCAAACAAAAAGTAGACTTTATGATTCGTGAAACGTTTGAATCTGCAATTAAGTTTGGTGGAGTAATTTTACAAGAACTTGGCGTAGATAAAGACGAAGTAGAAAGAATTACCGAGGAAATTCGAGATTTGGATAATGAGCGTTTTGAAACTGAAATCGTAGCAGATGACGTAAATGCGGGAGCAGGTTTGCAATATACACATACACATCATCCACGACCAACAGCACCGTTAATTCGACCAAAACGGGAAGGGCGGATTTTAAATAAGGAAGATCACTCAGATAGCGATTCTTAATGAGTATCAAGTTCAGTAGAAGCTCTCTTTAGAAGAACTTCTACTGAACAGGTTTATGGTAAAAAAACTTAAAGTGTTAAACCCGATGCGCCTATCAATCAAACTAATTTAGCTTGGTGTCATCAGATTTTAATTAGGCGGTAAGCCTAACTATAAATGCTCTAACGCCGTGCCTTTAACCGGGTTTCTACGCCAGTAATAAGGCTGTAAGAATCTAAGAAAAAGTTTCAACGGGGTAATCCATGCAATACGTCGATTGGCTTTTTTATTTTGCATAATTTGTTTCGCCAAATAAGCACAAACAACCTCAGGCGGGTCAATCACAAAGAAAAATAAACGTTTCATCTTTTTCCAGTTTTGTATATTGCCATTGGTCCAAGAAGAAACTAACAGATCGGTTGCCACCATGCCAGGGCTGAGCGTACCAGTTAAAATTGAAGTGGACTTTGTTTCTTTATAAAGTGCTTTACTAAAATAGCTTACCGCTCGTTTGGTGGTTGCGTAAGGAGTCATTCCTGCACTCCATTCGCCGTTGCTTCCCCAACCTTCCATATTAAAAATTTGACCGTAACCTTGTTTCAGCATTCCCTTTAAAGCCACTTGCGAACCAAGCATGGTACCTAAAATATTGGTGGAAACGGCTACGTTTAACTCACTCGGCTGAAGGTCAACAAAGTCTTTCGTTGGGTGGCAGCTTCCTGCATTATTAATCCAGACATTGACTTGTCCAAAATGCTGAATAGCGTTATTCCATAAGGTTTGTACGTCAGCAATTTGAGTCACATCACAGCATAAGCCAATAAACTTCTCTTGATTAAAATGTGCTCCTAAATGAGAAAGGGCATAGTTAAGCTGCTCCGCGTTACGTCCAGTAATGACTACACAACATCCAAGCTCTAAAAAAGCATGGGCAAGTGCTAAACCAATACCTTTAGTACTACCCGTAATGACTACACAATAAACTTCACTTTTAGATAAACTCATTGAAATCTCTATATAAAATTTTAAAAACTTAGAAGGTTATTGCATAAATTTACCAAAGTCAGAAACCTGTTCTTTTAATAAAAGTAGATAGATAATTGATAAACTTATCATCGAAATATTCATTACAACAGGGTTGTAAGGCGAGATAAGTGTAGACGGTTTTAAAAAACCAATTAAGAGGAGTAAACCGAATAAACCTAAAATACTTAAATAGTGAATATATTTATGAGTAGAAAAAAGAAACAATAAACCAAAAATAATTTCAGCTATACCGCTCGCGCGCCCTGCAAGTTTCGCATTTTCAAAAGATAATCCTATTGTTTGCCATACAAAAATTTCATCAGCATTGATAAAAAGAAGTTTGGGAACTAATCCTTGATAGATCCATAAAAAAGCCAGCACAATATTTATAAATTTTAATGCATTAGCATTTGCCATTTGTGTTCTCTAAATGTTTGAAATTTCAGTTTTCATATACTGAGCCATTATCTTTAGATTTATTTTACTATTCAAGAGCGATGAAAGAGGTCAGCAAATGACTGTTTTTATTATTTTCTCATGCTTAAAAATAAGGTCAGAATTTCACCCGACCAGAGTACGCCAATTTTTTATTGAAAACATAGGAGAACCACTCCTATGTTTTCAAACTTATGGTTCACTGACTAATCTTGATATATTTTTTAAAAGTATATTTCTTAGAAATTCTTTATAGGATTCATCTGTATTTTTGTTTGAATGTTGAACTAAATACCCATTGAGTTGTGTGATTATAATAATTGCTCTTTCTTTATATTCTTCTGATGATATTTCATTATGAATAGGTAAAATGATTTTATATATAAGCTCAAGATTATACTTTTGTATGATTGACAAAGCATCATATACATAGGGTAAATGATCTGAGATTGAAAAAAACTCTTTAAATGTATTAGTAATGATCGGTTTTTCTATTTCATAGATTATATTGGTAATAATATTCATAAAGCGATGTAATGGTGCTTCATTTGCATTTAAATTGATTAAAATTTCAATTCGCTGTATGTAGTCACAAATTAATTTATTAAGCAGTGCCTTTAATAAAATATCTTTATTGGGGAAATAATGCTGTAGTGTACTTAAACTAATATTTGATTGATTAGCCACTCCTCTCATACTAAAGCCTGAATAACCCTTAGTAAGAAAAACGAGTTCAGCGTTTTTTAAGATTTGCTTTATTCTTTCTTGTCCTTTTAATGTGGTAAAGGACTTCTTTATTTGCATAGTATCAAAGGTATCAATTTTGATCATTATCCAGCCTGTAAGTACTATTTAAAAAAGGCATTCTAAACCATGAAATTAAAAAAATATAAATAAAATATTTAAATTCTATTAAACTAAATATAGGTCATATGACCTATAGTTCTCTAATATAGGTCATATGACTCAATTAAAAACAAAAAAATAGGTCAACTGACTTAATTTTATTTGTGTAGTATTAGTTAAAATAGGTCAACCTACCTATTTAAATATGGGTAAATAATATTAAGTTCTGTTGAATTTATAAACAATTGTATTTGAATGATAATTTAAGTTTTTTGATTAAAAAAAAGATATTTATTTTTTATAAATTTTAGCCATTTTTTTAAAGTAGGGGTGGGTATTTAACCAAGTGATTTTTTAAGAGTTCAAAAATTGATTTTAAATAACTCAACATAGTCTTTTTGTAATGTATGTATACAAGTTAAATAATTGTTATTAAATTGTGAAAAGAATCACATATTAGTAAATATTAATTTGTTTTATATATAAAACAAATTGGTCATATTTTATTTATTAAGTCTGATTCATTTTGTTCTACAAATCTAATCATTATATATGTAGGTTATGAATATGAAAAACATTCAGAAATCACTTCTTGCAGCATTAATA
>Ga0157359_1000491_pt1 | contig 14641 bp, 11 predicted proteins | sample AttcapACBM3_FD_111482 | JGI IMG/M metagenome (GOLD analysis project Ga0157359, IMG submission 111482) | Fungus gardens microbial communities from leaf cutter ant in Botucatu, State of São Paulo, Brazil - Atta capiguara ACBM3 | ecosystem: Host-associated > Fungi > Mycelium > Unclassified ...
TATTTATTGGATTCTCTATGGGTAACGATCGCCTCAGTAATAATCCATTTTGAAACGCACCGAGGAAAAATAACCCCCTGCTTTAAGCGGCCGATTATTCTCAATTAGCGCCAGGGTAAAATTCAGCCGGTAATTTCCGGGAATAATCTCCATTGGCGGTAATGGCCTGCCCGGCCGAGCAATATTCCCATTGGAATCGGTAATTCTTAACGCCACGCCGGAGATATCACCGTGGACACCAAACGCCTCGCCATCGGCATGGCCGTCAAAGGTAATCTGAAACTGTTTCCAGTCCGGCAGTTTTTTATCGGCGCGTTCAAGTACGCAGTTCACCAGCTCAATGCTGAACGGCACGGTTTTACCGCCCCCGCCGCGTTTAATATCCGCCAGCGCCGTATTTTTCATGTCGATAATTTGTTCCCGGCTTTCCGTGGCGATGGCGCAAGCGGTATCGATAATAGCGCCTTGCATATTGACGCGCCCTTCGCCTTGCGCAGCAGAAATAGCCTGCGAAACAAAACCAAACGACACCCACAATAGGCAAAGCGCCCTTGTTTTGCTTATTCGACAATTCATTCAACTTTCCCGTGAAATAACGATCCCTTGTAAATGGCATGCGGGTTGCCCCGCATGCCCGATAATCACACGTATTTCGTCGGGTAAAGACTTACTCGTAAGCCAGGGTAAAGTCGGCTACAGACTGGAATTCACCCGGAACGATCACAGCGGTAGAGGCAGCCGCCCCCTGCAGATAAGCCGCGAAGCTCAGGGTGTTGGCGCCGTTCTGCAGCTCACGGGCTTTAGATGGTTTACCCAGTTCGATATTGGAGCCAGCGCCATCGGTGATGGCAATGCCCGCGCCTTTAGCGGTACCGGTAATGCCCAGCAGCTTGCTATCCGCTTCAGAAGCGGAGCCGCTGAAGGTCAGGGAAACGGTGTTGTTCTTGCCCGGAGCTTCAGTTGTCAGTTCACAGTTTTCCAGCTTGATCTGGAAGTTGCGCGGGGTAGATTTACCGCCACCTTTCAGCGCCACGTTGGAGATGGCGCCCAGCTCTACGGTCTGATCCAGAGACTCAGGGGCAATGGAGCATGGCGCATCGATGATGGAACCCGAGAAGGTCACCTTACCGTGGCCCTGATCTTTAACGGCAGCGTGTGCAACAGAAGAAACACCGAATGCCATAACAGCGGCCAGCATGATTTTGTTCAGTTTCATATAAATCCCTTACATTCCTTAGTAAGCAGTGGAGTAAATTAAGTCCATAAGTCACCGGTGCAATGCGGCAGTATTTTCTGTGCGTTGCCTCGGTGGCTAATACGCTGCGTTTGGCGCCCCGTATCAGTGGGAACAAATTTACATCCCCACACCGTCAAATGAAACGTTATGTCGTAAAAAGACAAAAACACAGTTTTAAAAACCAATAAATATAAATTAAATAGATTTTTTTAATGAAAAATAGCTTTTAATTATCGATATTTATTTTAAAAAACTTGTAAACAAATAAATATTTCACCTTTATTATAACAATAGAGAGAAAAATCCTATTTACTACCAAGCGAGAGGATTGAAAAAAAGATATACAGCCATCAGAATAATCTCTCGACAGGAAAGTTGACGGAAAAGAGAAATGATTTTCATCATAAATGACATCGTCCTTTATAATGAGGAGGACGGCACGCTGGCGCATATCGATAACGCCAGTAATAAAATAGCTTTACTTAAACCCAGCGCCAGACTGCTATCGCTATTTATTCGCAATAATAACAAGCTGTTGCTGCGCGAGAGATTGCTCAATGAAGTATGGGTCGAACATGGCCTGAAGGCTTCGAATAACAACCTTAATAATTACGTCTCCGGTTTGCGTAAGTCTTTGGCGCAATGCGGTACAGAAGACATTATCGTAACCTATCCCCGCCAGGGATTTAAATTCAACGCCATTAGCATTCACGAGACAGATGAAAAGAAGGATGAATATAAAAAAGAACATGAGAATATGTTGGAAACCACCACTATCCCGCCGCCGGGGAATAAACATCCAGGTATACGGCGTTCGCTACAGAGATTAATTATGATCATGGCGGCCTGCCTGGTGCCTTTTTCCGCCGTCGTACTGTATCAAAACAGCACGCGCATTAATGTATATCCTTTGGGAAGCTACGGGAACTGCCAGATTTACAGCATGACGTTAGGCAGCGGCGATTTAGGCCAAATCAAACGGGTTATACAACGCGCTGGCTTCAGTTGCCAAACGCGCGCCGACGTTTATTACTACGATAATATCCGTAATGAAGGCACGGAAAACAATGAACAATGGGTGACTTACTGTCCTCGAGCCGGTAACAGCCCCTGCATCAACAATTATATCGATAACAAGCAGCCTTGAATTTTACGATTTGCCCCAGGGTCATCAAACCAATCCCCCGGCGATGCCGGGGAACTTATTCCCCTTTCGTCGCACAAACGAAAAATGGGGCGTAGTTACCGCTAAAGAGATAATGACGGCTATCGAGTTGTTCAACATGCCAATGCAGTACCGGCGCCGACATCAGCAATCGCCTATTCAACGCCTCTTTCTCTAAATTATCCTGCGGTTTTCTCAGCTTTTCCTTCAGGCGTAACGTGTAATTATCACCTTGCTTGCGATAGTCCATCATCAAAATGCGGTCGACAACATAGCGGGTGTCACCGTCATAGACGCTGCCATTCAGCAACAAAGTGACGCCTCTCGCCCCCTGAGGCACTACGCTGATCATCAGCACGCTCTGCATAAGATTACCGGGCACCTGATCGGTTAAACGCATTACCGCCCGGCATTCAGGCAAACGGGGCTTAAACCATAGAAAATACCCCGAAATCCCGCAGCATAACGTTGCCGCTATCAGCAACAGCGGAAAACCATAACGCCGCATGCGGCTACTGCGCCCAGTGTTCATAATAATTCTCGCATTGTACCTTGCCGGCGGCCATATCAGCCTGTGGGCAGTAGTAGAAATAAGACGCTCTAACCCGACCGAAAACATTCGGCGCAACCGACTTACTGTCGTAATACAGCACGGTCGCCGGCACGTTGCATGGGATGTTTTTCTGCTCCAAAAGCCCTTTCAAACGGCTTAAATCAACCTCACCCGGCCCTGGCTTGTGGTATGAGGTAACAAACTTGATCTCACAGCTGCCGATGTTGCCCACCGCCATCGCGCTGAGCGGCGCATAGCCGCTGTCTTGCCAGGCCCAGATCCCGCTCCCTACGGCCAACAGCAGCAACCCGCTCAGCCCAATGCGTTTGAAACGCGTCAATCTAGCCGCAGGCTCTGCTGCAGGCGCGGCCTCGCCGACGAGCGCCGCGTTCTGCACCATCAGCGCCTCTGCCTGGCTATCTGTCGTCTTCAGCTCGCGAGCGGTAAACATAAACCCCTGTCGCGGCAGGGTGACGATGATCTCTTCCTCACCGAGCGAAGAGAACGCTTTGCGCAGAATCGAAATGGTATTGTTGAGGTTATTGCCGGAGGCGACCTGGCCATGCGCCTCCCACACCTGCATCAGCAGCGTTTCGCGGGAAAGCACCAGGTTATTGTTACGCACTAGCGTGGAAAGCAGGCGGTTCAGCGTAGCCGTCAGCACAATCGGCGGGGTGTTGTCATGCAGCGAGATCAGCTCCGATCTATCTTCATGATATTTAATATTATTATTAATTATGTATCTCATAATTCCCTGCGCGATAAACTGGTTAACGCCCATTAGCCCCTATCAAACGTGGCAATATTAGCATAGCGCAAATGATAAGAAAATTCTTAACAAAAAGAATAAAAGCCAATAAAAACAAATGAATAATAAATCTCACCATACAATTCACAGAGTGAATTTTGCAGCCTTTTTTTAATTCAATGCACGAATGAAGTGAATTAACAAACTGAGCATAAATAAAAAAACCCGCCATAAGGCGGGCCTGATCAACGTCTGAAAATACTCAACGCAGGCGGCGAATTTGCCGGTCTTGCCAGCCGGCGAACAGCAGCAAACCGCATAGCGCGCCGAGCAGCGCGCAGAACATGTCGGACTGGGTATCCCACGGATCGCCTTGGGTGCCGAGAAACTCGTCGGCACCCTGGCCCAGCGCCAGCGCCACCCACCACTCGATCAGCTCGTAAACGGCGCTGATGGCCAGCGCGATGCAGCACACCACAAAGCCCAGCATCTTGCGGCCCTGCACATAGCCGCCGCGCAGCAGGATTTCGCGCGCCACCAGCGCCGGCACCAGCCCCTGGAAGAAATGCCCCAGTTTGTCGTATGGGTTGCGGCCAAGATCCAGCCACTGCTGCACCTCAAACCCCAGCGGCACGCGGGCGTAGCTGTACATGCCGCCGAAAATCAGGATCAGCGCATGGAAGAAAATCAGCGTGTAGAGCAGCGGCGTCAGCGGATAACGGCGATGGGTCAGCCACAGCAGCGGCAGAGCGATCAATACCGGCGCCACCTCCATCAGCCAGGTGGTGCGATCGTAGGGGCGGATGCCGCTGTGGATCAGCGCGGCCAGCAGCAGCAGGGTGATAACGGACAACAACAGCGGGGTGCGCGAGGCGGGCATAACCAACGTTCCTTCGGGTTAACGGATCAATGCACTCTTTATACCGCAGATCCTTGGGCGAAAAAAAACAGGCGGAGCGTCGCCGCTTCGCCTGTTCAGTGTGTGCTTACCCTGAGCGGGATTATTTCAGCGCGACGCGGATCACGTCGTCCGGCGCGGTGGCTTCTTTCTCGCGGCTGGAAGCCTGCTTGACGCTAACGTACAGCGTCTGGCCGTCCGGCGACAGCGCCAGGCTGTTCGGATGGGTCGGCGTTTTAATGGTGTTCAGCACCTTGTAGCTTTTGGCGTCGATTACACTCACTTCACCCGCCTGGCGATGGGTGACGTAAACTTCATTGCGCGCCGGGTTGAACAGCACCGCCAGCGATTCCGGCACATCGATCTTGCTCAGAACGTTGCCGTTGCGGGTATCCACCACCAGCACCTGCGGCTGCTTGGAATCGGTGATGAACGCGCGATGGGTAGCGGTATCCAGGCTGATGTTCAGGAAGAAGTGCTCTTTGGACTCATCCAGCTTCTTGCGCGACAGCACCTTGTTGGATTGGGTATCGATGGTCACCAGTTCGCCGTCGGCGTTGGTGACGTACAGGCGTTTGGCGGCGGCGTCCAGCGCCAGGCCGGTGCCGTACTTGCCGGTGTCGGTCACGGTGGCGCGCAGGGTCAGATCCTTGCCGTCCACCACCCACACCACGCTGGAATCCCCCAGCCCGGTGATGTACAGGGTATCGCTGTCGGCATCCGCCACCAGTTCACGCGGCGCCAGCGGCTTGACGGTTTCGGAGCGCTGGCGCGCGTCCAGCACCAGGCGGCCTTTCACGTCGCCGGTCTTGGCGTCGATGGCGGTCACCGAGTTATTGACGGTGTTGCCGAAGAACAGCGTGCCGGTCTTGGCGTTGACGGCGGCGCCAAACGGCTTGATGTCGTTATGGATAATTTGGGTCACGTCCAGCGTGGTCGGATCCAGACGGTAAACGATGCCGCCCTTGTCCAGCTTGCGGCTCTGCGAGGTGGCCAGGTAGAGCGCGTTATCGCTCGGGCTGTAGGCCATTTCATAGGCGCCCTTGCCAACCGGCTTGCGCAGCACTTCCGGCGCGGTCTGCGCCAGCAGCGTATTGGAGAACAGCAGTGTGGACAGCAGCATCAGCGGAAATGCCGCGCGTTTTCCCTTGGTTATCAAAGTATTCATCGTAATCTCCTTATATCCTTCATACTTGCAGCTACATCGGCGTTGGCTGCGCTCGCTCGCCCCAGTCACTTACCGGAGTAAGCTCCTGGGAACTCACGTTCTTGCCGCCTTGATGCAACTGCAATTATTTTGGATATGGCTCAAAAGAGCGGCGTTTTATGTCAAACCAGACGGCCGCCGCATTATCGTTATTAAAATCAGGCTTTCTCTTCGGAAAGCAGCGCCCACCAGCTGTCGATGGTCGGGTTGCGCGCCAGCGCGATAAAATCGATATCGCCGCGGATTTTGCGCCAGCGGGTCGCCAGCTCCATGATGCGCACCGAATCCAGACCGTAATCGATCAGGTTTTCATCGTTGCCCATGTCTTCGCTGTCTTCGTCCAGCAGCGGCAGGATTTGCTGACGCAACGCGTCGATGCTGGCGATGCCGGCCGCCGGCAGCAGAGACGCAGTGGTCACCACCCGGCCGCAGCGGCCGGCGGTGTAGCGCAGCGCCATCAGGTGTTCGTCACGCGAGAAGTCCGCCAGGCCGTCGGCCACCATGAAAGGCTGGATGTTGCGCATGAAGGCGTCGATGGCGGTGGTCAGGCAGCCGATGTGCGCATACACGCCGCAGATGATCAGCTGATCGCGGCCGGACTCCTGCAGGATCTCCTGCAGCGGCGAGCGGTAGAAAGCGCTGTAGCGCCATTTCACCAGCACCGTGTCGTCTTCGTCCGGCGCCAGCGCGGCGGTCACCGCCTGCTGCTCTGGGTGTTTGTTCAGGCCCGGCCCCCACATGTCGTTCAACAGTGCGCGATCTTCATCGCTCTGCTGGTTTGGCTGCGCGGTATAGAACACCGGAATGCCCTGCTGTTTGCAGTAACGACGCAGGTTGGCAATGTTCTCCACCACCTGTTTAATCAGCGCGCTGTCTTCGCCCCAGAAATTGAGGAAATACTGCTGCATGTCGTGGATCAGCAGCGCGGCGCGCTGCGGTTCTACCTGCCAGGTGACTTTATTTTGCGGCAGTTCGTCCGCCGTCGGCAGCGCGTAATCATTAAGTTTTGGAATGGCCATCAATTAATCTCCCTGAGCCTGAGTCTGTAGTTGCGCGTCGAGCTGCTCGCGCAGCCGTTTTTTGTCCACTTTGCCGACCGGAGTCAGCGGCAGGCTGTCCACCTGAATAAAGCGATCCGGCAGTTTGAAGTCCGCCACGCCCTGTTCGCGCAGGTGGCGACGCAGCACCACCGGCTTCAGCGGCGCGTTGGCGATGATATAGGCGCAGCTCTTCTCCCCCATCAGCGCGTCCGGCATCGACACCAGCGCGGCGTTGATCACGTCCGAATGACGCAGCAGCAGGTTCTCGATCTCCTCGGCGGCGATCTTCTCTCCGCCGCGGTTGATCTGGTCTTTTTGCCGCCCTTGTACGGTGATGTAACCGTCTTCGCTAATGCTGATCAGATCGCCGGAGCAGTAGAAACCGTCGGCGTCGAAGGCGTCGGCGTTGTGCGCCGGGCTCTGGTAGTAACCGCGGAAGGTGTAAGGCCCGCGCGTCATCAACCGCCCGATCTCACCCGCCGGCAACGGATTGCCGTCGTCATCCGCCACCCACACTTCGTCGTCCGGCGACATCGGCCGCCCTTGCGTCGTCAGGATGTGGCGTTCGTCGTCGTCCAGCCGGGTGTAGTTCACCAGCCCTTCCGCCATGCCGAACACCTGCTGCAGTTGGCAGCCGATTTCGTTCTGAATGCGTGCCGCCAGCGTCTCGCCCAGCTTGGCGCCGCCCACCTGCAGCAGTTTCAGGCTGGCGAGCTGGGCATTGCCGCCCCACTCTTCGATCGCCTGCAGCCACAGCGTGACCGCCGGCGGCACCAGCGCCGTCACGTTGATTTGGTGCTGTTCGATCAGGCGGAAGCATTGCCCGGCGTCCGGATCGGCGGCGAACACCACCAGCCCGGCGCCATAAAACACGCCCAGCACGCCCGGCGAACTCATCGGGTAGTTGTGCGCCACCGGCAGCGCGCACAGATAGCGGGTCTGCGCGTCGAAACGGCAGATCTCCACGCTGCGGCGAATGCTGTAGTAGTAATCATTGTGGGTGCGCGGGATCAGCTTCGGCGTACCGGTGCTGCCGCCGGAAAGCTGGAAGAACGCCACCTGATCGGCCGCGGAAGGCTGCGCGACGAAACCGTCGCTCGCTTCGTCCAGCCAGGCGGCCAGCGCCAGCTCTCCCTCGGGCTGGCTGCGCAGCGCCACAACCCGCAGCGAAGGATGCGCATCGCGGAAGGCGTTCAGGAATTGATCGTCGGCAAACAGCGCGTGCCGGCGATCGGCGATCAGCAGCGCCGGTTTGATCTGCTCGGCATAGGCGTTCAGCTCACTGCGCTGATGGCTGAACAGCGCGTTGACCGGCGCCACGCCAATTTTCAGCAGCGCGAAGAACACGATATAGAACTCCGCCACGTTGCCCAGCTGCACCAGCGCGGTGTCGCCGGATTTTACGCCGCGGCGCAGCAAAGCGGCCGCCAGGCGATCGGCGCGCTGCTGCAGCTCGCGGTAGGTCAGGCTGCCTTGGGCGTCGATAATCGCCGGGGCGTCGTTGTTGGCCTGGCGGTCGAGGATCTCGGTCAGCGGCTTGTCAGTCCAGTAGCCGCGCTCGCGATAGCGGCTGGCGAACTCCACCGGCCAGGGGGTAAAGGCAATGCTCATCTTGTCGTTATCCTTGATTTATACCAAAGGCACGCAGAATGGTGCTGAGTTTGGTGCCTGTTTCATGCCATTCAGATTCGGGTGAAGAGTCTTCCACGATGCCGGCGCCGGCGAACAGCCGCACCCGGTTGCCGTCAACGGTGCCACAGCGGATGGTGACCACCCACTCGCCGTTGCCTTCGTCGTCGCACCAGCCGACGATGCCGCCGAACAGGCCGCGATCGAACGGCTCCAGCTTGCCGATCAGGGCGTGCGCCTCGGCCGTCGGCATGCCGCACAGCGCCGGCGTCGGGTGCAGCAAGCAGGCCAGCGACAGGGCATTTTCGTCTGGAGACGCCGCCTCGCCGTCGATCGGCGTGGAGAGATGCCACAGCGTCGTGGTGGTCAACAATTCTGGGGTGTGCGGCACGTTCAGGTAGCGGCAGCGGCCGGCCAGCACGTCACGCATGCTTTCGGTGACGATGCGGTGCTCGTGGCGATCTTTCGCCGAGGCCATCAGCCGCTCCCCCACTTCGCGATCGCGCTGCGGATCGGCCTCGCGCCGGGCGGAACCGGCCAGCGGGTTGGAATAGAAACGGCCGCCGTCCTGACGCAGCAGCAGCTCTGGGCTGGCGCCCAACAGCGCGCCCTGCTCCAGCGGTACATGGAAGTGGAAACCGTGCGGGTTTTGGGCAATCACGCGCGCCATCAGCGCATGGCGATCCACCGGCTGGCGCGTTTCGATCTCCAGCAGGCGCGACAAGACCACTTTATCCAGCTCACCGGCCTTCATCGCGGCAACGGCCTCGCTGACCATGTTCATGAACGTCTGCTGCGGCGGCAGCTCCGTCACCCCGGCCAGTTCAGGGCCGTTCGCCGAAGGCCGAACGCCGGCCATAAAGGCGGCGCGGTCGAACCAGCGGCTCTGCTGGGGAACAAACAGCGCCGAAGGCTGCCGGGTATCGAACGGAATGGCGCCGCACAACAGCGGCTTTTTGATGCCGGCCTGACGGGCCTCGGCAAACGCCTGCCGCACGCGGCGCTGGAACTCGCCGTTCAGATCGGCACCGTCCGCGGCCGGCAGGCGAATGCGGCTGAAACAACCGGTGGTGGTCAAGCTGCGGTAAGGGGAGGTAAAGAAGAAGCCCGACGCCGGAGAAAAATCAGCGGCGAACCGGTGTTCTTCGCGCTCCTGCATTTCCTTTCGATTGATGTCGTTCACGGCAGTAACCATCGCTTCGCCCTCAAGAATTTGAAGTGATAACCAATATAATAATGATTATCATTTGAGTTGATTCCGCGCTAAATTACTCGCCGATATTTGCTATGTCAATAAACGTAAGCACTTCTTTCATTTCGAAATCATGACATAAACGCTGTGGGTTTTACGCATGCCGATGATAAGCATTGCTATTTGATCCCACAGCGTTGTTTTAACGCGTTCGACTACTTTTCTGTGGCGGGCTGCGGCTCCGGTTTGTGCAGCGTAACCTGGCGCAAACCGGTCATGGCGAACAGCAACAGGATGCCGAGCAGCGCCGAGCCGAAGCCGAAACCGCTGGCGCTCATCGCCGGCAGCATAAAGGCGCCCATCGCCCCCAGCAGCAACGCGCCCAGCGCATCGCCCACCACATTCTGCGCCGTCCACAGGCCGTTGATGCGGCCAAGGAAATTGTCCGGCGTCAGGCCCTGGATCAGGCCGTATTGCAGCAGCGAGTTCAGCGCGCTCAGGTAGCCGAACGCCACCAGACACAGCAACGCCAGGCTGTACCACGGCATCAGGCCGAACAGGCCAATAGAGGCGAAAGCCGCGATCGCCGTCAGCAGCATCACCCAACCGGGGCGCGCCACGTGCGCCACGCGCCCGCTGGTGAACGCACCAATAGTCGCGCCGAGCGGCACGGCGGCGTACATATAACCGAGGTGGGCTGCGTCGATGCGCCAGCTTTCCGCCATCGCCGGGTACAGCACGCGCACCGCGCTGGCCATGGTCAGCAACGCGCCGATCAGCGCCACCATGCCGATCACCTTGTTCTGGAACAGGAAGGCGAAACCGCCCGCCAGCGCGCGCAGCGGATATTCCCGCGGCTGCGGCGGCGGCATCAGCTGCGGCAGGCTCAGCAGCGGCAGCAACGTCAGCAGGGTGCCGAACGCCGCCAGGCCGTAGTTCCAGGCAATGCCCATATGGGCGATCACCAGGCCGCCGATGGCCGGGGAAAGAATCGAGCCGAAGCGCACCGTCAGCATGCTGATGGCGCCCGCCTGCACGATGTTTTCGCGGCCCACCAGCGCCGGCGTGGCCGCCAGCAGCGCCGTCACCCCCACTGCGCCGAAGAAACCGTCCCACACCGCCAGCAGATAAATGGCCGCCAGCGAAGGCGACGGCAACAGGGCGTTGAGGCACAGGCCGACGAAGCCGACGCCGCAGGTGGAGCGCGCAAACAGAATCAGTCGGCGCCGCTCATAGCGATCGGCCAATACGCCGCCCATCAGCAGCCCGGCGAACATGCCGCCGCCGGCCAGCGTCACCGCCAACCCGACCTGCAGGGTGGAACCGGTCAGCGCCTGGATCTGCACCGGGATGGCGATCGCCATCAGCCCCAGCGCCACAATGGAGATGAAACGCGCGCAGAATACCGCGCGAAAGGCCCGGTGGGTTTTCAGCAGGCTAAAATCAAGCAGGATGGAGGGTTTGCTACTCATCGGTTGTTCACCACATCTTTAAACGGGGATTCTGCAGTTGCGGAGCGCTATGCTAGCACAGATAACGAAATCAATAATGATAATAGAAATCATTGATATTCAATTGTGAGCGGACGCAAGAAACGCCGCCAAACGCGGGGTAATCCCCGTGCCTGGCGGCGAGATGACGGGCGTCATTACAGCGTGCGCAAAATCCGGTTCAGCAGCGGCCCCAGCACTTTGAACGACGCCGGCGAAACGATATCGACATGCGCGCAGTCCAGCTCGTGCGCCTGCAGCGCATCGACGTACTGCGACCAGGTCTGCTGCACGTCCATCCCTGCCTGCAGCGTGCGTTTGGCGACGAACAGCGTCGCCTGGCCGTGGAAGCGGGCGGTCCGCGTGTGCGACAGCAACCGCACCGAATCGGCGTAGTTGGCTTCGATGTTGTCGAACATCATGGTGCGCGTCTCGCCCAGCGCCGGATCGAGCGTATCCTGCGACACCGCCAGGAACTGTTCGCGCTCGCGCTGCACTTCCTTCAACACGTTGTCGTCCAGCATCACGTCCCAGTTTTGGGTCTCCGGCGGATAGGTATCCAGCAGGCCGAGGAACGCCACCTGCTCGCCGCGCGCCTGCAGACGGGCGGCGATGCCCTGGGCCAGCGTGCCGCCCAGCGAGTAGCCGATGAAGTGGTACGGCCCGTGCGGCTGCACCTGCAGCACAGTCTGCAGGTGCGCCTCCACCACCTGGTCCATGTCTTCGCTCAGCGCCAGCGGGCCGTCCGGCCGCGGCGACTGGATACCGACCAGCGACCAGTGCTGATCGAGATAGCGCGGCAATACGCTGAACTGCCAGGAGAAACCGGACGCCGGATGCAGACAGAACAGCGTCGGCCCCTCGGTGACGCGCAGCGGCAATACGCTGTCGAAGCCGCTGCGATCGGCCTCTTCCTGCGTGCGATCTTCCGCCAGCAAGGCGGCCAGCTGCTCGACGCGCGACGCCACCATCACCTGGCCGACGGACACCGCCTTGCCCAGATCGCGGCGCAGCTCGGCCGCCAGACGCATCGCCAGCAGCGAATGGCCGCCGAGTGCGAAGAAATCATCGTCGGCGAACACCTGCTCGCGCTGCAGCAGGCGGGCGAACACCGCCGCGATCTCGCTTTCCAGCCCGGCCTGCGGCGGCCGTCCTGCCTTGCGTTCACCGCCCTGCGGCTGCGGCAACGCCTTGCGATCCAGCTTGCCGTTGGCGCTCAGCGGCAAATCGCTCATTTCCACCAGCGCCACCGGCACCATGTGCGGCGGCAGGCGGTCGGCCAGCGCCGCGCGCAGGGCTTCCGCATCCCAGTTCGCGCCGGGCTGCATCACCAGATAGCCCACCAGCTGGCGCGCATCGCCGCCGGCGTCCACCGGCGTGCCCTGCAGCACCCGCGCGTGCGTCACCGCCTGGCGCACGCCCGGCAGCGACAGCAAGGCGTGGTCGATTTCGCTCAGCTCGATACGCTGCCCGCGGATCTTCAGCTGATCGTCGCTGCGGCCCAAATATTCCACCGCGCCGTCCGGCAGCCAGCGCGCCACGTCGCCGGTGCGGTACATGCGCCCGCCCTCGCCGAACGGATCGGCAACAAAGCGGCTGGCGGTCAGATCCGGCCGGCCAAGGTAGCCGTGCGCCAACTGGACGCCGGTCAGATACAGATCGCCCGCCACGCCCGGCGGCACCGGCCGCAGGCGCGCGTCCAGAATGCGCAGCCCGGTGTTCCACACCGGCAGGCCAATCGGCACGTTGGCGCCGGTCACCTTCGCCAGCGCCTCGCCGTAGGCCGGATGCCAGGTCACGTCCACCGCCGCTTCGGTCGGGCCGTAGAGGTTGTGCAGCGGCACCGCCGTGCGGCTTTGCCACAGGCGGCAAAGCTCCGCCGGCAGCGCTTCGCCGCTGCAGAACACCTGGCGCAGCGCGGCGCAGCTCGCCACCGCCGCGTCGTCATCCAGCGCGGCAACGAAAGCCGCCAGCATCGAAGGCACGAAGTGCATCGTGGTAATGCGGTGTTGGGCAATCAGCTGTTGCAGCTGCTGCGGATCGCGGTGCGCCTCCGGCGGCGCCATCACCAGCCGGGCGCCGACCATCAATGGCCAGAAGAATTCCCACACCGAGACATCGAAACTGCACGGCGTTTTCTGCAGCACCGCGTCGTCCGCTCCCAGCGGATACTGGTGTTGCATCCACAGCAGGCGGTTGACGATCGCCTGATGGCCGACCAGCACGCCTTTCGGGCGCCCGGTGGAACCGGAAGTAAAGATGATATAGGCCGCATGGTCCGGCGTCGGGCCCGCGATCGCTACCCCGGCGGCATGATCGGCCGCCAGCGGCGCGTCATACAGCAAAATTTCGCCCTTGTCGGCGAAACGCGCCTGCTGCGCCGGGTTGGTGATGACCAGCCGCGGCGCGGCGTCTTCCAGCATCATCGCCAGCCGTTCGTCCGGATAACCGGTGTCCAGCGGCAGATAGGCGGCGCCCGCTTCCACGATCGCCATCAACGCCAGCGACAGGAACACCGAACGCGGCAGCGCCACCGCCACAATGTCGCCCGGCTGCACGCCCTTCGCCACCAGCTCGCGCGCCAGCGCCGTGACCTGCTCGCGCGTTTCGCGGTAGGTAAAGCTGAAATGCGCATCCGCCAGCGCCGGCGCGTCCGGCGTGGCTTGCGCCTGCTGCGCCAGCAATTGGCTCAGCGTGGTCGCCGGCACCGGATGCGCCGTGTCGTTGATCCGCGCCAGCAGCGCGCGATCGTCGGCGGTCAGCATATCGGCTTCGCCGATCGGCAACGTTGCCTGCGCGGCGAACTGCGCCAGCAGCAGCGGCAACCGTTGCAGATGCGCCTGCAGCTCCTGGCGGCTGTAACGCTCGGCGTTGGCCAGCAGCTCCACCTTCAATTGGTGGTGTTCATCGATAAACAGCGCAATCTCCAGATCGCGCACCGGCCCGGAGGCCAGATCGTGGGTAACGCCTTCGATACCGGCGAAATCCAGCTGGTAATCGAACATTTTGAAGTTGAAGACCGTGCCGTACAGCGGTTCGCCGTCGCCGATGCGCCCCAGATCGCGCTGCACCTGTTCGGCGTCGTAGCGCTGATGGCGGCGCACCGTTTTCAGCTCACGGCTGATGCGGGCGGCGGCCTCATACAGCGTGGCCTGCGGCTCGAGATGCATCTCCATCGGCAGCACGTTGATCACCGGGCCGGCGGCGCACAAGGCGGCCGAGCCGGTACGGCGCATGAAGATAAAACCGGCGCTGAAGCTCGGTTGGCCGCTCAGGCGCGACACCCACAGCGCCACCAGCGCCACCGCCATATCGGCGGCGTTCAGCTTCTGCTGCGCGCCGCACTGCACCAGTTCGACGAAGGCCTGCGGATCGCAGCGCTGTTCCAGCCGGTGGATGCGCGGCGTGGGCGTTTGCCCGGCCAGCGGCTGCGGGCAGATCGTGGCCGGCGGCGGCAACTGCCGTGCTTTTTCGCGCCAGAA
>Ga0157359_1000492_pt1 | contig 14634 bp, 10 predicted proteins | sample AttcapACBM3_FD_111482 | JGI IMG/M metagenome (GOLD analysis project Ga0157359, IMG submission 111482) | Fungus gardens microbial communities from leaf cutter ant in Botucatu, State of São Paulo, Brazil - Atta capiguara ACBM3 | ecosystem: Host-associated > Fungi > Mycelium > Unclassified ...
AGATTTCGGGATTGGTGACTTTTTATTATTTTTTTGGTTCTTCGCTGCCCAGTAATCGCTGATCTCAGATAAGCTGATTTTTTTAAGTTTCTTATGCTCTCTTCGCCATTCAGCTGTTAATGTCCCGTTGAAAGCCTTAGTTAATATGGCTTGCCGATAGTTTCTTAAGATGGCCCTGATACGTTCTACGCGCGTAGTGGTAGTTTCAATCTGAGCTAGCAAAGAGTCTAGCAAGTTGGCGATGAATTTTTGTTCGTTGAGTGATGGGTATGCAATCGCTAAATTCTCAATATCCTCCTTTCGTAAAGAAGGTACTGTAGTTGATCGAGACATATCCCGCAGATCAACCGACCGCATAAAGTGGTAAATAAATCGTGAACTTTCCCAATGATCAGGCAAAATTGCCATGACATTATTGTCAGCGAATCCCTCTTTCAGAACATAAGCTCTTCTATTTAAATTTACGGATTCACCATTTTTTGGGAATACAGTAGTTCCTATCGATAACATTTCGCTTTTTAACTCAGCAATTTTTTCATTATCAATGAGGTGATTAGCGGTTATTAAATTACCATTTTTATTTGAAATAGCTTCTATGATGTCTAAAACTTTATATACAGGGATATTTCCATCTGATTTGGATTTATATTTTGAGGAAATATTTACACCATTTATCACTCGAGCAATGCTTCCTACTTTGACGGTTTTCCAGCCAGAAGGTAAAACTGCTCGATTCATATTTTTGCTCCTTCTAGCGCAGCCATTAGTATATTTAACTCATTTAAGGCAATATTCAGTTCTACCTTTGCTTGACTTAAAAGTTCTTCAGGTTCTGGCTGTATTGCAACATCTATTTTTTCGTTTTCTTTTACCCAGTTAATATCTAGCGAATCATTTTTGATATCACGGATCCACTCTCGAGTGAAACTACGCCAATACGAGTGAATAAGCTGTTTTTCAGAGTTTTGGTTTTCTTTAGTCGCATTTTTATTGTCATTTACTCTAACGTCTAATTTGCAGTCACCTTCAGTGCGAGGGCTTATTCCGTTTGGATTATTACCATAGATCTTTTCAAAGGTACCAAGGTGAGGGTCTTTGCCAAAGTCTTTTTTTGCGAAGCCTACAGTGGAATCACCAAAAGGTGTGCGTTTTCCAAAATTTGGCATATTTGTACGCAAATCATATATCCAGACATTTTGTGTACAATTCTCTTCCTGATATCGATCTGTAGCACTACCTTTGGTAAAAAACAACACGTTGGTCTTTATACCATGGGCATAAAAAATGCCTGTAGGCAGGCGCAATATGGTGTGCAGATTACATTTATTCATCAAGTCGCGGCGCACCAGGGTTCCGACTCCTCCTTCAAACAGGACGTTATCAGGTAAAACTACAGCTGCTCGGCCACCAGGTTTTAAATTACTATAAATATGCTGTAAAAAAGCCAACTGCTTGTTGGTTGTACTGTACTTTAAAATACGTGAATTGGAAATATCCTCACGCATGCTGCTACCAAAAGGAGGGTTAGCGAGAATAACATCTGCTGGGCTTAATACCTCACCTGCCTCTCCGAGAGTATTGCCTAGATGCACTACGCCTTCATTGCCTCCTTCCATGCCGTGAAGAAGGCAGTTCATTAGTGCGAGTCTGCGAGTATTAGGCACTAGCTCGACGCCAGTAAAAGCTATATTTCTTTGAAATTTTAAAGCGTTAGAAGAGAGTCTTTGATAGTTATCTGTATTGCATCTCATATACTGTTCAGCTGAAACTAAAAATCCACCGGTACCTGCCGCAGGATCCTGAATAAGCTCGCCAACTTGTGGCTTGATGCATCGTACTATGCAGTTGATTAGTGCTCGAGGCGTAAAATATTGTCCGGCACCGGATTTTGTTTCGCTGGCATTTTTTCCAACAAACCTTCGTACAAAGCACCTAGCCCATCTTTTTGAGCGCTAGACCAATCGATTTGATTCAGTGTTTTGATTATTTGCTCTAAACGTTTGGGCTCACTGAGACGGGTCTGAGCATTTGAATAAATAGCCTCTATGAGCGGATCTTCATGTGCAAGTTCACCATCGTCATTTTTACCTGTAGATAAGCATCGTAGAATTCGCTTGTAATCATTGAGCAGGATTATTCCCGATTTACCAGCGATATCCTCCCAGCGACAACCTGCTGGGAGTGGGTGTTCCTTGATGATGCCGGCTGCAGTATTCTCATGAGCCATTTTTATGAATAGTAGAAACACTAATTCAGTCACATAATCACTGTAACTAATACCATCGTCACGTAAGACATCACAAAGGTTCCAGAGTTTTTGTACGATATCATTGTTAGTCATAATGTGCTCATGGTTGACTTTTTGCATAGAACCTATTAAAGCATCTTCGGTGTCAATACCGCTACATTAACTTTTTAGATGATTAACGATTTGATTTTAAATTACTTTTTAAGTTTTGCTTTGTTTTTACACGATAGATGCTCATGATCTAGCTCCAACGAAAGACGATCCAGAAACCTATTTTGATCATTTCTGTTTCCAGTAAGTTCATAGTGTTTCGGTTATTGAGCTTTGCTGCATTCTCTCAGACTGTCCAGCTATTCGAAACGACTTCAGCTTGCTTAAGTATCAATTCAACTGTGTAAGGCGTTTTATCCGGTGGATACTTATATTTACGTAGCGTTTGGCGTACTAGAACACGCAGTCTTGCACGCACGCTTTCACGGACCTGCCAGTCAACAGTTGTGGATTTTCGTAATTGAGCTGTTACTTCAATCGCTAGCTTTTTAAGGATGTCATCTCCCAGCTCACGCACGGCACTTTCGTTTTCAGCTAACGCATCGTAGAAAGCAATTTCATCCGGGTTCAGCCCCAATGCGTCATCGCGCGCCATTGCTTCCTGGAACGCCTTCGCCATCTGGATCAGCTCTTCAATCACCTGTGCAGTTTCGATCGCCCGGTTATTGTATTTGAGCAGCACGGCTTTCAGGCGGTCAGAATATTTCTTCTGCTGCACCACGTTATTACCGGAGCGAGCATGAATGCCGTCATTGAGCAATTTTTCCAGCAACTCTACCGCCAGATTACGTTGCGGCATTTCCCGCACCTCTTCCAGGAACTCATCGGACAGCAACCCTATGTTTGGCTTGTCCAACCCGGCCAGAGCAAAAACATCTTCAACGCCTGTAGCGACAACGGCGTTATCGAGGATCTTGCTCAAGAGGGAGTTTTTCTCTGACTGGCTAAACTTTGCTGCCGGATTCAGTTTTAGAAGCGCGACACGGATTGCAGAAAGAAAGGCGAACTCTTCTTGCAGTGGTTTCGCTTCATCCAGCGTATTACAAAGCGACCACGCTTTAGTCATTGCCAGTGAGACATCAAGGTAGCGTTTTTTACCGTCATCCAGCTCCAGAATGTAGTTAACGGCATCGCGTAAAAACGCTAATGGATCGCGAGAAAAGCCCTCGTAGCTAAAGCCGGGTTTTCCTGCTGACGGCGCAAACATCCCGTGAATAACATCGATTTTTTCCAACAGAATGGCAAAGGCTTCCCGCGCATCCACCGTGGTCTGCCCTTTCCCTTTCGAATCAGTATATGTTTTCAGAGCCTGCTTCAGCTCGTTGGCAATGCCGATGTAATCCACCACCAGCCCGCCGGGCTTATCGCGGAATACGCGGTTAACACGCGCAATGGCCTGCATCAGGTTATGGCCGCGCATCGGTTTGTCGATGTACATGGTGTGGCAGCAGGGCGCATCAAAACCGGTTAGCCACATATCGCGGACAATCACCAGCTTCAGCGGATCGTTCAAATCCTTAAAACGGGCTTCGAGCCGCTTTTTAGTCTGCTTGTTATATATGTGCGGCTGAAGATGGTCTTTATCGGATGCCGAGCCCGTCATGATGACTTTGATAGCACCTTGTTCGACATCAGTGCTGTGCCAGTCCGGGCGGATCGCCACAATGGCATCATAAAGTTTGACGCAAATATCACGGCTCATGGCGACAATCATCGCTTTACCGTTCATGGCCGCATTGCGCGTTTCAAAGTGCTGAACCAGATCGGCGGCGACCTGCTTGATGCGAGGCTCTGAACCTACCAGCTTTTCCAGACGGCTCCAGTCACCTTTCGTTTTCTCTTGCTGCCCTGTCTCTTCATCTTCCACCAGTTCATCCACCTGATCGGAGAGCGTTTCCAGCTCCTCATGGTTCAGGTCGAGTTTTGCCAGCCGGGATTCGTAATAAATCGGCACCGTGGCGCCATCATCGACTGCATCCTGAATGTCGTAGATAGAGACGTAATCACCGAACACGGCGCGGGTATCTTTATCTTCAGACGCAATCGGCGTACCAGTAAACCCCATAAACGAGGCATTCGGCAGCGCGTCGCGCATGTGTTTGGCGTAGCCGTATTTATAGATGCCCGTTTCGCGGTCCAGCGTGGCGCTCAGGCCATACTGGCTGCGGTGTGCTTCATCGGAAATCACCACGATGTTGCCGCGCAAGTTGAGCGCCGGATGACTCAGCTCACCATCCAGCGGCGCAAACTTCTGCACGGTGGTAAAGATGATGCCGCCTGATTCACGAGCATTAAGCAGCTCGCGCAATTCATCGCGATCGTTGGCCTGCAATGGTGTCTGCTTTAATAAATCCTGTGCCTGGCAGAAGGTGGCGTATAACTGCCCATCGAGATCGTTACGATCCGTCACCACCACAATGGTCGGGTTGTTCATCTCCGCCTGTTGCAGCAGTTTTCCGGCGTAGCAGCACATAGAGATACTTTTGCCGGAGCCCTGGGTGTGCCACACAACACCCGCTTTTTTACTGCCGGGGGTAATGTTACTGCGCAGCGGCAAGTGTTTACCGGTAGAGGCCACAATCGTGGCCGCGACGGCTTCGCGCACCGCGTGAAACTGATGATAGGCGGCTATTTTCTTGATGAGTCTTTTGCCGTCATTCTCGAACAAAATAAAGTAACGAATATAGTCGAGCAAAAGTTCCCGGTTAAAAAAGCCCTGAACGACGGTTTTTAACTGCCAGTCAAACTGTGGTTTATCATCTTCGTTAGCCACCGTTTTCCACGGCAGAAAACGCTCTTCATCAGCGGTCAGCGAGCCGATACGCGCATTCTGCCCGTCGCTCACCACCAGCGCTTCGTTGCAGATAAACAGATCGCTGAGTTCGTTTTTATAGGTCTGCAACTGATTAAACGCAGCCCAGATATCGGCATTAACATCAATCGGGCTTTTCAATTCAATCACCGCAACTGGCAGGCCGTTGATATAGCCAATCACATCCGGGCGCCGCACCTGCTTTGTGCCCTGAATGGCAACCTGGTTCACCACCATAAAGCGGTTATTGGCTGGATGGTTAAAATCTATCAGCAGCGCTTTATCGTGAACGACTTTCTCTTCACGCTTGTACTCAACGGGCACACCGTCGAGAAACGAATGGTGAAATGCTTTGTTGCTGACGACCAGATCCGGGCTTTGCGCATGGGCGATACGCAGTATCACCTCTTCGAGCACGGCAACAGGAAGATGAGGATTGATGGTTTGTAGCTGTTCCAGCATCACCGGGCGCAGAAACACATCATGAAATGAAGCACGCAGCGGGTTGTCGCCATCCGGCGCGATATCGGGCCCGTGCAGCACTTCCCAGTCCTGTTCAGCAAACCATTTCAGGCATTGCTGTTCTAAATCGTCTTCGCTCAGCATTACTCTTCCTCTCCCTCGGTAATCATCCCGCTCTGTTTCAGTTCCATCGCCAGCTCCAGCAGGCTCGGGCGAATCGCTTTTTCCAGACGGTTCATGCTATCCATCATCCAGTCGATAATGGCAGGCCAGATCTCTTTATTGCCGCCGTCAAACGCCTTTGAACAGACGATCTGGCAGCTTTTTCGCTCCGGCAGTAGTCGCCAGTCGAGCGGCTCGCCAAACAGCGATTCAATTTGCGCTTTACGTTCCTGCAGGCGCTCAAATAACCAGGTGTTTTCCAGCGCATCCCCACGCGAAATATTGAGCTGCACGCGAGCATCTTTCTGGGAAAAGATCAGCTCAAACGGCACACCGCTGACACCCGATCCGGCAGCCAGCCAGTGATCGGTTGAGGGAGCGCGGTTGTTAAACAGTGAACAGGGACTGGCACGGAATTTTTCCAGCGTCATCGTCCAGAACTCGCGGCGCAGATAATGGCGTTGCTGCAGTTCGCTACTGCTGGAGGTGGACTGTTCTTCCGCCTCTTTTTGCGCCATACCGATCATGTACGACTCCGCTTCCGGCGTCGGGATCACCTGGCGGATATCAACGAACACGTCTTCACCGAAACGATAAGGCGTGACTTTAAAGCACTGAACCCGGATACCAAACTGCATCAGCCACAGCGCGGTATTGGTGACCTCTTTGCGGAAATTGGCCGCAACCATGATAACCCGCTGGGTGCCTTTACGGTTGAGCACCCCTTCTTTGAGGCTTTCCCAACCCATAAATTCGGCGATGACGTCCGCCGCCTGGCGGTTCTCGTTGGGCTCGTGCTGATCCAGATAGAGCTGGAAGATCTCAACCACGCTTTCCTGACGCAAATTGGCACAGTAGCCTGCGTATTTCAGCGCCTGCCAGACCACGTCGCGCCCGGAGTCATCAAGCTTGTTCTCGATGATCACCAGATTGCCTTTTTTATCGAGTGCCAGCAGATCGAGGCGTTCTTTGGTGTCGTCAAAACTGGCGAACTCTTTCTGGATAATCAGCAGTTCGTCGTCGTTATCGCGGGTCAGCGCTTGGGGATTCTTCGCCAGCCACTCCTGCAGATGGTCGCGCTCGCGAAAACCGAGGCTGCTGAACGACACTTCCTGCAGAGAGTGCAGGCTGTTGGTGGGCTTATCGACTTTATACATTTTCCGCCTCGCTGACCGCCTGCTCGGCTTCCGGCAGAGTGATTTCGCCCGAGAGGAGTTTAGGGAGAAGGGTGTCGCGGAGTTGGGTTAAGCTGGCATTTGTTCTTAGATTATTTTCAATATCACTGAACAAAGGGGTAACGATTTTCTCAAATCGGTGATTTACGATTTTAGAAGCTGTGAGTGTAACTACGGTATCAAAAGTAGATTTTGTAATGGTATCAAACACTGCACCGTGGGTATTTCGTTTTAGTACATCCACACACTGTTTAACTTTCAAATAGGTCAGCAGCGGGCCAGAGAACTCACCACCAGATATTGCATAACAGGATTGGTTCACTGTCATTTCAATGGCCGTTAACGCTAATTTCCCTACAGTCCCTCTTGCAGAAATTATTGTTGTGCCAATAGGAAGTAATTTTGCCGAGCTTTTATCCAGCCCTTTTTTCGTTATCTTCTCTGTGGTTTTAATAACGAAAACATCACTATCTGCAGGAGCATCCTTCACTGAGTACCAACAAATGTCGCCATTCCAAAATTCTGGCTCTGAACGTTTAGGTGTCCCTCCCCCAATTAATTTAATTTTTTCTGATAACGACGATAGTTCCCAACCTTCCGGAATCTCCCCCAACTCACTATCCTGCATCGCAGAAGGAAACAGCTCTGCCGTGGCTTTTAATTCGGCATATTGTTCAGGTTGTTCACGCTCAAAAACCGCCAACGCATCAGTGTCTTTCCCGGAAATTGCTGCCATAGCCGCAAGCGTAGCGTCTTCCTGCGAACCACCCGCTTCCAGCACTGCCATTTTGGCTTTTACCGGTTCAAAATCGACAAACCAGCTTTTGAACAGGGCTTGCGCCATTTGCTCTAGGGTTTGGTTGATTTTTTTATTGGAAGTTATTTTATCTTCAAGGCTTTTTAAGATTGATGCAATTTTTTCCTGAGCAACAATAGTATTAGGCACTCTAACATTTGCCATATGGACATGATTTCTATTGATGCCAGGAACAGCAGCTTTATCACTGTAAACGTGAAAATCAATTGTCTGTAGTAAATAATAAGAAAAAAGTGGTGAGTTCCCTTTAAAATCCTCGACATAAAGTGTTGTGTTTAGTGGCCAAAAATCCTTAGGAATATAAAAAACCTCACCAATCGTACCATATCGACCAGTCACCACCCCAGGTCCTTTGGCCATTGATATATCATGAACACCAGAGTAGCCAGAGGACGAAATGATAGGAACATCACCATCTTTACGTTTTGCTTTTGGCAAATCGTAACCACGTTTAAGGTTTAGAAAATCCCCTAATGTAATATTAATCCACTCAAAACCCATAACCCAGCCCCCCCAGATTCGCCTTAATCTGCGCTTCCAGCTTCGCACTCTCTTCCAGCTGTTCTTTCAGCTGTGCCGTCAGTCGCGCCATCTTCTCAGCAAAGGGTTCATCGTCTTCATCCTGCTCGGCAGCACCGACGTAGCGTCCTGGGGTCAGCACAAAGTCATTTTTCTGAATGTCTTCCAGCGTTGCCGAAAAGCAGAATCCGGCTTCGTCTTCGTAGTCTTTATCCGCCTGCCATTTATGGAAGGTGTCAGCAATATTCGCGATATCCTCGCGGGTGAAATCACGCAGCACGCGGTCTTTCATAAAGCCAATCTTACGGGCATCAATGAACAGGACTTCACCTTTACGGTGCGCTTTGCCGTTACCGCCAGATTTGTCTTTGGTCAGGAACCAGATACAGGCCGGGATTTGGGTGTTGGTAAAGAGCTGACCCGGTAGCGCCACCATGCACTCCACCAGATCGGCTTCGATCAGGTTACGGCGGATTTCACCTTCGTTATTAGTATTGGAACTCATCGAGCCGTTAGCCAGCAGCAGCGCCATCGAGTCTTTCGGTGCCAGGTGGTGGATCATGTGCTGCATCCACGCGAAGTTGGCGTTGCCCTGCGGCGGCGTGCCGTACTTCCAGCGCACGTCGTTTTCCAGCTTCGCGTTCCACCACTCCTTCATGTTGAACGGCGGGTTAGCCATTACAAAGTCGGCACGCAGATCCGGGTGCTGATCGTCGAGTAAAGTGTCGGCATTTTTGGTGCCGAAGTTAAAGTCGATGCCCCGGATCGCCATGTTCATGGCTGCCAGACGCCAGGTGGTCGGGTTAGATTCCTGGCCGTAGACGGAGATCTTCTGCTTTTGTTCAGCAGCGTTGTAGTGCTTCTCGCCCGCATGTTCTTCAATAAAACGATCGCTGGACACAAAGAACCCGCCGGAGCCCATCGCCGGGTCATACACGCGGCCGTTATAGGGCTGCAGCATTTCGACAATCAGGGTCACGATGCTTTTTGGCGTGTAATACTGGCCGCCCTGTTTACCTTCTGCCAGTGCGAATTGCCCGAGGAAATATTCGTAAACGTGGCCGAGAATATCCTTGCTCTTAAGGTTTAGTTTCTCGCTCTTGTATTCCGGGTCGCTGAAGTTGGCGTCAGAGAAAGTGTTAATCAGCCCGGTCAACACCTCGTTGCCCAATTGATACTGGCTGATACGGTTGAGAATGCCTTTCAGTTTCGAGTTGGTTTTTTCAATTTCATCCAGCGCGTTGTCCACCAGCCAGGAGACGGAGCGCAGTATCACATCCTTTCCGGTGGTTTCATCCACCCACAGCACGGTGCCGGTTGGCAGCATAGCTTTGTTTTTCAGCGTTTCCCAGCGCGCCGCTTTCGGCACCCAGAAGACGTTTTTCTCGGTGTAGTAATCTTCTACTTCAAGCTCATCCAGCAGCGCCTGGGCGTACTCTTCGTCACTGCTGTAATTGTCGTGTGACATCGCGTAGATGTTGTCCGGGTTGCCGACATCACGAAATAACGTCATCAGCTCTTGCTGGCGCGCCTCGAAGGCATCGGACACATACTTCAGGAAAATAAGGCCTAGCACGACATGCTTGTAATTGGCGGCATCCATGTTGGCGCGCAGTTTATCGGCGGCCTTCCAGAATTTGTTATCCAGTTCGTTCAGGAACTGTTGTTCGGCGTTGTTCATGAAAATCCTCGGGAAAACACAGGGGCAGGCTAAAAGTGCCGCCACGAATTCGTTTTAGTTGTGTATGTTGCAAGATCATACCCGCAGGCACCTCAAGAGCAAGCGATACAGCCACTGAAATTGCGCTTGTTCTTTACAAGTACCAATCATCCAAAAAGCCATTTCAAAATCTTTGTAATTATATTTTTTTGAGAGGTTTGCTGCTTTGAGGTGCTAGCAGGGCTCGGAATATTTTGAACTGGCTGCGAAGCAGATGTTCTCGTCGGTGCTACATAATGCGTTGATGATTTATTAGGTACTACATGCTGAGTTTGCGGTTTTGCTGGTGCTACAGTTTGTGTAGAAGCCCGTAACTTGTTGAGGATTGCCTGGTTTGCAGTTGTGGCGTTAGTGCTCACAGGCTTAGGAGTTGAAGTGATGCTCTTACCCTTAATGCGCTCCAAGGCTTCCTGATTGCTGTTAGTATAAGTTGATATTTGTCGACTATCGTTTGGTCCAGCAAGGCGCCAGCGGGCATCTGTTTCTGAAAGAACGGTCATTTGCCCGATGGTCGTAACTGTTATTGATATATGTGAATATTTGTATTTTCCACTGACGTAGGGCGGTTCCATAAGACCGATTACACTAATCCATTTCCCGATCCATGAGGCATCAGGTTTTGAAGGCAAAGCGCTAATGCCTTCGTTCCATATTGATATTTTGAATATATTACCGCGCCAATCACCAAAATTGACAAAGATATATGGTTTTCCATTTCGGGCATAACTAAGTTTGACATCAATAACTTTACCGATGACTTCAACTTTATCACCAACTCGCTGAAGGCAAGAATTGTAATCCATGGCTGACAGGACGGTGTAAGCACCAATGTAACCAGGTTTCAGTCTGCTGCTTGGTATATTCCCATTTATACTAATAGTTGCCAAAGATACAGGAATGTTTCTACCAGCAATGAAGTCATCAAGGGAAGGCGTTTTTTCCATCGCTGAAGTGCAGACTGCGGCAAAATTCTTTACATAGGGGGAAAGCTGTTGAATGCGCGATAGCATCCCTAAGATGGAAGATGAACTGGGGTCTACAAAGTCATTAGCTCGAAAAATGATTGCATCCAGTTCCGAATTTGATTTATCCCAAATGGACGGATCGATTTGCAAGGTTTTAAGAGCTAGCCAGAGCGTAATAAGTGAGAAACGGTCCAGAGTGTGATTGAACGGATTCGTTGCTTTACGGCGGGGATGCTGAAAATTGACATGCCCCAGCTCCGAGCTTCCTAATGTCTTAATCTCATCAACGAACATTCCGTCATAGTCGATTAACTGGACGGTTGCACCTCCGTCGGAAACCATCAGGTTTCCGGTCTGGAAATCACCATGTGCTATTTTTTCTTTTTCAAGGTAGGCAGCAAGTGATTCAATCGATGCAGATAGTTTCGCTATTGCTTGCGCAGAACGCCTGTTGACCTCTAGGAATTCTCCAAGTGTCTCTCCCTTGGCCCATGCCATTTTGACAATAGGGTAAGATATTCCTTCGACTTTGATCCCTTGGGGCTGAAACTGGAAGTCGAGAAAATAGGGGGAGCGAAGGCTAGAAATTTTCCTCGAGATAGCCTCATAACGGCGTTCTAAAGCCTTTGACTCTCTATGAAAACAACGAACGGCGTATTTCTTAACGCCTGATTTGATCGTATAGGTCAGTGCAAAGCCACCGCTGATGGCTAGGGGTAGACCCAACCCTGTCGTGGCAACAGAGCCAGATTTCAATTCTGGATCGATTAGCAGCTCACTATGTAGCTGAAACGCTTGGTTGTATTGTTCAAGAGATGGGTAAGGCATCTTTCTTTCCGCGTTAAAACGATAGTACAAGCAGCGTTGAGTCGTCGATATGCATACGTTTTGCTGCGCGCTCTCTCAGTACTAACTCTGCAAGCTGTTCCTCAGTTTGCAGCGAAAGTAATTCGATAAAACCAGAATCCTCTGCCAGCGCTTGTTTCAGTGCCCATTCGCCGAGGGCATCTGTCATACAGAGGAGTTTGGGTTGGGTGAGTTTTTCAAGGTAAAAAGTTTTCCCATGCCGTGTCCAGAAAGTGCTTCCACCGACGAAATCGTTATGAGCGGACAACGTAGCAAGGAGTGTTGGCCGCTCATTAAATTTATCTGGATTATCGAAAGGCCATGCGCAAATGAGTTTCCCGCAATCAACCAGCATGGTGATGCTATCTCCAATAGCAATAATCTCTACCGCCTGATGGTCTTCAAATTCCTCTACACCTATTAGTGTCGCAAAACTGCCTCTTTCGAATGCCGATTGCTGTGACCAAGACATAGAAGGGAAGTCATGCGAGGCAGAATATTCCGCTACAGTAGATGCTACCCATTCAGGATTTACTTTCGGATCTGCAATAAATTTACGAGCAAGAAGATCAGCCCATAACTTGGAGTTGAAGGACTCGCTCGCACCATCACATAGAGCCAGCCTTCTCTCATCTTCGGAGAAGGCAAATTTATCTTCATTCGCCTCAGGGTATACAGGATCTTTTGGAACTGTCCCTAAGAACTCCAGCTTCATTACTGAATCAACGCAGCTGAGAAGCGCGGGTTCCGATGTCGAAGAAATCGACGAGTTCGGCAGCCTCAGCATTGAACATGAATCCACGAGATTCGATTCCGACCGTATGACCTTTTTCCTGTGCGAAATGCACCAGATGTTCCGGAAGAGGGCTGGACATACGGAAGAGCAGCTTAGCGTAGGCATCCGGTAAACCTGCGTCAGAGGAGGGGAATCTGATGGGATCATTTCCGAGGGAACTGACATGGATGTTAAGAACCAGAACTTCACCGTCATTGGTGCTAATTTGTCGTAGATGATTGGCAATCTCTTCCGGATCACCGTCGTTTGATTCGCCGTCAGTTACATGCAGGATAGTCGGAGGATAGCAATCCGGATGGGCATCACACCAAGTCACCAACTCTTCGGCGGCTCTGGTCAGGGCTTCACGCATAGGCGTGCCACCATTAGCAATAGCATCGAACCATACTGGAAACTTAATTGCTGTCTCGATGATTCCGCCAGCTCCATCATCCATCTTCCGTTTGCGATCTTCTACTCTGGCTGGATTTTGTTCGAGAGCCGAAATTGGATTGAGGACTTGTCCACCAAGTGGACCAGAGAAGCCATTAGAAACCCCTTGACCGCCATAACCTAAAACACCAATTTCGAAATAGTCACGTACACCTTCCGATTTAGTACAGCGAGTGATTAGGTTCATTAAAGTTCGATTAAGCGCATCGGCGACAAACTCAGCCTTACTTCGACCGGAGGACATTTTGTCTGACATTGAACCAGACTGATCGACGACGAAAAGAAATGCTGCTGGATTAGTACGGCTGATCTGAGCTTCGTATGCCATATGTCTTTTTCCTCTTAGAGATTATTTCCATCATATCAATTTGTTAGACAATTGCGAGAAATGCCCGAACAACAGTTTAAATTTTTAGTTGGGTCTTGACTAAAATCACACTAAGCCATGCTCTTTAGGGGGGGATTAACATACCGTGCTGATTATTAGGATTTTAATAGTTAGATTTTATCAAATGATCCAGCCTGCTTATTGATCGCTACAAGTAATGGCGTATATCCAGTCCGCACATTGCGGACATACCTTTTCGCCATTCTAACAGATACGGCACCAGCAGCATTGCCAGTTTTGTATCGTAGTTTGGCAAGAGAGTAGGCGGAGTGACCTATTCCCTGCTGATGAATATACCAGGATGTTAGTCATATTTTCATCACGATTATGGGCTGGGCGCAAAATCCTGAACCATTCAAAGTAAAATACTTGTTGCAAAAAATTGAAGTAAAGTATGTTATTTTTCATCAAACTGCCTAAAACTATTAGATCAAGCCAAATCTAAGGCGTGATGGGAATTGGACGACTCGCTATCATTGATGAGCTGATGCATAAGGAGGGTTGATTATGAGCACACAAGCTGAAGAAGGGACACAACGCCGTATGACGTTAGGTGAGAATGCAATGGCTCGCCGGATTTTTGGTGATTCAATAGCCTATAATCGCGTCTGGATTCATTGTGACAGCTATTTACCGTTTGGTTTGCAAAAGCAAAACTATGCTATGACGCCAAATGGAGAGTTATGGTACAGAAAACCAATGTATAAAGAGGATTTCTCTTCAAACGCTGTTTTTATTGAAGATAAATACGTTTTTATCCATGAGCTTGGACACGTCTGGCAGCATCAAAACGGGCAGTGGGTCAGACTGCGTGGCGCTTTTAGCTGGGCTGCTGAATATACCTATAAACTTGATAAAAATAAGCTCACTGATTACTCTCTTGAACAACAAGCATCCATTTTAGCTGATTACTGGTTGTTACTGGTATATGGCCCTGATAAATGGCGCTATTACCAAAGACAAGGGCGAATGGGGATGTACAGGGGAAACGACAGGATTCAGGATGTATCGTCGCTTTATCAGAAAATCGTTACGGGAAAAGGATGATAACCATGAATAGTAAAGTATTATTGGCTTCAGTATTTATTTTAGCCGGATGCCCCGGGCCGGGTGACAGGATGACTGAGCGAGAATCAACCTCAGTGATTATTAAAGATAATCAGGTTTGTGTAGTGTCGCCGCTAAAATCAGAGGAACGGGTTACCGCTATTCAAATAAACAGCGATAAAAACGATACGCTA
>Ga0157359_1000494_pt1 | contig 14610 bp, 12 predicted proteins | sample AttcapACBM3_FD_111482 | JGI IMG/M metagenome (GOLD analysis project Ga0157359, IMG submission 111482) | Fungus gardens microbial communities from leaf cutter ant in Botucatu, State of São Paulo, Brazil - Atta capiguara ACBM3 | ecosystem: Host-associated > Fungi > Mycelium > Unclassified ...
GAAGTGTAAGCGTATTGACCATAAGTATACTGTCACTTGTACCGCAGGAATTGCGGTAGGCACCTTTATTCAGACATCATCCACAATAGCACATATTGGCTGTACCAGCTGCAGGAGCAAGGCTGATATTCCCTGTTCGCCGGGTTTTAGCGCATTACACAAGACCAGAAATATCAAAGTGTCCAAATTGTTGGATATGTTGGGGAATACTTATTAGAAGTGGAAAGAGGGTTATGGGAGGTATGTGCGACGTGGATGATGACTTGAAGGTAGATCAATGCATCAATGTGACAACCCCTTAGACCATAACATGGACTATTTTACATTATTAAATTTTCTTCCCATTGTTCTGATAACTTAGTGTATATTTGGTGTATTATTGAATACTTACCTTAATTAAATTCCATATCCTGGAAGTGTCAAGAGGTATTCACAGTTAGTTATGTAGAAGGGGGTTGGATCAAGTATGGAAACTTATCTGGAAACAGATGTGGTTATCTATGAGAGTGGGTAAAGTACTTGGGTTGTAGATCAAGCTTATTCATGAACTTGTGACTGAACTTCAGATAACAACCTTGGTTTCAACTTATGCATTATGCTGCTATTTGTTGTGTAGTTGTAATTTTAGAGAAAGGATAGAAGTATCAAGAGAACTTAGAAAAAAAAGTAAGGTATTTTTTTTAAATCAACAATTTATTACATGGGGCATGAGGGCAGACCATGGTAGCTACTTTGTAACTACTTATATTGAGATGCAAACAACATAAAGAAGAAAAGAGAAAAGAAATAGAGGAAAAAGAAAAGAGAAAATGAAGTGAAAAAAAAGTGACAAAAACTATGGGTCAAGTAATACTTTCTCCAAAAGAAAATGCTCTACTGTTAAACTCTAAGAAGAGTGTGAAATAACTTATAGTATCCCTTCTTAGATTTCAATACTCATTATATCTTCTACAATCAAAAAGAACATGATATCTAGTTTCAATAGGATAAGTTCCACATAGACACTTGAATTCTTCCTGTGGGAAGAATCTCAACCAATACTTGCCAATAGAAGTGTGATTTACAATGGCTCTTGTTGCTCTTATGCATAGTGAAGTAGAGTACCCAAAATACTTGAGCTAAGATCTACCTTTAGAGTATGTTAGTTTTAAAGGTTTATTATCATTGTTGAGGAGTTCAAGGAATTGATGTCCTTTTTTGTCTGATGCTTGAAAAGTCATCTCCCATCTCATAAGGATGTTATTGCATTCACTCTTCTTGCTGAAGTCCCATGAAGACTTGTAAGGATAATAGGGTTTAGAATGGAATTTTTTAGTTTTCTTATTGACAACTTTATGAAGAAACCATTCACAATGACTAGGACATTCCCATAATTTGATCGAATTGTCACAATTTTTGACAAAGAATTTTCTGAGTTCATCAGAAATTGATACCACATGGATTTGAAAAGAATGTGATGAAGGATTGAAAATTCTCTTTTCAGCATGAATAGAATCTGTAATGATGATGATTTTATTGATGCCATTCAGATTGGTGGCTTGATTGATATCACATCTGATAGTAAATAATTCAGCTTCAGTGGTTGTTACATTTACAGCATGATAGAAAGTCTTGATAACTGGCTTGTTGTGAATGTGAATATATGAAATGGAGGTAGCAATATGGTTCTTGATACTAGCATTGGATACAATGAGAGCATATGTAGGGTCTGATGAAGATTTGAGAGTTATATTGTCAAGGAGATGAATATGGGTTTTCAAGTTATTATTACTTTGTTTAGTTGATGAATGAAAAGAAAACTGACTAGAAAAAATGTCTATAAGTCAAGATCCTGGGGCAAACTCTTTATTGAATGGATCAGAAGAGGGAAAAACTTTGTTGAACCTATTGTCCATATCAACAATAGATCCTTTGATCTTTGAGTACTGATTGAAAATGAGAGTATCCAACAACAACTGATGAGGGATGTTGATGAACGATTGTCTTGATTCTAGGAGGGATCTCAAAATGTGGTTATATAGAAGGGAATGAGCTCTAAGTTGCAATTTACCACTGAGCTTTTAAAGATGTAAACAAATGGGAATAAGACCTATGATAGCCTCAATACTGAATAAAGGCAATGTACAAAAAACATCTAGAATCCAAATAGTGGCTCTTCTTTGCATTTTATTCAGCTCTTTGAGTGGATAAGATAATAGAGCTTTGTTGTAGAATTATAGTTGAAATTTATATAAAGTGATAGGAAGAACATAACTTCTGTATAAAAGGCATTTCTGTTGAGGAGCAAGACTGCAAACAGAGTTTCCGAGAATCTTCATACACTTGATAGTAGAGATAGCTTTATTTGCATAAAAGTCAATGTGTTGTCAGAAGAATAGTTTCCTATCAAAAATGTACCCCAAGTATCTTTACATATTCTTGGGACAAAGAAGCAGACCTCTAATTGAAGAAAGGTCAAGCAAAGAAGGATTGAAAACTCCATACAATCTGGAAAAATGAAATACTTCTGTCTTTCCATATTCTATCATTAGTTTGAATCTTTCTGAAAGAGATGAAGTAATCTGATAACTATAAAGGAGTAAAGAATTTGAAATTGTCAATGATTTGTTTTGGGCCACAAGAAGGCCATCATCTACAAATGAAAGAATAGAAACTGGAATATTTAGGATTTTTAAGTGATTTTCAAGAATATGAAGAATAGGGGCAATATATAATGCAGATAAAATGGGGGAGAGGACTAAACCTTGACCAACTCTAACATCAATGTTGAAAAAAGGAGATGAAAAATTGTTCCAGAAATACTGAGTTTTTCTTCCTACTAGATAATTGCAAAAGAAAAGAAAGATCTTGAGATTGAATCCAGCTTTATTAAAGATGAGGGGAAGAAGTCAACAGTTTAATGATGGGAAGAATTGGACAATGTTGAATGCCAAAGTACTTGTAGTATTATTCTTGACCCAACTAGTGTAAATGAAATGTGTGAGAGCAACTTCAGTGCCAGACAATAAATGTTACTTCAAACCACCCAGTTGACTCAGATGAATAAAGTTATTTGAGATTGAATGGAATTGTAATCTTTTACCAATGACTTTTTTGACTTTTCCTAATGTGTTGAGGAAGACAATAGATCTGAAGGCCTTAAAGAAATCGTATGAATCCTTGTTAGGCTTGAGAATGATAATGTATGTTGATACTTTGAAATGCAAAGGCCAATAGCCTAATTCAAAACACACATCAGCAATATTGATAATTTTCTTCAAACACATAGTATCTTTGACAATAAGTTTGAGATGTCTCTATGATAACTTTTCAGGACTAGGAGTCAATGAATTATTACACTTGTTGATAAAACTGACAAATTCTGCTTCAGAAAATGGTAGCCATTTCATTGGATGCTTATTTGAAAATTTGTCTAGCAGGCTGATATCAATATAGCAGTCTTGAGCTATATTGAAGGTCAAATACAGAGCTTGCCAAAGTTCTTCAATTTCAAGATAAAGATGATCATTGTACTTGATAGCTTCAATAGCTGGTAGCTTTTGTTTGTTGACCTAGTTCATGAGTTCCCATGGGCTGCATCTTTTGTTGGCGATTTCCTGGGTTTTCTGGTCAAAGAATAGGCATTTAGTTCTTTTAACCATACCCTTGAATTGTTTCCAATCTTCAATCCTTTTTGAAGACCTATATTTTTTGAGGTCTCTGTTATAGTTAGCATCCCACCAACTCTTGGAATGTTTGGTAATGTTGGCAATCTTTGAGTTCTTAATTCATATTCTTTGCATAGCATAAGCAAGAGATTGAATGGTATGTTCAAGAGATTCACAATCTAAGATATTGTTTGTGTTGATTATTCTGATGGCTTTGATTGATTGATTGACAAAGTTTTTCTCATTGTCACTATCTTTGACAATTGTATGCTTTTTGGTTTGAATATGTTTCTCAAAGATTGGAATAGTAACTGTAAGTGGAGCATAATTGGAAACAAGTCTCTATTCAGGGTGAATAGAGTGGTTTGTTGAGTTCTTCTAACCTATATCTAAGGAACATCAAGTCAATAACTGAATTTGAATTATGGTTGTTGTTGGAATATCTAGTAGGAATATGGTTAGAGGGAAAAGAAAGACCCAAATGCATAGACTCTGCAATATTGATAAGCAAATCACTATGAATGGAATAATGCAGGTAATTAGGATCCTACAAATTATCTCTGATATTGAAGTCACCAGTCATAACAAGAACATTATTAATGTTTGCTTCAGTATTCTTAAGATATTTTAAAGCTGACTGCAATGAATCTAAATAAACATTAATCAGAAAGAAAATTAAGTTATTGTTGAAAAACAAAACAAGAGAAACAATCTCTGTGATTGAAAATATCTTTGCATAAAGAAAAACAAAAGAAAGAGAGTCTTATGTTAATATATGTGACAATTCTAGGGGAGTCATTTTCTTTAAAGGAATTTCTAGAAAAGGTAATCCAATTAGAATGATTTGGAACTCCTACCAATTCTTTTACTTCTTTACTTCTTGAACTGGGTATAGAGCAAATTATTGTTCATAATAGCTCTTGGATGAAAATGACATCAAACAAAAATTGAGTTTCTAGGATTGTATTGACAACAAAATTGTTTTTCTGAATATTCTGTGAAAAAATCTTTATTTTCTTGATAATCATGAAGAGTTACTGTTTACAATTGAATAAATCAACTATCTTCTACTTTTGTGAAGCTTTTGATATTCTTTCAAGTGCCATTCTCTATTGAAGTGGTGCCTCCAGAATAGACATGTGTTTGAATCTGCTTGATGGTTCTCCTTACAATACAAACATTCAAAGGAGTAAGGGTAAAACTCTCACTGTTTGGTTTCTAGTCTAGGTGGATTAGTTTTTTTATTAGCCTTGCAGTACTACACAAAATGACAGTGATGTTTGTATTTATGTGGACTATTATAGTTTCCAGTCAAATATCCTTATTTCCAACAGTTTTTACATTGAGGAATGCCTGGGTTCATGTTAGCATCATGAATTGTAGTGATATGGCTTTCAATATTGAAGCATTGATTGATAAGACCTTTGGCTTTGGAACTACTTTGAACATTCCAAATGTTGAGCCATATAATGGCCATATCTAATTTAGAAGAGACTTTAATAACTTTTGGCCTAGACATGATAACAATATTATTGAAAATATAGTTATCCTTGATTATTCTTTCAACCAAATTGGCTGAAATGGAAGTATTAGAATTTCCGAGAAGATAAGAAATACCTAAGATTTTGAGGTAGGATTTCAATTGAGGCACTGCTACTTTGTTAGTAGTAATTACTATGCCTGAATTTTCCAACTATATGAAATCAGCAATGACTTTGAATTTAATATTTTTTAAAGCTCTGTTGATATTTTTAATATAGGTACTTGACTCTTTCATGAATTGTATTTTGTTGTTGATATTCATAGGGACAATAATTTGCTTTCTTGATGGTCCCTTCATAGTCATGTTAAATTTAGATTTGGGTTTGTCCTCACCTCTAATGATTTTTTGATTTTTTTTGATTTTTTTGTTTTGTAAATTAGGGAATGCTTCCTTGATTTTCAAAGTTTCCCTAGTAATGTTAGCAGAAGAAGAGGCCTGAGTGTATGATTTTTTTTGATCTTTTTTCTTGATATTCTTCTTGAAGTATTTAGAAATTTTGTTAACCTCCTTGGGTGATTTTGCCAGAATAGGAGAAGAAAGCTTGGATATTAAGGCTAGTTTATTCACATTTGATTTTTTACCCTTCTTGATATTGCTACCCTCATTTGTTTTGTGGGTAAATTGAGCCTTTACTTTGTATCTGAAGAAATGATTATTACTATCAGCAATGGGTTTATCCCATTCTGATTTATACAGAGAAGAAATAAATCCCCAGGCAGCCTTGCCTACACCTTTGAAATCATTTACATCATTGGCTTTACCACTCTTAACCTTTTTGTTAAGGACGTATTTTATTATATGATAAAGAGATTCCTTAATATTTTTAGCATCCGATGCAAGGTATTCCATTGAGTCATATAGAGAGATAGTATGGAAATTACTGTTCCATGTGTTAGGCACCATAGTCTGATTAATGTTATAAGAGAGTTGGATATTGACTATGTTTTGAGAAGGACTAGAACTAGTTCCATTGATCATTTTGCCCTTACCCTTATCATGAGGTTGAGGTTTTTTCTTAAGAAAGAAGTGAGGTATTGTTTTAGTCAATTACCAGACTAAGAAGACTATAGAGCATTATTAAATACTAAGTTCTGTAGTTAGAACTATAGTTAGGAGAATAGTAGTGTAAAGGATAACTAAAAAGACATTATAGAGACAGTTTATAAGAGATAGAAAGTTACTAGGAGATAAAACATAAAGAACTGATTTATGCACAAGTAAGTGTAGATACTACAAAATGAACTACTCACTTGGTTGTGATATCTGAACCTTGGATATATTCTCAGAGGTTTAGGAGTAATTTAGAAGTTCAATAATGATGACAATGATGATTAAGATCAATACAGATGTCAACAATAAATAATGAAGATTAATATTATTGAGTCTGAGGTCTAATCCTCAGATATAGAAGTATTTATACAAAATAGTGATGGTCTGTACACAAGCTGTTTCAATCACATGATCAAAACTTGTATCTGGTGGGGCTGTCATCTGTCATAGTAGATATCAGGCTAATTTTAGAAGGTAACTAATTATATCACTATATTAATATGCTTGTATCTCTATGAAAACTAATCTTCATATAATATATCATATATCATTAGAAACTATTTGATAAGTGCTTTCCAATACAAGTTCAATCATCCAGCCATTCATGAGATATTAGCTAACAAAGCTTTTACAGTTACTGATGGTCTGATATCTCAGTTGTTTGTTGTCACCTTTGTACATCCCACATATGTGCAGATAGTCATCATTTGGAGCTTTCCAGTGCAACTTAATTTGTGAAAATTGGTCCAATGGTTGTGGAGATACAAACTGAATGAAGTTTGTAACACAGATATGAAAGTATATCTAGGACTAGTTATATTATAACTTAAACTCAAGTGATAGAGTAAAAGTGAAACCTTATATTGGTTAACACAAGAAAACTTGGTAGAGTTTCTAGTACAGATGAGTCTAGTGTATAATCTATACACATTTTATATCCAGTCTATCCTAAATACTATAATTCATGCATATAAGAGTTATCATATCATATTATGTATGATATCATTTGAAAAGAAGTCAAAAGACTAGAGAAGAATTGAAATAGAAAAATATGAGAAATTTAAATAAAAGAAGAGAGATATAAAAGAAAAAAGTCCACTGTCTTGGATTCTAATATGTTAGAGTCTTATCCAGATCAGAAAGTGAAAGTCTTAGAAATTAGTCTATAATAGGAAGTTTCTGAGCTATTTATTATTTTTTATGCTATGAGCTCTAAGCTATGAAAACTTACTACAACCATACCACTTACACAAAACTACACTATACAAAAATACTTATACTATGTCAACTACTGGAGAGAGCTTACTACTAATATTTTCTGATGAAAACAAATTCAATAGATGTCATATACCAAGTCCATCTATTTCAGAAGACTATTCTCTACAGTAGTAATATTTTCCCAACATGTCCAACAAAAGCCCATCTTTCCTACAACATATCTCTGTAGTAGTGTTATGCTGGAAAACACTTTTCTATGAAAACAAGTACTTTTATAAGGTTTTAAGCATATAAGCCCTCTTTGAAGGCATTAGCAAGAAGATCTTACACTTCTAGATGACATCTCAGATCCTCTTGAGTGGACACCAGTTCAAGGGACAGTGTAGTAACTGTTAATCAAAATAGATTTTGGAAAGAAGAGATCTTTAGGGATAAGAAATACCACTTGCAAATGACTAGCTACAAAGTATGTATACTTGTGAGAGTATTTTACTGGATAATGAATGTTTGGATGGTTGAATAAGGCAGGAATATGTTAGATCAAAAGCTAATAGAGTTCAGAATAGTGGAATGAGTAAGGATGGCTATGAAAATGGTAAAGGAGGAATAAAATGAGCTCTTGTGAGTAGAAATCAATTATTGGATTGATGTTGGGTTGCAAATGAAGAGACAGCCATGTGCTTGTAAGACCTCAGAAAGCTTCATTATGGTTTTGGTTTCCATTCTCTAGATCTATTCTTTATATTTTTAAACTAATACATAAACCACAAGTGGAGGGAAGTAGGAGAGAGGACCTCTATCCAAATATTCCTACTCAAGAGCAGTTTAACCTCTATTTTATTGAGTGAGCATTACTAGTACCTACTATCACTTTTGGACAAGTTCCAGAGAGTTCTAGCAGTCTGGAAAAGATTGGCAAGATGAGTATCAGTTGGTATTTTCAGTTGTAAAATTTGACTTGAGGGGTGTCTTCAGAGTGTATTATCTGGAATGGATAGTGTTGTTGGAAGCTCCTAAGGAGATTTGCAATCTATTCACTAGATTTTCCAAAGGACCTTGTTATATAGTGTAAGGTTCACTGTTGAGAAGTGTGTTAGGAAGGGAAAGCATTTGTGAGCAGATGTTACTTGTATATTTCTTTTAATATCCTCCCTAACTTCATCCTTTTGTATTCATAAGAGCCCTTTTAGAGGTTTTATGTGTTCTATATTATTATTTCTACATTTTCTATTGATTTCTAAAGCTGATACTGTTCTCTTTGAATTCTTCAGTGTACAGTTAAGGACTAGTGTTGCATAATTCTTGTTGTATTCTAGCATAACCTCTTTTCTGCTTGACCTCTGTCAGCAGTGAGGCAACCATTTCCTAATACTTTGAGTATTCAGTCTTCTATGATGGGAATACTTCTATTGAACTCAGTCTTCCATGACAGAATTCTTTTATCTGGCCCCTTTCAGTGTTTTAACACTGAAACCTGAAACCTTTGCTTGTGGCTGTACACTGAAACCCTAAGCATTTTCTAACTATCTGACTTGTATATAAGACTAGTAGTTACATTGTAATTTGCTAGTCTAATAATCAACAAAGATAATCTTTATTAAACTCAATCCCCAGTATTCAATAGCAACACACCATTATCAGTACTCAACTCTTTTTTGGACTCTATCTATTTATCTGAAGTTGTAACCACACAGTAGACAGATGGCATAGCATATAAGCTAAGACTAAGGTTGTTCTGACAAGTTCACATCACCAAGCTTATCATATGAAGTTTCCACACTCTATACATCTCTGAGACAACTCCACAGGCTTTTGCCTCCTGGTATAAACTGTGTCTAACAATAGATCAAACTAGACAGCATGAAGTAAATTCATTCAAATTACTGCTCAAATGAGATAATAGTCTTTATCAATACTACAACCATACAACTGAGTGCAACATCAGCTTTACTTTACTTAATGAAATACTACAGAACTTGTCCAACCCATCTATTATAAAATGAAAGATCTGGAATGCTTGGATAGAATATTTGCTAATCTATAACACAGAAAACCTCATTGGACTGGATATCAACATTACTGGTACTGTAGTAGATATTTGGAAGTTATATATCAGTAGATATGAAATCACAACTAATATAGCATGTTAAAATATTAAACAAAAACTGCAAAATATAACTTACTTAAACAATAATAATTTTCCAAATCATATTACTATCATACATAACAAGTAAGCTTATACAAATACCTTTGGTATTATAATCTCTAATATTAGCTTCAAAACTATTATCCTTAATTTCCTACCATATTCATAGAACTCTGTAGTTGTAATATTCTATGAAAACATGTTATCTACAGAAGTAATATCTCAACTACAAGCTCAGGATAGTCTACCTTATATACTTCTACAGATGGTCTGTGCTAGGTACTGTGCATCCTACCCTAAATAACCATGTGTCAAGTATGAGGCTAACATGTGGTGTCCATGTTGTATGATGTCATTTTGTTCCAGAACCTTCTACTCCCTTCTCTCAAGTCCCATAATTAATGTTGTGACCATACTATCAGATGTGACTGATGTGACAGTGTGACAGATCACTTCTAACCCTTACCCTAGAGTTCTAAAAATAGAAAAAAGTGAAAAATAAATCAAAAAGAAAATAAAAATGAGAAAGAAAATAAAAAGAAACTAAGTCTACTTTCTGTGATCTTGACATTACCTGTACTAACCCCAACTATAACTGCTGTGAATATATTATTAATATTTGTTAATACACACATCAAAGTACCCAAATCACAGTCACTGTTCCTAAGTTTTGTTCCTAATGTCATACTATCTTCCAGCTCTAGTAAACATGTTAAGTGAAAGACTGGTGGAGAAATAGAGGAGTGTATATCTAGAATATGGCTATCTGATGAGCTAATTGTATTCCAAGCTAATACAAATATACTAAATGATGTTCTTACTTTAATTGACTCAGGAGTAAGTAATCACTACTTTGTAGACAAATTTCTGTTTATCTTATATATCTCATATAACCTACTAAAACTTGGACTTTCTACTGACAAAGACTTTACATTTACTATCTCTGGAAAGTGATTAGTTTAGTTTACAATGGAAGTGAATAAAGTCAAATGATATGTTATTCTCAACAATGTTCTACATACTCCAAGATTGCATTCAGATTAGATATCTGTTTCCAAACTTGTATCAAAAAGAGCTTATATGGATTTTACTAGAAAAGATGCAGGTGTGATAATACCAGACAACTGCCCTATCATGTTAGCCATTTGATTTAGATAACTCTATATTATAGATGTATTGGAGTTTCTCCTAAGTGAACTTACAGTTCAGTCTAAACAAAAGACTGGTTCACATAGGAAGTAATACAGTTTCCTTAATAGGTTCAATATCTTTGGGCAATATTCCTTCTTGAATTTCCCATTATCCCATTCATATAGTATCTTTGCCATATACTTTCCTAGTAACTCTTCTTTTTTGAAATCTTGTTCTTCTACTATATTTAACTTTTCTTATCTTCTCACTTCTATACTTATTCTTTCCTCAAACTCAGCTATCACTTTCTTCACATTTTCTAAATATTCCTCTCTCTTACATATATTGTATTCTGCCATAAACTTCTTTTATCATACTAAATACTTTATAACTCTCCTAACTGCTACTTTTAGTAGAAAGAAATATGAAGTTAAAAAATTAAACAAAATATTGGAGAGGAAAACTATGGTTAGATAAAAGAGGTATACATATACACTTGGAAAGGATTAAAAAATATAAAAAATTCAATAGAGTTGGTAAAATAATTCAAAAAGTAGTAATATCACTGAACTTTCTAGAAACTTCATGAAATACTATTTTAACATCCAAGAACACTCCAGATCCAGGATAATTGTTTACAATTTCCATTCTATAAATACTATCTTAGATAGAGTACTTAATATATATATATATATAGATCAAATAGTTATACTGTATAGTTTTTATCCTAAAAATTAACACTAATTCCTAGTGTTAGTGGTAACTCTCTAATATTAGAGTTTGTCTTTCTAAATCCTAACTCTGAGTTTTTATTTTTAGACTTAGTTAAGGAAGCATAATAGGAGACTTTGTGAGAATTGCACTTTTGGCAAACATATAATGTACCCATTTAATAGTATTAAAGATCCAGAGTCAGATATTCTTGAAAGAGTACATATCAATTTGTAAAAACCAACACCAGTCCAATTAGCAGGAGATTTATGATGTTAACTAATGAATTCTCATCCTATTGTACTGTTGCTTTCTTAAATAGAAAATTAGCTGATATCACACTATAGGTATTTAAAGCTTATCATACCAAAGCAGAGTGATAAACAGGTTGGAAATTGAAAAAGGTATGCCTAGATATAGGAAGAAAGTGATACAACAGTGCCTAGAAGAAGTATAGGATGCAAACTGGTATTGAATTTGAGTTTACCATTCCATGTACCCACCAACAAAATAATATAATAGAATGAGGAATATGTACTATCCTAGGTGTAATGATCTAGAGGGAGTGTTGAAGGTAGATTAATATATCAGTACATTAATAAATGTAATAACCTCTATATATACTTGGACCATTCTATATTTTTAAAATTTCTTTCTATTGTTTCAATAACTTAGTATATATCTGGTGTATTATCAAATACTTACCTTAATCAAATTCCATATCCTGAAAGTTTCTGAACTATTTATTACTCTTTAGCTTTAACTTTGTATACTGTACTCAGCTTAACTATTATATAGTTGTAATTTGGAAAAGAAGTTTTCTGTAAGTGGGAAGAATATAACACTTAATCTAAGTTAATTATCAGACTAAGAAATTGTATATGGTAACTATTATTCTTAAATACAGGATTTGGATTTCTAAGAGTAGTGAGACTGAGTGTACTCTAGATTTATTAGTTACTAAGGAGGTTATTATCAGAAACTCTATAGAGTTTATTATGGAATGGAGAAGACTTGTTCATAAAGTAATTAGTGATTGGAATATAGAGTAATCCACATTAGAAAAGGATGATTAGTTTGGATATGTTAGTTATTATTCATTCTGAATAATAGATACAGCCAGGTTAGTATATGATATAGTGACATTGTTGTAAGAAGTTCCAAGTAAAAGATATTTGGTAAAATATTGAACAGGATCAGTCAATATATCACAAGTGTTATAAATACAGCTTAAGTAGAGATAACTTTACATTAAGTAATATCAATATCTTAGAGTTTATCTGTGCAAAATAATGATGGAAATTGGATAAAAATAGAAGTCAACTTTATTATGGAAGATAAAGTACTTGAGTATTACCTTTATGGAAAAAGACACAACTCAGAGTGATGTTGACTTTTGTAAGAACAATACAGCTTAGATATAGTTGATTTTATTCATATTGGAAATTGGATATAGCTTGGAGATTGGACTATGACAGTTAATTACTTTCTAACAGTAATATTAGATTCTAATGCTATTGTCACAACTACTAGTTTTCTTTCTTACATCTTTTTTCTTGATCTTACTCATAGCATTCTTTTACTATATCTCTATATCTCTCTCTAGAATCTATTCAGTTCTATATATAGATATGTCTGTTCTGTCTATTCTGTGATTAAGTAAGCAATTTGCTAACTACATGATAGTGGTATAAACTATGTCTGATACAGAAGAAAGTTGTGTGAAAGTTTTAAGAAATAAGATAATAGTAATATATGATATTATAATATAGTTATATCATTAAGTCATAAATTAACTTAGTATACTCCAGAGTTATTATAACTAGTAGTAACCTGTCACATACTGATCTGGCCACATCTAGTCAACATTACAAATAATATCTATTCTCTTATTTGTATCTTCAAACCTTATCTAATATGAACTAACTCCCTTCATTCCATGTTCTCCTTAGACTTCCTTATTGGACTTTCTAACAATGCCATGGAACTTCTTTCCAACATCCAAGAACCACCTAGACCTAGGATAATTGCTTATAGTCTCTATCCTAGATATTATCTTAGACAGAGTGCATTAGTATATAAGTCAGATAGTCACACTGTAAACCTCATTCTGAAAATTGACTAAAACCAGTACACTCTTCCAGTATTGGTGGTAACACCTTTCTATCTTTGGATGGATTATTTCTCATAATCTCTCTAAGTACACTCTCTGAAATATGCAACCAGTGTGATGAGTAGAGAGGCAGCATATAAGCTGAAGCCAAAGGTCATTTGTCTTCCACATTCTGCATATCACAGATAAGTAGGACATATTATCTGCCTTCTGAGTGTTTTCTGCAAACCTCAGCTACCAAGGTGTGAACCATACCTAACATAGCCACAACACCTTGTCATTCTCTAATTCACCTAGTAGATCTTCAGCAAACTGTGTAACCTCTGGTGGAACAGAACTATGAGATTGACAACAAGGAGATATTAGCCATGTGAAAGCTAGATTGCTGGTTCTATTACAGTAACCCAAGATAAGAGGCCATTTGTGAGCATAACTTCATATATCATTGTTGAGGTCATCACTGTCCTTACCTTGAAGTTGTGGAACTGTGGGAGGTGCAGATTTAGAGTGCAGCAGAAATGCTGGACAGCCTCACACATTGGGTGAGAAAATCTCTTGTCTGTGAGAAAAGAAACATTGCCAGTTTGCTTCGCCCCCCGAGGTCAGAACACCAATATGTGCTATGTGCGTTCGGAGTTCATCGAGCCGCCTGCTCCGTCTGAAGTGATACCCATGGGTTATACCCATGTAAGCCATGTATGTTTATGTTTACTTCCCTTTCCGCTCCTTGTCGGTTCTCTTTGGGTTTCATGCAGGGAGAAACGGTGTTTGATTACACCTACACATAGATATAAGGAGTCTCAGACATTATTAGATGTGCTACAACTGAAAAGTATGGTCAAGATGAATTGCAATGAACTGTTCCTACCTATGCCCGATACTTGTACTTCGGACCATATTCAAAGCTCCTATCGTACCAGGAACACCATTGCTACTCCCTCCATTGAGAGCGCCGTTCAAGAGATCACGACACACTCGAGCTCTTTCCCGGCGCTGAACAAACCAGCTACCAGCATCATATGGTACCGCTAATGGTACAGCCATTGTACCA
>Ga0157359_1000495_pt1 | contig 14590 bp, 10 predicted proteins | sample AttcapACBM3_FD_111482 | JGI IMG/M metagenome (GOLD analysis project Ga0157359, IMG submission 111482) | Fungus gardens microbial communities from leaf cutter ant in Botucatu, State of São Paulo, Brazil - Atta capiguara ACBM3 | ecosystem: Host-associated > Fungi > Mycelium > Unclassified ...
AACAGCTCATCCACTAAATCCAAGATTATCCTGGAATTGCATTTGCATATGTTGGATAATGTTTCCATGCTTTTCTGATGTCTTCTGTAAATTTTCCTATGGATAGCTTCTTTTTCTGGGCATGTTCTATACCTAATGATAGAAAATAAAATAAATAGAGCTCACTATCTTCAACTCTGACAATTATATATATTAGAGTAGAACTTAGTATATGATATATGGACCAAGTATAATTTGTATAAGTAGTAGTCTAATTTAACAGAACTTCTTCTTTAGTTCTTTTGTTCTTTCTATTATATAATTATTATAACTTGAGAATAGTAGTTACAATATATGGATAGATCAAGTATAAGACTTATTTAGAGCTATATTAATCTAATGTCAACAACAGCTTTAGCTTCATCTTATATATTGCACTAACTACTTACTACTGTTACAAACTTCATTCAACTTGTATCTCCATAACCAGTATGTTACAAACTTAAGACCTTAGAGTTGGTCAAAAGAAGGAACCTTGTATTAGGGTTAACACAAGAGAACTCTATAGAGAACTCTATACAGGATTGTTTATCTCATATACCAAAACTTCATGGTCTGTGCTAACTACTTCTAGCCTACCCTAAACAGCTATGTGTTTGCCTTAAGGTCAACATATGTTGTATACATTATATAACATCATCTTTCTAGAACTTTCTATATGTCTCATAACTTGTGATCATGTCATCTGATGTGATTACATGATCTTGTCACTCTAACCCTAACTCTAAGTTCTAAAAATAGAAAAATGGAAAATAAATCAAGTCTACTACTTTTATCTTTGACATAGTAGACTGATTTTCATAAATAATTTGTACTAGAAAGCTCTCAATGAGAACTATTTGTACATATATGGAATATACAAAAGTGACAACAGATTACTGAGATATCAAACCATCAGTAACTATAAAGGTTCATTGGCTAATATTTCATGAACAGCTGGATAGATTCTGTCAAGATAACTAGATAAAGACTATGGTAATATAGTAGAGATTACAACTCTAGAGAAATTCTAAGAGAATAGAATAGGACTTCACAGAGGTAACAGCTACTCTAAGTACCCAAGAGTTTATTTTAATCAAGCAGAATATTAGATAGAACATTCAGTCACTTAGCTACAAAATAATGATGCCAGATAGTCAGATATCTCAATGAAATATTGCTGGATAGTAAGGGCTTCTTGGTTGGTAGATGGTTATAATGGGTCAAGGTTCAAAAGAGAGTATATAAGTATTCAACAGTATCATAGTAAGACATTAGTGCTGGACTTGGAGAATAAGATAACTATGAGATTTATTTGGGCTCTAGTAGGTGTTACTAACTTGAATTTAGACAAAGTAGAGAATTATATATCATATAGTGATTAGTATTCATAAAGATACAAGTATATCAATATAGTGATATAATTAGTTATCTTCTAAAATTAGCTTGACATCTGCTATGACAGATGAAAGCTCTATCAGCTACAAGTTTTGATTATATGATGAAAAAACTTACATATAGACAATTACTCTTTTGTATATATATCTTTATATCTGAGAATTAAATCTCAGACTTAACAATAGCAATTAAATCACTCCTGAACCTCTTAAAGTTATAACCATATAGCTATCATAAAATAAAATACTCACTTATTTGTGACATCTGAATCTTGAATATACTTTTAGATAAAGTATCTACTGGTTGGAAATACTCAATTATTATAACATAAACTGTGGCTAGAGTAATTATAGAAAATAACTAAGAATATAATATAATAAAAAAATCTTATCTAGGACTGATATAAATCTTATTTGTTATGGAAAACAAGTATTTTAGAGTAGATCTATAATAGATATAGAGTATATATAATAGATACATGTAGATTCAGATAGTGTTAGGATAACTGGATAAAATCATGAAAGAAGTTTGGAAATTTGGAAAATTCTTAGTATATTAAATATTATTGTATACTCTAAATCCTAAATTTTATATTTTGTTTTTATTTTATTTCTATTTTACAGTGAATAAGGAGTCATATGTTTAAAGTCACATAATATGATGTTATCAGGAATATGATCACTATAATATAATATAGAAAAAAGTAAAAGAATTTAGAACAATAATATTATTAGATAAGATTATAGTATATTGTTCTCTTATAATGAACATATATAGTTTAGGATAGTGTAAATTATAGCTAGTACAAACAATGATGTATCTATATGAATAATGTAGTAATGAAACAAGAATTTCTTATTAAGTTTCTTTTATGGTCTCTACTAGAGTTATTGTAAGGTTACTACTTGAGTTTTAGCCTTATGCTATCTTTGTTACAACTTAGATTCAAGTGTCTAAGTAGAAGTGGAACCTTGTATTATTTAATACAAAAAAACTTGGTAGAGTTTCTAATATAGATATATCTACTTTCTATATACTTCTAGTACATAGTTTATATATACCTATATCTAGTCTACTCTAAATGTTATGAGTTATATAGATAAAAGTTATTATGTCATATGATATTGTGACTGTGACTGTGACAATTGTGACAGTCATGCATAATGATACATTGTTTCTTCTTCATTAAGTTTAAAATAAGAAAAGAGATAGAAAAATCAAATAAGAACTTAAAAAGAAGAATAATAAAAAGAAAACAAGTTCACTGTCTTTAATTCTGACAATCTTGACTTATGATTACTACAATATTGAACAGCTAACCAATTACATAACATATCTCTAGAAAATCTTAAGAAAATAGTATTACAAAGCATTTTACTTACTAAGCACTTATATTATATTCAGTAGTATAACTAATATGATAATTGATATTTTACAATGAGTTTAATATACTACTACTACTTGTCCTACATCACTCATACCACTAAACACTATTGATAAGTGATTATTAGTTATCCATATTATAATATATGATTGTACTATTCTTCTAACAAATAGAATAAAGTTCCTGAAGATAATAATATCAAGTCTATTCTGACATGTTGGAGTACTGCTTATATAAGCATAGAATGATGATACTTTAGTAATTAGTAACTATTAGAATTAAAGGAGCTAATTAAGAGATAGAGATAGAGTACTTAGCAAGTATGTTTAATATATGAAAAATTAAATAAAATATATGTAGAAAAGAACAACAGAAGACTATAGAAAACTACAGAGCATTATAATGAAGTTGAAGAATACAGAGAAAAAAATATGTTTATATTTTTAAGTATAATTATAGATAGTTAGGAAGAGGTTTATAGTATAAGAAAGTGAATTAACATTAATGTGCAGAATAGTAGATGGGTACAGATTACAAATCCAAGTATGATAAAGTGGTAAAAAAGCAGAGAATACAAAGAAGCAGATTTTCTAGTATTTAGGCTGTAAAGAAATAAGCTAAAAGATTAAGAATAGAAATCTTGCTTATTATTAAGATAGTAGAAACTAAATGTGATAGAGGTAAGAAAGTCTAACAGAGCAGTAAAGAGTTTAAAGTAGGTTCTCTTATAGGTAGGATTATATAATAGTATATAATAGATAAATCCAGTGGGAACTATCAGAAAACTAAATATTTTGTAACATTACTAGTTCTTTTTTGTTTTTAACAAACTCTAACTTCTGGTATAAAATAATTGGACTTTAATATCAACTCTACTATTTCTATACTCAAAATCTACTGGCTATATGCACTTATATAATTATTATTCTGTTCTTTCTATTAATATCAGACAAGCCTTTGTTTTTGCTAGTAAATATTCTGTATTTTTCTATCAGGTTTCTGACTATATAGATAATAATATAATTTCTTGGTTATTCTGCTAGATTAGTATGAACTCTAAAGTATTTATAATAGTTGTTGTACTTAGGAAACCTTATCCTATCACAAAATGAACTACTCACTTATTTGTGATATCTGAACCTTGGGTGCACTCTCAGAGGTTTAGAAGTGATTCACAAGTTCAATAATAATGACAATGATGATTAAGACCAATAAAGATAATAAAGAATAAAGATTGATGTAAATTGATGTTGTTAAGTCTGAGGTCTAATCCTCAGACACAAAAGTATATATATAAGATGGTGATGGTCTGTATGCAAGCTGTTGCTATCACATGATCAAAACTTGTACCTGATGGGAGCTGTCAGGCTAATTTTAGAAGGTAACTAATTATGTCACTATATTGATATGCTTGTATCTCTACCAATACTTATTACTTTAAGATGTATCATATATCATTGTGAACTGATTGATGAGTACTTTTTAATGCAAGTTCAATCATGCAAATCTGTTCAGATGTTCATGAAATATTAGCAGACAAAGCTTTTACAGCTACTAATGGCCTGATATCTCAGTAATCTGTTGTTACTTTTATACATCCCATATATGCGTGGATAGCCCTCATTTAGGGCTTTCCAGCATAACTTAGTTTGTGAAAATCAGTCCATTGGTTGTGGAGATACAAGCTGAATGAAGTTTGTGACATTATCCTATTTTCTTAGATTTTTCTTGGAGCTTAAAGTACAAAGCTTATACTTCTTCCTAGTTTATTGTGGTAATTACAAGTCAAGTCAACTCAAGATAACAACTTAAGGAGTAACTTAAAAGTAGCTCACATGAGGATTATAAGATGAACTCAATAAGAAGTTCTTACTTTATTATTATATATTATAGTCTATACTAGCTATAATTTACCCTACCTTAAACTATATATAAGCCTTATATATGAATGATATATCTTAGCTATATTCATTGTTGTTATTAGTTCTAGCTTCTTTTACACTTTTTTGTGATATATAATTGTAATCATATACTCTCATAATATTGTTTCATGTAACTTCTCATAATTCCAGAAAAAAAGAAAAGTTAAGAAAAGTTAAGAAAAAAAATAAAATAAAATATTTAAGATTCAAAGCATATCATAATATAGTTACTCTAATAGAAAATTCTCTTCAAGTTCTCTTGCAATCTCCACAAGAGCTTTATATGGCTATTTAGTAAATCCAAACTATTATAGTTAGTAGTTACTACAATACTAGAATTTATATATCCTACAAAAGATGTTTGTTGTGGTAACTATTAGTCACAAAGATCAATAGAGACACAAGCAATAAATCTCAAGAACAAATATCATTGTAGAGATCACAAGAGAACTCAACAAGAAGTCTCTGCTAAATTTCTACCCTATTTATATAAATTACAGGTGGTCCATGCTACTAATAATTAACCTTATCCTAAAGTCCATATGTTAGCCATGAGATAGACATGCTGTTAATATGCTTCTTGACATTATTCTTCTTACCCTTTCTATCAGAGTCTAGGCCTATGATATCACATCATGTGACATGTCATGTGACTGCAGTCACATGCCTCTTCATCATCCAAAAGAAAAAGAAAAAAAAAGAAAATCAAAAGAAAAGTAATAAATTAAGAAAAGTAGATAAAAGAAAAAGAAAAATGTTAGTGTTCAAGTATACTATAACAATGTTCAGTAGTAATCTACTCTAATAAAAGGATGAAATGTGTAAGTAGCATATAGGCTATGTTTATACAAATGTATAAATAGATAATACTTGAGTAACTTATTGTAAGAATTGTATATTACTACTTAGTTATATTATACTGATTATAGTTAAAAGTATGAATAAGTCAATATGTAGATTTACTTATATAAGCTTTTATATACTACAAGAAGCATTCTGTCACATTGTATAATGCTTACAGTACAATCTATCAAATATAATTTATTAGTAAAGTCTAAACTTAATAAATAACAAAGAGAAAGAAAATGAATGGACATTTTTTTAAAAAAAATTAATAATTTATTACATGGAACACAAAGGCAGACTGTGGTAACTATAACATAACTACTTACATATAAGATAACAGAAGAACTACTATCAAGTTATTCCTTCATGGAAGGAAAATACTTCAGAGTTAAACTTGAAGAATGCAATAAAATAGTATCTGTATAAACAGCTAAAATTCTCCTTTAGAAAGAATCTTAGTTAATATTTGCCTATAGGAGCATGATTTTTAATTGCTCTTGTTGCTCTTACACACAGGAAATTTGAGTGTCCAATAAATTTTAGCCAAGCACTATCCTTTGTGAGACTTGATAGAAAGATAGTAACTTGAAAAAGTGGTTCTTCTTGAAGTCTGATGCTTGAAACATCATTTGCCAGTTTTGAATGATTAAGTCATATTTGTTCTGCATGCTGAAATCCTATAACAATTCATATAGGAAGATCAGTTTGAGATTATACTTTTTTGTTTGTTTATCAACAACCAAATAATAAATCCATTTAGCTTTGCTAGAGTAATCCCAGAATTTTATCAAGTTATAGATACTCTTTTCAAAGAAAGATCTGAGATCTTAAGCTATGGCAATAGACTGGATTTGATAGGAATGAGATGAAGAATCAAATATATATCTCACTAAATAAATAACATCAGTAATAATTATAATATATAAGTCAGTATGGCAACTGGCTTTGTTCCCTCTCAAGGGCCCCAATATGTTTCAAATAAGGCACTGGTCCTTAGCACTGGTCCTTAACACTTGTAATGCCCCTTATGTTAATGATGACATTATTAACATATAACTGTCATATGACCCTAACTGGCCTACCAAACCTAAGTTATAGGATGGTAACTTTCATCTTATTTGTCTTCATGGCTCTTTAGAGCATCTCCCTTCTGACATCAATAACATCAAGAAGTCTCTTATTCATATGACCAAGTATATTGAAAACAAAAAAATTGATTCATCCAAATTCAATGATATGAAGGATTTAAGAAATATTGGTAAAGCTGCCTGAAAATTTGTTTCTCCCATCTATAAATCCATATGGAATCCTCTTGTTGCTGACAGTTATAATAACACCTTCAGGCAAAATATATTGTACTATTGTACCCAAAAAACCCTGTTAAAGAAAAAAACATCAATAATATCCAAAAAATTATCAAAGGTGATAGTAAGCCCAAACTACAAATTAACATGACTACAAATAGCCTGTCTAGAAAACAGGTCATTATTCTCATAAACAATGATAACAAAAAGAATTTCATGGAGAAAAGTAGTGTTTATGTTACCAACATGAATAGAGCTTTAAAAAACATCAAGACAGAGGTTATGGTTGATTTCATTCAATCTTATTCAAGAGATATAATCATTGTGACTAATGAAGTCCCTACATTCTTAGACCTTTAGATGATTAAGAATTATGTGAAGAATGCTGAGTACATCAATACAGATGGAGTTAAACTTCTAAGTCCAAGTCCTATTTTAAAATTATAAGCATTCCTTATCTTTAAGAAAATACAGTTACCCCTATTACTTCAAGTGTAGTTGAAGATGTCATCAAGAAAAACTACATCTTCAATAATATCATTTTGGCATCTAAGCTACATTATATCAAAGTCTCCCCCAAGTCAGATATGGCCATTATTTTGGTAGACATCTGGGATGTCCAAAGTGGTAGTAAAGCAAAAGGACTGATTAACAGGTGCTTCAATATAAGAAGCTATATTGCTACCATTAGAGGTGCGCACATGAACCCTGGCATTCCTCAGTGCAAGAACTGTTAGAAGTGGGAACATTCTACCTTTTCATGCAGAATTCAAGAGGCCAAATGTGTTAAATACAACAGTTCTCATAGATCCAAACATCATCATCACTTTGCTTAGTGTTGCAAAGGAAATAAGAAAACAAACCCACCGAGACTTGAGACCAAGAAGGTCAAATTATGCCCTCACTCATTCAAATGCTCCAACTATTGAGACAATTATAAGTAGACTCAAACACTTGTCTCTTCTGAAAGCATTGTTTCAACTATGACTGGTATAACAAAAAACAACAGAAACTTTGCAAAAGCAGAAGTAACTCCATTTGCTTAGCTGTGAGTGGTGCCCAATCATGATTTTAGAAAACATCAAGATCTACTCACAGAATGTTCACAAGAACAACTTCATTATTAACACTATTCTTGAAACACATTTGTCTTTCAATATCATTTTTATCCAAGAACCATCTTGGTCTGTCATACAATCCATTCTGAGTTCTACTAGCTGCAAAGAAAAAGAATTAGTAGGAGTCCCCAATCATCCAAACTGGTCTACATTTTCTAAGAATTCTTCTCAAGTTGGCAACTCTTTAAGAGTCATCACTTACATTAATATTTGTATTTCTTCTCTACATTTTCTCCCTTAAAATGACATTCTTAACTATAGAGATATTTCTTGCATTTATTTTTTCAATTGTGGTTCAATTTACTTTTAATAATTGTATATTCTGATTTGTCTCAAATAGCTTTGAAGTATCTCAAGAATACTGAAGTCAATACTAACAATGTTCTCATCATAATGGGGGACTTCAATATTAGGGATAGTTTTTGGGATCCAAATTTTCTGTATCATTCCTCTTATAAAGACACTCTTTTTGATATTGCTGACTCTTTTTGTTTAGAACTTTCCAAACCTGCTGAATTTTTTCCCACTAGGTACTCTGACAACACCTAAGATTTGAATTCAGTCTTGGACCTTGTTTTTTTTACACACAAACTCATCTAAACATGACAATCATCGTATTCACCCTGACTGGAGGTTAACATCTGATCATACTCCCATTACTATTGACATTTCTATCCTTGAGAAATGTATTTAAACAAAAAAACAATCTTTAATCAAGAGCAGTGAAGAGGAAACTCCTTTCATTGATGAGTTCATTAACTCTATTAAGGGTCTCAACACAGAATCCATTCAAAGCATTGATACTCTTAAGACTATCATTCAGTTACTTGCCAACAATATCAATGGAATATGGCACAAACACTCCAAGATCGTCAACATTACAAAGCATTCTAAAGCTTGGTGGGATGATAATTGTCACAGGGATCTTGACACATACAGATAGTCCAAATGACTTGAAAACTGGAAAAAATTCAAAGAAACTATTAAGAAGACAAAATAAAACTTCTTTGATGGAAAAATCAATGAGATTGCCAATGAAAATTGTGATCCTTGGGAACTCATGAGCTGGATCAAAAAGAAAAAATTTCTGGCTACTAAGATCATTCAATACAATGGTTGACCCTACATCAAACTAGATGATTTATGGGAAGCACTCTACAAGTCTTTCAATTCCACTCAAAATTATCAAGTTGATATCAGTCTGTTAGAAGAAATTCCTGATAAAGGAATAATAAAGTAGGTTCCTTTCTCAAAAGAGAAGCTCATCAATGCCATTAAAAAATGCAACAATTGTTGTGGCAACCACTAGTCATGAAACTAATAGAGGCATAAACAATAAATCTCAAAAGCAGATATTATTGTGGAAATTACAAGAGAACTCAACAAGGAGTCTCTACTGAATTGCTACTCTATTTATATAAATTACAGATGGTTCATGCTACTAATAATTAACCCTACCCTAAAGTCCATGTGTTGTCCATGAGTGTGTCATGTGTACACTATAAGGTAAATATGCTGTTAATATGCTCCTTGATGTCATCCTTCTAGTCCACTCTCATCCAGTCTAGGCCTATGACATCACATCATGTGATATGTCATGTGACCACAGTCACATGCCTCTTCATTGTCAATAAAAAGAAAATCAAAATCAAAATCAAAAGAAAAGAAATATCAAATCAAGAAAAATAGATAAAAGAAAAAGAAAAATGTTAGTGTCCAAGCACACCATAACAATAATACTTTGACTCCTGGACCAGACAAGTTGTCTTGAAGACATATCAAGAAAATTGTCAAGAACAAAGAATGCATTATCAAACTAATTGATATCACTAATGCATTTATTGATTTAGATCATTGGCCATCTCATTTTAAAATATTGACCACAGTCATTATCCCTAAGCATAACAAGACTTCATATGACTTACCTAAATCATTCTGTCCTATCATGTTGCTTAACACAACTGGCAAACTTTTTGAGAAAATGATTGGAGAAAGATTGCAATTCTTATTAATATCTAATAACTTCATTCACCCATGTCAATTAGGTAGACTCAAACATAGATTTACTACTGATGCAGGCATCACTCTCACTCATTTTATTAGATTAGGATGGGTCAAAAATCTTACCATAAGCATGCTGGCATTTAATATCACACAATTCTTCTCTTTGCTCAATCATCAGCTTTTCTTTTTAATTCTAGACAGAGCTAGTTTCAATCACAAAGTCTTGAGTTTCTTTAAGAATTATCTAGTTAGTGCAAAAACTAAGTACCTTTGAAATAGTTTCTCTTTTCCTTTTTGTAATGTTGATATTGGTGTTGGTCAAGGATTTACTCTTTTCCCTATCCTCTCAGCCCTTTATTTCTCTCTGATTTTTCATATTCTTGAAAAATGTCTAAAAATTCCAATTTTGACTCTTTCTTTTGTTGATAATGGTCTTTTCATCTCTCAATACAAATCCATTTTAGTTTCAAATGTAAACCTTTACTATAGCTACAATGTAATTTCTACTCTTCTCATAAAGTTCAGACTTATCATAGAACATGGGAAAACTGAAGTGTTTCATTTCTCTAGATCACATGGAGTTTTTAACCCTCCTCATTTAGGCCTCACCCCTCTTAGAGGCTCCATCTTACTCTCCAAGACTACATGGTGATATCTTGGTATTTTCTTTGACTAAAAACTATTGTTTTGATATCATATCAACTTCTATGCAAACAAAGCCATCTCTACTATCAAATGCATGAAAATGCTGGGAAACTCATTAAGAGGTCTCATTTCTCTTCAAAAGAAACAATTATACATATGCTATATATTATCCATAATATTATATGGATTTCAGTTGTGGTATTACAACAAAGCCCCTCTCAACTACCCTCTCAAAGTACTCAGAGAAATGCAGCAAAGAGTAGCACTATGGATATCCAGTGCTTTTCAAACATTCCCCATAGTAGGAATCAAAGTCATTTTGGGCTTAATCTCTATTTACCTTCACCTCAAGAAATTGTATAGTAGATTCCACCTCAGAGGATCCTTGCTTTCCTCCAATCATATCACCAAATCAATTATCAATACTGATGGGTCAAATGAACATATCACTCATTACCTATTCCTCAACAACTTAATGCCTAAGCAAAGATCCCACTTATACAGTCTATTAATTGATATGGATAATAGGTGTATGAATTCCTTCCTTCATTTTCTCCCTTTGATGAAGAGTTTTTCCTAGGAAAGAGACTCATTAACTCTTTCTCAGATCATCTTTCCTTCCACTCTCAAACTCAAGATGTCAAAAATCATTTATACAATCTTGACAACATCACTATCAACATGTCTTCTGACCCCTACTCTTCCATTGTTATATCTAATGCCAGTATAAGAAATGTTGCTACCTCAATTTTGCATATTCACTTATATAATAAACCAATTATCAAAATGATTCATCATGCAGTCAACATCACAACTACTGAAGCTGAGCTCCTTGTTATTAGATATGGTATCAATCAAGCTGTTTGTATTCCTAACATCAAACATATTGTTGTCATTATGGACTCTTTACATGCTGCCAAGAAAATCTTTGAATCATCATTGCATCCATATCAAATCCATTCTGCTACTATCTCTTGAGAACTCAGAGAATTCTTTAGAAAGGATAACAATAATCACATTGAATTCTGAGATTGTTCTAGTAATCAAAATTGGCTGCTATACTCTTTAGTAGACAAAGACACCAAAAGTTTTGACTTATCCCCAATTTTCCTGTGCAAATCATCTTGGGATTTTTGTAAAAAGCACAATTGTGATTCTATTATTTCATAATAGAAGATGTCTTTCCAAGCATTAGATCTAAAAGGAGGAAACTTCCTTGAACTTCTTGATGACGATTCAAATCCTCTTGAGCTATCTGTTATTAAGGGTAGTCTTTGGCTTCAATACTTTGGCCACTCTAATTCTCTTTATGCTAGAGCTACTAGAGCCATCATCAATTATGCTCCTATTAGTGAATATTAACTAAGATTCTTTTCTAGAAAGGAATTTGCTTGCCCATGCAGTTTATATTCTATTAAATCTAGGTAACATATTTTGCACAAGTGTAAGAGGTTCAACAATTACTGAAATCCTAGAAGAGACTCTATCAGTCACTTTACTTTATTCCTTGAATACAACAGCAATTTGCATATAGCCTGTTTAGTGTTATTGTCTTCTCTTCTTTTTCTTTTTTTCTTTTTCTCTGTTATTATTCTTTTCTTTTCCTCATGTTGTTTTAGTCTCCATGTATGTAGTTACAAAGTAGCTACCATAGTCTGCCCTTGTACCTTGTATAATAAATTGTTGATTTAAAAAAAAAAGATAAAAATGAAATAAAATAAAAATAAAATAAAATAGTTTAAACATACTATGACATATAGCTGCAAATATCTCTTAAATTTTGGAATTTAGTTTTGCAGCTTGGGAATTCCTTTCAGCTATATATAAGTCCAGTTAGGATAAACTAATAGCTAATAAAAAAAATAAGACTTTTAGGCAATACATATCTTTATAGTTCAACAAGGTGCATATCAGTAATATAAATTCTAGCAAACCATCAACAGAAAAGCAAGCAGATATTTCAAGAATTCCTCTGTCAATCCCTTTTAGGCCTAGCAAAAGTACTCTAGCCAAATTCAAACTTTACAAGAAAAATCAATTCTTGTCATCAGATTCTAACTCCAATAGCAAATATTATACTCAATCTTCTAAAGGTAACATCAGTGAAATCATTAAGATTAAGGAAGCTTTTCCCAAACTTTCCTCTGAAAAGATTTCTGAAATTTATAAGGTCATCAATAATTCAGGTTTCAAAAGTAAACCAAAATTCAGTATAACAACTAAGAGCCCCTCTTGAAAGCAGATCATAAAAGATATAAAATCTGAAGTCTCTGCAGACTGCATTTGTTCCAACAAAGGAATAATCATTACTACTAACAAAGTAACAGTTTCTTTTAATTTGAAAATTGTGAAAAAATACATAAAAAAGCTGAATAATATAAAATCAAATGATATTATGAGTCCAAGACTATCTCAATCAAAATCCTACCTCAAAATTTTAGATATTCCATACTTTGTAGAAGATACTGATCTTTTTATTATATCTGATATTATAAAAAGAGTCATTCAGAGTACTCACATCTTCAACAACTTGGTTTAAACTTCATATCTCTGAATTATCAAGACATCTCTGAAGTTTGACATGGCTGTAGTTTGGATCAATATTTGGAACTTATAGAATGGTATGAAAGCAAAGTATCTTATTAGCAGGTGCTTCAATGTAGGTCATTACATTGTAACCATTAGATAAACAAATATAAACTCCAGTGTTCCATAATGCAAGAACTGCTGGAAGTAGAAACATACTACTCATGCATGCTATATACATGGATCCAAGTGATAAAAATATAATAGGCCACATAAACTTGCACATTACAGGAAAATGGTATAGTCTAAAAAAAACATAAAAGAACAGAATAAGATTTCTAAAAATAATAGTTATTTTATTCTATATACTTAAGTTTTACATTCAAATGCATCAACTATAAAGGTGATTATCAGGTTAATAGTATTAACTATCTATTCTAGAAACATAGATTTAACAAGGAATGGTATAACAAGAAAATACAAGAACTTTGAGAAATCAGAGCCAACTTAATTTGTTTAGCTATAAATAGGGGTAAATGATAATTTTAATATTTTCAATTCAAGAACTTCTCTAATTGATTATTTATTAAATTCCAAGCTTCATATCTGAAGAAGGAGAAGATATCATTGGTACTCCTCACCATCTATCTTAGATCACATTTGCAAGACTATCTACCAATGACAATGATTATTCAAAAGTCATTACTTATATTAATATCAAATTAATCAGTATATACTTTTAATTAAGAAAAGACATCTTTAATTATTGTGATCTCGATCTCATTTTATTTTTCAATCATAGTATCATGTGTTTCATCATTAATATTTTATTTGGATGATTAACAGAGTGTCTTAAAGTATCTAAAGAATACTAAGATAAAACTTAAACAATGTTCTAATCATGATAGAGGACTTTAATATTAGAGACAATAATTGGGATCTATCATATCCCCACCATTCATTATATATGGATACACTTTGAGAAGTGGCTGACAGCTTTAGCTTAGAACTATCAACATCTATTAATCTAGTATCCACTCAATATGCAAACAACTTCCAAGATTTGAATTCAGTACTGAATCTAATATTTCTCTGAGCAGGATCAGAGGAATTCAACAATCACATAATCTCACCAGATCTTCAGAGTCTATCAGATCATGCCCTTTTATTAGTATCTATCATTCTGGAAGAAGAATTTATTCAAGAAAAGAAACAATTTATCATTAGAAATAGTGACAAAGAAAAAGAATTTGTTAACAAGCTCAGGAATAGGTTAGGTTCCATGGCAATGACTAATATCATCAACTGCAAAATACTTGAATATGTAATCTAAGAATTTGCTTCTATTTTTTTTTTTTAAATCAACAATTTATTACATAGCATGCAGAGGTAGACTATGGTAGCTATTTCGTAACTACATACAGA
>Ga0157359_1000496_pt1 | contig 14578 bp, 9 predicted proteins | sample AttcapACBM3_FD_111482 | JGI IMG/M metagenome (GOLD analysis project Ga0157359, IMG submission 111482) | Fungus gardens microbial communities from leaf cutter ant in Botucatu, State of São Paulo, Brazil - Atta capiguara ACBM3 | ecosystem: Host-associated > Fungi > Mycelium > Unclassified ...
AGGAAAGGTCTTGTTTGAAAAAGAAAAAGATATATCCATTGTCAAGAATAGAAAAGGAGATGATTCAGAAGTTTGTTAAGGATTAGTTAAGGAAGAGGTATATTCAACCATTAAAGTTACCGCAGACATCACTAATGTTCTTTGTGCCAAAAAAGGATAAGAAGAAGAGAATGGTATAAGACTATTGATATTTGAACAGTTAGACAATCAAGAACAATTATTCATTTCCACTGATTTTAGATTTGATAGATAGCATAAGAAAAAAGAAAGTATTTACAAAAATAGACTTGAGGTAGGGATATAATAATATGAGAATTAAGGAAGAAGATGAGTGAAAGGCAGAATTTTTGATGCCAGAGGGTACCTTTAAGCTAATGGTAATGTTCTTTGGATTAACAAACTCACTAGTAACTTTCTAAACAATGATGAATGATTTCCTTATAATAGATGCAGGAGATATAGCAGTGTTTATCAATAATATGATGGTGGGAATAGAAACAAAGAAAGAACATAATAATATTATGGAAGAAATATTGAGAAAGGTGGCAGGGAATAATTTATTTGTGAAACCAGAAAAATATATGTAGAAGGTTAGAGAGGTTGGGTTTTTAGAAGTTGTATTGGAACCAGATGGGGTAAACATAGAAAAAAAAGGTTCATGGAGTAGTGAATTGGCTGGTATTATACTGGAGAATATTTTTCTATAAAAACAAGTAATCTTGTAAGGTTTTTAAGCATTTAAGATCTTATTAAAGACACTAGCAAGAAGACCTTACACTCCTAGATAATGTCTCTAACTCTCTTAAGTAGATATTGACCAGAGAAATGGTATGGTAGCCATTAAACAAACTAGACTTCAGACTTAATAGAGTATTGTAAAATACCTAGCTATCTACTACTCTAGCTTGTTGTTGCAAAGCACTCTGCTTATTAAGCACATAGTTCTAATTAGGTAGCCAATAGAAAAATTTACATAGTTAGGTTCATCTTCAAGAATACAACTTGTTATTCTTTGTTGCTCTCTTTCAGCTCTCCATAGAAGTATACACTACAGATAAGTGGTTGCCAGTTATCTATACTGTACCATACTGCTGTGCACTCTGTTTCTTTTAATAGGTTATGGACTCCAGTTGCCTTGATCTCCAGTTAGTACCCCTCAGACTACTTTATATTAATGAAAAGATACTATGCTCTTTGTATAAGGGTAAAAAAGTACCTCATGGCAGCTTTAACAACTTTTTTATTTTTTTATATCAACAATTTATTATATGAAATACAATGGTAGACCATGGTAATTATACAACATAACTACTTAGATAAAAAGAGAAAAAAAAGAGAAAGAAGTGGAATAAAAAACAATCAATGCTATATTAGACTAAGATATTATCCTAAAAGCAAAATGCTCCAGAATTGAATTCAAGGAACATAATAATATTCTTGAGAGATTCTCTTTTTAGGTTCCATGATTTTTTAAACCTCAAACACTCAAATAGAATGTGTCTTCTTGTCTCAATAGAATAGTTTTCACATAGACATATGATAGACTCTTTAAGAAAGAATCTAAGCCTATATTCATCTATAGAGGCATAATTTGTGATTAATTTAGTGATGTGTATATATAATGAGTTGGATAGTTCAAAGTGTTTCAGCCAAGCCCCCCTTTGGCATAAGTGGGGTGAATGTGTTGATTATCATTGATGTCTAAGTCTATGAAGTTTTTTATTTTTTATTTTTTACTTTTTTTAAATCAGCAATTTATTACATGGAGTATGATAGCAAATTATGGTAGCTACATCATAACTACTTATATATAAGGACTAACAAAAAACAACAATAAAAAGAAAAAAAACAAAAAAAAAACTAAATATAAAGTGAGCAGAAGGGACTGCTTTACTAAGTAAACCTTTATAAAAAGAGAAGATACTCAGATTGAATTCAAGAAAGGCCACTAAGTGACTCAATATAACTCTCAATAGATTCCAATACTTATTATATCTTCTACATTCATAGAGGATATATTGTCTTGTTTTGATTATGTATATTTTGCACAGATAACTAAATGTCAGATATACAAAACCTAGACACTAGCTTCTTCATTTAATATTTCATTTTCATTTTCATTTGTTTTTCCATCTTGAACTTAGAGTTAGGATTAGAGGTAATATTATAATCATGCTGTTATACACTAGTCACATCAGATGATATAGTTACAAGTCACAAGGTCATAAAGAAGAGCTAGAAGGTTCTGGAAGGATGATGTCATAACAATGTGTTTTACACATGTTGGCCTTGAGGTGAACACATAGTCTTTAGTGTTGTAGCAATCACTAGTCATAAAACTAGTAGAGATACAAGCAATAAATCTCAAAGGCAGATATTGTTGTGGAGATCACAAGAGAACTCAACAAGGAGTTTCTGCTGAATTGCTATCTTATTTATATAAATTACAGATGGTCCATACTACTAATAATTAACCCTACCCTTAAGTCTATACATCATCCATAAGGTAAACATGCTATTAACATGCTTCTTGATATTATTCTTCTAGTCTGCTCTTGCCCAGTCTAGGCCTATAATCTTACATCATGTGATATGTTATGTAACTATAGTCATGTGCCCTTCATCATCAATAAAAGAAAAGAAAATTAAAATTAAAATTAAAAGAAAAGAAATATTAAATCAAGAAACATAGATAAAAGAAAAAGAAAAATGTTAGTGTCCAAGTGTACCATAACATTTAGGGTAGGCTAGAGAAGTAGTAGCACAGACTATTATCATTTAGTATATAAGATAGACATCCTTGTACAGAGTTCTCTATCAAGTTCTCTTGTGTAATCCAATACAAGGTTTATTTATCTGTCCAACTCTAAGGACTTGAGTTTGTAATATTAGAACTTGATAGCCCCTCTTAAGACTGCCCAGTACAGAGCCCTCTCTAGTCACTTTTCCCTTACTCTTTCACCATTCTCAACCAAAGAGCAACACCATCTTAGAAAAGGTGAAGGTGAAGGAAGTGCTAGATTGGCCAACACCAAAGTGTATCAAGGATATACAGAAGTTTTTAGAATTAACAAACTACTATTACTAATTCATTAAAGATTTTGCATTCATAGCTAGACCTTTACATGACATGGTGAAGAAATATCAGAAGTGGGATTGGATAGAGAAGCAGAAAAAGGTGTTTGGGGAGTTGAAGGACAGATTCACAAAAGAACTAGTATTAGCAGTACCAGACTTAGATAAAAAAAATAAGAATGAAAGTAGATACATCAGACTATGCTACAGAAGAGATGTTATCTATGGAGTGTGAAGATGAAAAGTGGAAACTGGTGGCATTTCTCTCAAAATCTCTAAATAAGACTAAAAGAAATTACAAGATTCATGACAAGAAGATGTTGGCAGTGATAAAGAGGTTGGAAAATTGGCAACATTTACTAGAGGGTGCTAAGTACAAGTTCAAGGTCTGGACTAACCACAAGAATTTGGAATATTTCATGAAAACACAGAAGTTGAATTGTAGGCAGGCTTGTTGGGTCTTATATTTATTAAGATTTGATTTTACTTTGAAACATGTTCTAGAAACAAAAATAGAGAAGGCAGATAGACTTAGTAGAAAACTAGACTGGAAAATAGGAGTAGAAAAGGATAATGTCAATCAAGTATTTATAAAGGACTATTAACTGTGTTGTTTACATAAAGTAGTAATAAAAAGACCTGAAGCAGATATAGTAGAAAAGAAGAATGGCAGATAGAGAGAGACTTGGTATTAAAGGAAAGAAAGGTATATATGCTAAAGAATAAAGAGTTGAGAGTAGAAATAATCCAGTTGTATTATAATACACTGGTAGTAGGACATAGAGAAAAGTGGAAGATGATGGAGTTAGTGATAAGAAATTATTAGTGGCCATTGGAAAATATATGGAGAGATGCAATATATGTCAGAGGATGAAGAATAGGATGGAAGTACCAGCAGGAAAGTTGAAGTTGAGTAAGATGCCAGAGAAGCTGTAGACTTATCTAATGGTAGACTTTATCACAAAGTTACTAGTAGTAGCTGGGAAGGATGTAATCCTAGTAGTTTGCAATAGGTTGTCCAAGATGACACATTTTGTGGCAACTACAGAAGAGACATCAGTAGAGGGACTAGCAAAATTGTTCAGAGATAATGTATGCTATGAAAGTTGCATGGGTTGCCAGAGAGTATAGTATTGGATAAAGGACTACAGTATACAGCAGAGATGATGAAGAAGTTGAATAAAATGTTGGGAATTAAAACAAAGCTATCAGTGTCATATCACCTACAGACAAATAGGTGGATGGAAAGAATAAACCAAAAGTTGGAACAGTACTTAAGGTTCTTCATTGATCATAGACAGAAGAATTGGCCAGAATAGTTAGCATCAGCTGAGTTTGTAGTGAATAACAAGGCACATTCAACAACTAAAGTGTCTCTGTTTATGGTAAATTATGGAAGAGAGATAAGAATGGGAATTGATTTGAGAAGGAAGGGGAAAATGGAGAAAGTAACAGAGTTTGCAGAAAGAATAAGAAAGGTACAAGAGGCAAGAGCAGCATTGGTAAGAGCACAGGAAGAAATAAAGAGACAAGCAGATAGGGGGAGGAAAAAAGCAGAAGTATGAAAGGTTGGAGATAGAGTAATGTTGAGTATGAAAGACTTAGTGTTCAAGAAAAGACCAGTGAAGAAATTAGTGGATCAATATATTGGTCCATATATCATTGACGAGGTAGTTTTTACCAATGCAGTCAAATTACAACTGCCAACTTTGATGAGAATTCACCCAGTGGTAAATGTCAGTCAAGTAGTACAATATAGTGATCAAGTGGGAGGACAGAAAAAAGAGGAAGTTAAACCAGTAGAAGTAGAGAGAGTTAAAGAATGGGAGGTAGAAAAAATCTTAAACAAAAGGAAAGTAAGGGGAGTAGTAAAGTATTTAGTATGATGGAAGGGGTTTACAGTAGAGCACAACAGTTGGGAGAAGAAAGAGGATTTGGAAAATACAAAGAAATTAGTAACAGAGTTTGAGGGGAGAATAAATGTAGAAGTAAGGAGACAGGAGAAGTTAGACTTAGCAGAGGAAAAGAACTTTAGAAGAGGGGAGTTGCTAGAGAAGTATATAGCAAAGATGTTATATAGATGGGACAATGGAAAGTTTGAGAACAAGTACTTAAGAAGATTAGAAAAAAACTGGTAGAAGGGAAAGGATAAGGAGATAAACCAACAAGTTCCTCTAGGAGTAGGAATCTTGAAAAGGGGGTAATGTCAGACATGCAAAACTTAAATGCTAACTTCTTTGTTTAATATTTCTTTTTCATTTTATTTTTGATTTATTTTTCCATCTTGAACTCAGGGTTAGAGTTAGAGATGACATCATAATGATGCTGTCACACACCAGTCACATCAGATGACATGGTCACAAGTCACAAGATCACAAAGAAGAATATAAAAGGTTTTGAAAGAATGATGTCATAATAATGTGTTTTACACATGTTGGCCTTAAGGTGAACACATGGTCTTTAGAATAGGCTAGAGAAGTAGTAGCACAGACCATCATCATTTAGTATATAAGATAAACATCTCTGTACAGAGTTCTCTATCAAGTTCTCTTGTGTTAACCCAATACAAGGTTCATTCACCTGTTCAACTCTAAGGACTTGAGTTTGTAACACTAAAGCTTTCTTTCAGAAAGAATCTTAGATGATATTCTTCTGTAGGAGCATGATTTGTAATAACTCTCATGAATTTTGTATATAGTGAGTTTGGATAGCCAAATTACTTGATCTATCTCTTAGTGTATGAGAGTTCAATTGTGCAAAGTTTATTTTCTAGAAAGTTAAGAAAGTGATTACTCTTAAATTCTAAAGCTTGGAATATTATTTGCCAGTTTTAATGATGTTGTTGCATTCTTCTTTCTTATTGAAGTCCCATGACACTTTGCAAGAAAATATTGGAAAGAAGTTAAATTTCTTTGTAACTTTGTCAACCAACTCATAATGGGACTATTTATTGTTACTTAGATAGTCTCAGAATTTGATAGAATTCATCAAGTTTTTATTGAAGAATGTTTTAAAATTCTTTGCTATAGCAATTAATTGTAGTTGATAGAGGTAAACCATAAAATCAAAGATATGTTGTACTGAGTGAATGGTATTGGTAATGACAATGATATAAGTAGTATCTGGAATTTGAATAGCTTGGTTGATTCCACATCTAATAGAGAATAATTCTGCTTCAGTTGAAATAACATTAACAGCATGATAAATTATCTTCTTGATATCATTGGAATATAAATAGACATGCAAGATGGACATAGCAACATTGTTTCCAATGCTAGCATCAAAAACAACAACAATAAATTTGGGATCTGATAATGTTTTTGCAAAAATATTATCAAGTATGAGTGGCCTTGCTTTCTTTATCTTTGTTATATGCTTGATAAAAGAAAAAACAACTAGAAAAATTGTTAATTAATTTGAAGCCAGAAGAAAATTCACTATTAAGAGAATAAAAGAAGGGAAAAATTCCATTGAGACAATTGTTAGCATCCACAATGGAACTCTTGATTTTTAGTTGCTGCTTGAAAGTCATATTCTCTAAAGAGAGACAATATAGTGAAGAGTTGTTAGTATGTCTTCTTTCTAGAAGAGTACTGATCACATGGTTCAATAGTAAAGATGAGGTTCTGATCTGATGTCTACTACCAAGTTTTTGGAGATGTAGATGGATGGAAATTAAATTAGCAATGGCTTCAACTCCTTATGTAAAAGAAGTGTGAAAAATACCCATGATCTAAATAGTAACTCTTTGTTATATTTTCCTAAGTTTCTTGAGAGAATATGAAAGAGAGGCCTTATTAAAGAATTACAAGAAAAAACTATATATTACAATGGAAAGGATGTATATCCTACATAAAAGTCACTTTTAATGAGGGAGAAGTCCTCTTGTTAAGTTTCCTAGTATTTTTATACATTTGACTGTCAACAATGCTTTGTTGGAGTAAAAGTTGACATGCTGTCAAAAAGACAGTTTCCTATCAAAGATGAAGCTTAGATATCTCCAAGTGTCTTGAGAGCAAAGTATGGGACCTCCAAGAAAGCTGAAATTAAAAGGGGGAGATTGAAAATTCCATGCAATCTAGAAAAGTAAAAAACCTTGGATTTTCTATGTTCTATCATGAGTTTGAGATTTTTTGATCTTTTCTCAAAAATATGGAATAAGGGTGAAATATAAAGAGCTGAAAAGAGAGCAGAACATTGTTCTACACTTATATCTACATTAAAAAGAGGGAAAATGAAATTGTTCCACAAATATTGAGTTTTTCTACTAATTAAATAATTAGAAAAGGAAAAATAAATTTTGGATTCAAACTAGCTTTGTCTAGGATTAGAAAAAGAAGCTAATGATTGAGCAATGTCAATGTTATGATTGATATCTCATGTCTTCAGCATAGACTAGAGTATAGTGTGATAATAATATGATCAGCTGTACTGAAAAAGTCTCAGTCAGCACCTCATGTAGTAGGTACTGTATCCTTGCTCTTCCCTCACATTCTATGTCTTGGTTACCTTATGTATTGTGGACTATCTCCTTATTATACTTTCATATATATAGTGTAGATGTACTTTTATATCTTTCTACTTTACCAATTGCATCTTCCCCTACTCTATTCTCAAGTCTTTGCTTAAGTTGCAACCTGAGCTTAGCCTAAGGTTGTAACAGTCAAAGACCAAAGTGCTTGTTTGAAGATTTTTAACCTATTCTGAGTGAATGAAATAAGTAAGAAATATTTCTGCATTAGTAATTGAGTATTGTTTCAACATTTATAGCTGACTCAGATGTACAAAGCTCTTTAATATTGACTGAAACTTGACTCTTATATCAATGACCTTTTTGATTAGTTTTCCCAAAGTATTTAGAAGGATAATTGGTTGATACATTTTTAGAAAGTCATAAGCTATTTTATTAGGCTTGGGAATAATAATAGATGAAGATGTTTTAAAGTGAGAAGGCCAATGTCCTATGTTAATATATGCATTAGCAATGTTCACAATATTGGTAAAGCATCTCTTGTCTTGGATAACAGTCTTGAAATGTTTCTAAGAAATTCAATCTGGCCTAGAAGTGGACAAATTGTTGCATTTATCAATAGCACTCTTGAATTTATTACTTGAGAAAGATAGCTTTTCTAAGGTTTGTTTTGATGGAAAATTGTTCAAAAGGATTTGATGAATCTGTGCTGAGTTGAATGTTTAATATAATGTTTGCCAAAAATCATTAATTTTGATATAGGGTTGTCTGTTGAATTGCAGTGCTTTAATTGGTGGCAATTTGTGCTTTTTAACATAATTTATAAAATCCTATGGTCTTCAATTTTTTAAAGTGATTTCTTGAATTTTGTCATCAAAAAATATATGTTTTATCTTTTTAACAACTCCTTTGAAAATCTTCCAATTCTCAAATGTTTTAGAGGATTTGTAATTAGTCAATTTGACCTGACACTCCTCCTTCCACCATGCTTTAGAATATTTGGCAATATTGACATAATGTAAATTGTTGTGGCAACTACTAGACACAAAGTCCAATAATCATACAAACAAGTAAAGCTCTCAGTAGGCTATTGATGTGGAGATTACAAGAGAACTCAACTCAACAAGTAGTCCCTGCTATATTACTACTTTATTTATGAAATTTACACATGGTCTGTGCTACTTAATATTTACCCTACCCTAAAGTCCATGTGTCATCCATGAGTGCATCATATGTACACTATGAGATAGACATGCTGTTAACATACTTCTTGACATCATCTATCTAGTCTGCTCTAGTCTGCTCTAGTCTGCTCTATATCTATGACATCATATCATGTGATATGTCATGTGACCACAGTCACATGCCTCTTGATCATCAATAAAAAGTAAAAGAAAAGTAAAAGTCCAATATAAAATCCAGAAAAATGGATAAAAGGAAAAAAAATGTCACTGTTCCACCACATCATAACATAAATGTTTGTATTAGATAGATTCTGAGAAACTTGTGTATTCTTGAACTATGCATTCAAGAAACTCTTTGCCTAGTATATTCAAAGTATCAATATTTTCTATTGCTTTGGTGAGTTCTGAGATAAAGTTTACTTCCTTCTTATTATTTCTGATAATTGTTTGATGTTTTTCTTAAATTTGGGTGAAGAAAAAGTAAATTGATAACCAAGTTTGCATCATTAGCATTGTCAGCATATCAAGTTGGTATTTGTTGAATGGAACATGATAATTTAAGGTTAAAAAAATCAGTGATCTCTAATAGAAAGTCACTATGAACTGAGTAGAAAGAATAGGACAGATCCCAATTCCTATCTCTGATGTTGAAATTTCCTACTATGACTAGGATATTATGAAGATTAGCTTCAGCATCCTTGAGATACTTTAAAGCTATTTGATATTCATTGGAATAAACATTGATCATAAAGAAAATGCTACTGTTATTAAAGAATAAAAAGCAGTTAATGTCCCTGTAATCAAAAATATTCTTTCTTAAAGAGAAATATAAATAAACAAGTTATGTATTGATGTATGTGATAACTCTTGGATGATCATGTTCATTAATTAAAGGCCTAGAAAAGATAAGCCAATCTGGATGATTTGAAGTACCTACTACTCTATCTCCTTTCATACTAGAAGAACTCAGAATAGTACAAATAAATGACCATGGGAGTTTCTAGATGAAAAGAATGTTGAAATACTTTTTGTTTTCTAAAATAATATCAGTAAGAATACTGTTATTTTGAATATTCTATGAAAAATTGGAGATTTTTTAAAATCATATACCTATCTTGCCTACAACTGAGTGAATTGACTTGCTTCTTTTGTTGCAAAGCTCCTGATACTTTTGTGTGTCATTCCTTATTGAAGTAATATTTCTGGAAGGAGCAGACATTAGAATCAGCTTGATAATTACCTTTGCAGTTCAAATACTTGAAGCTGTGAAGATACAGTTCATCTTGCTTAGTTTCCAATCTGGGTAGGTTAGTCTTAAAGTTTGCTTTACAGCACTATGTAAAATGTCTATGATGCTTGACTTTGTGAGGGCTATTATACTTAATACACCTTGAACTTTGTGTTCAGCACATAAAAGTGGTATGTTCCTATTTTCAGCAATTTTTGTACTGAGAAACTCCTAAGTTCATGTTTACTTCTCAAACAGTAGTAATGTAATTGCCAATATTGAAGCATTTATATTACAAACTCAAGTCCTTAGTGTTGGACAAGTGGATGAACCTTGTATTGGGTTAATACAAGAGAACTCGATGGAGAACTCTATACAGAGTAGTCTACCTTATATACTAAAGCCTTATGGTTTGTGCTAACTACTTCTAGCCTACCCTAAATAGCCATGTATTTGCCTTGAGGTCAACATGTGTTGCACATATTATATGATATCATCCTTCTAGAACCTTCTATGTCTTTCTATATGTCTCATGACTTATGACTATGTCATTTGATGTGACTGATGTGTAACCACATGACCTTGTCATCCTAATCATAGTTCCAAGAATAGAAAGGAAGATAATTTGAAAAGAAAAAGAAAAAGAAAATAAAAATAGAAATGAAATGAAAATAATTTAGAGTCCACTGCCTTCAGTCTTGACAATTTATTGATTAAGCATTTAGCTTTTATACTACTTTGAGTATCTCATATATTCACCCAAATAATTGTTATGTCAGACTTAGGTGATGCTTTGATAATGTGCAGTTTAGATGCAAAATATATATTATTAAAAATATGTGTAGACTTGATAATAGATTTAACAATGCTAGAGTTAATGAGAATATTAGTGCCTTCTATGATATAAGAAATACCTATAATCATAAGGTAGGATTTAGATTGGGGAAGACAAGGAGTTACAATGTCCTCCAAATCAATAATGTCTACATTCTTGATGTAACTCTCAATAGTATTGAGATCTGACTAAGATCTGACTTTGTTGGTTATAATGATGAGTCCTCAATGGTTTACATGAACAAAGTCAGCCATAACCTCAGACTTGATGTTCTTTAATGCCCTATTAATGTTAGCAATATACTTATTAGACAAAGACATGAATTTTAAAGTGTTTTCAGTACTCATTGGTATAATTATCTGCCTTCTTAAGTGTTCCTTCATAGTTATATTAGTTCTTGGCTTTTTCCTCCTTGGTTCATTGATAGTTTTATAGACTTCTTTGATTTTCTTCAGAAAAAGGTTAGGAAAACTTATCTTTTTCCTGGAAAAAATTTGATTTTTCCAGAACTTTCTTACTAGGCCTGAGTGAAATAGAAGGTGGAATTCTTGAAATTTTAGCCTTCTTATCTGTATTACTTGTTTCCACTTTCTTATCAGATTTAATATGTATGTTCTTTGAAGTGAACTTGGCTGAGACACTTTGTTGAAAAGTTCTGTTCTGATCATTAGTTAACATATTCCATTCTGCTTCATAAATAGATGAGATAAAAGATCAGGCAGCTTGACCAAATCCTGTAATAGTAGGAATATCCTTTTCAGTCTTACTTGCCAATTTTCTATTTCAAATGAAGTTAGCTATTCAGAAGAGCAAAGTTGAAATGTTCTTAGTATCAATGTTGATAAAGTCAGTTGTCCCAAAAAGAGATAAAAGAAGAGCTTCCATATCCCAAGAGTTCAGTTCTGCAAGTTGTTTGTCCCTATAAAAGATAGAAGATGTTTCAAGTCTTTGAGGAATACACATGTTTGTCTTGTAGTTATTAACACTCTCACCATGTAGATTAGGCATGTTGCTAGGTATTGTAGTCTTGTTGCAAGTGTTGACCTTCCCTATCTTGGAGTTAGCATAAGACAGTGAAAAGCCTTGAGATTTACTAAATTTATTAACCTAGTTTACCCAAGAGAGATCATTGTTCTGTACTTCCATTCTTTCAATGTATAAGATAGAAGAAATGTTTAAATGTGCTGATGTTTCTCTGGAGATGTTGATACTTAAAATAGCTAACCTTCCCCTCAGGATATTTATCTCCATATTTATGCTGCTATTGTTATAGGTACTATGAGTAGTAGAAGACTGAGTCTTAGAAGTAAAAGGATTCAATGTATTTTCTGATTCTCTTTTGAGCACTATTGTACAAGATAGTAGCAAGAGAAAAAGAAACAATAAGTCTATAAAGTTCTTTTTACTATATTCCAATGCTTGGAAATACATTTGCCACTTGTTGATAATAAATTCACATTCTTTTTTTTTCTGCTAAACTCCTAAGATGATTTGCTTGGTAAGATGAGATCAATTTGTAAATGTTTCAATTTTCTATCAACCAAAGTGTATGGAAACCACTTGACACTTTTAGAACAATACTAGAAGTCAATTGAATTATTGGGGTTTTTATTCAAGAAATCCCTAAGATTCTTTGATATAGTGATGGAATGCAATTGGTACAGATATGTTACAAACTCAAGCCCTTAGAGTGGAACAAGAAAAAGAACCTTGTATTGGGTTAACATAAGAGAACTCAGTGGAGAACTCCATACCAGATTGTCTACCTTATATACAAATACCTAATGGTTCATGTGAGCTATTTCTAGCCTACCCTAAATGACCATGTGTATGCCTTAAGGTCAACATATGTATCACACATTGTATAACATCATCTCTTCCAGAATGTTCTATATCCTTCCATGTGTCATGTGACTTGTGACCATCACTGTCACTGTGTCATCTAATGTGACTGATGTGTGACCAAGTGATGTTGTCACTAACCCTAATCCTAAGTTCTAAAAATATAATAAAAGAAAATAAATTGAAAAGAAAATCAAAATGAGAAAAGAAAATAGGAAAAACTAAGTCCACTTCTTGCTATCTTGACAAGATACACAGATATATTAAAAATCTATTTTGCAGCTGAGATGACATCTGTTACAACTACAATTTGTTCAACATTTTGTAAGTGAATAACACAATTAATACCATATCTAATAACAAAGAGTCCAACTTTGGTAGAAGTAATATTTATTGTGTGATGGACTAATTTAGCAATTATTTCTTGTCTTCAATAGATATATAAGATTGAGATGGCTACATTATTTTAATACTGGTATCTGAAATGATGAGCATCATGTTTTGGTTAATGAGAGAATTTTCAAGGATATTATTGAGTTTATTCTAATAAGCATTTATAGCATCAAGATTCTTTTGATTTACTGAAAGAAAAGAAAAAGAATTAGAGAAAATATCTACTAAGTGAAATCCTGGAGAAAGTTTTTTGTTAAGACTATCAAAGAAAGGAAATACTTTGTTTAAGTGATTGTTGGTGTCTATAATAGAGCTCTTAATTTTTAAATGTTGTTTAGACACAAGGTAGGTTATGGTCATATAATGAGGTACTACCTTCTTAGAGTAATGTTTATCTAGAAAAGAGTTAATCATATGTTGTTTAGAAAGAGATATAATATATAAATGGTGACAACCATTGATCTTGTCAAGATAGAAGTAGATGGATATAAGTCTGGTTATAGCCTTTATGTTATGGTGTTACAAACTCAAGCTCTTAAAGTTGGACAAGAGAAAGAATCTTGTATTAGAGTTAACACAAGAGAACTCAATAGAGAACTTTGTACAAGATTGTCTACCTTATATACTAATATCTAATGGTCTATGCAAGCTATTTCTAGCCTACCCTAAATGACCATGTGTATTACACATTGTATGATATTATCTCTTCCAGAATGTTTTACTTTCTTCTATATATCATGTGACTTGTGATCATGTCATCTGATGTAACCTGCTGTGTGACAGTGTGATCTCATCACTCTAACTCTAACCTTAGTTCTAAAAATAGAATAATGAAAAATAAATCAAAAAGAAAATAAAAATAGGAAATGAAAATAGGAAAAGATTAAGTCCACTTCTTACAATCTTGACATTACCCCTCCTTTAAGATTTCTCCTCCAGAGAAATGACTTCCATTTTCACCAGTTTCTCTCCAACTTCTTCAAATACTTCTCCTCAAACTTTCTGTCATCTCATCTGTATAATATCTTTGCTGTAAATTTTCCTGGTAATTCTTCCCTTCTGAAACCCTTTTCCTCTGCCATCTCTAACTTCTCTTGCCTTCTCACCTCTGTATTCATCCTTCCCTCAAATTCCTCCAATATCTTCTTTGTGTTTTCTAAGTTCTCTTTCTTTTTCCAGATATCATGCTCTACTGTAAATTCTTTCTACTACACTAAATACTTCTCTGTTCCTCTTATTTTTCTTTTGTTTAATATTTTTTCCACCTCCCATTCTTCAACTTCTTCCACTTCGATTGGTTTTCCTTCTTCTTTCTTCTGTCCCCCTACTTGTTCCCTGTATTGTACTATCTAACTAATGTTTACAACCAAATAGATCCTTATCAATGTTGGTAGTCGTAATTTGACCACATTAGTGGATACCACTTCCTCAATTGTATGTAGACCTACATATTGGTCCACTAACTTCCTTGCTGGCCATTCCTTGAACACCAAGTCTTTTATACTCAGCATCATTTTATCTCTCTTCTTCCAATCTTCAGTTTTCTTCCT
>Ga0157359_1000497_pt1 | contig 14572 bp, 13 predicted proteins | sample AttcapACBM3_FD_111482 | JGI IMG/M metagenome (GOLD analysis project Ga0157359, IMG submission 111482) | Fungus gardens microbial communities from leaf cutter ant in Botucatu, State of São Paulo, Brazil - Atta capiguara ACBM3 | ecosystem: Host-associated > Fungi > Mycelium > Unclassified ...
AGCTGGCGCGATATCTTCAGCCAGAAAGTGAATATTTTGATCATGACTTAATCAACACCGGACTATCCTTATGCCAGGAGGTGCCTATGTGTGGACGGTTTGCGCAGTACAGTAGCCGGGACGATTACTTCGACTCTCTGGGACTGAAGCCCAATGAAATCATTTATGATCCGGAGCCGATAGGGCGTTTCAACGTTGCGCCAGGTACCAACGTGCTGCTGCTCAATGAGCGGGACGATGAATTTCACCTGGACCCGGTTTACTGGGGCTACGGTCCTGAGTGGTGGAATAAGCAGCCGCTAATCAACGCCCGAAGTGAAACAGCCCCAACCGGCCGCATGTTTAAGCCGCTGTGGGAGCAGGGACGCGCCATTGTTCCTGCCGATGGCTGGTATGAGTGGAAGCGTGAGGGTGACAGGAAACAGCCATACTTTATTCATCACAAAGAAAAGGAACCGCTGTTTTTTGCCGCTATTGGCCGGGCGCCTTACGGTAAGGACCATGGACAGGAGGGATTTGTTATCGTCACTGCGGCGAGCAACAAAGGCATGGTCGATATTCATGACCGCCGGCCACTGGTTTTACGGGCGGACGCGGTTCGGGAGTGGCTCAGTGTTGAAACCTCATCTCAGCGGGCGCAGGACATTGCCCATGAAGCCGCATTACCCGAGAAGGATTTCACCTGGCACCCTGTTTCAGCCAAAGTCGGGAACATCCATAATCAGGGCGAGACGCTTATTGAAGAGATAAATCCTGAAGGCACCTGAAGCGCAGGTGAGAGATACACAACGCAATCTGCGATATTGAGCGTTAATGATTGTCATCACCCAGAAAAACGTTCAGCTTAATGACGTTTTCGATCGCTCATCTTCACACCAAACACACAAAAGCCCAGTAAATCCTTGGCTTCATCTTCCACCCGGGTCACCATGACCAGATCGGACGAGCCGTCGGGCAGCACAACCTCATAAGGTGGATAAGGGAGTCCTTTCAATCTGAATTCCTGCAGCCAGAGTAGTTTTTCCGCCTGTGACGGAATAACTTCATAAATATATTTATGGATAAGATCCTGCGGAGCCCAGCCGACCCGTTCGGCAAACGTGTCGCTGGCATCAACAATCACTAATTCCGGATTAAGAAAGCAAATGGACGTGCCGGGAATCGCATACATGGATGAAATCTGATGTGCTCGCTGATCGAGGGAAAGACGCGCAACCCGCCGGAGAGATCCTTTATCCGGTACTGCATTAAGCATCCGGCAGCTTTCCGCTCCTGAGACCGGCTTCCCGAACAAATAGCCCTGCGCATAGAGGCAACCTATCCCTCTTAACATTTCAGCCTGTTCTTCGGTTTCTACACCCTCCGCGATTACATCCATATCAAGGCTCCGGCCCAGACCGGCGACGCTGGAAATGATTTTGCGGCTGTCTTTTTTGTGTAGCATGGAGCGAATAAAACTGCTGTCAATTTTAAGCGTGTTAACCGGTAACTGAATCAGCCAGGCGAGGCTGGAATAGCCTGTTCCAAAATCATCCATTGCTATCGTACAGCCCATACCCGACAACGCTTCAATCTCCGTCCGGGCGGTATTAATGTCATTTAACAGGGCTGTTTCAGTAATCTCAATCTTCAGCCTTGCAAGATCGAACTGAGATTCACGGGCTGTATTCCTTATAATCTCAGTAAGATACCTGCCATCAAGTTGTGAAGGAGAAACGTTCATTGATAAAAACTGCTGTTCTGGCCATGTGGCAGCAACTTTAAAACCCTGTGCCATAAGGCTGAGCATCAGCTCGTCGAGCAGACCACTTCGCTCCATAGCCGGAATGAAGTCTGCAGGAGGCGTAACGATACCCTCCGGGGATATGTGCCGCGCGAGCATCTCAAATCCCATCACGCGCAAATCTTCCAGAGAAACTATAGGCTGAAAAAACGGGTGAAACTCGCCCAGCTTAATACGCTGCTGCAAAAGTTCGCGCGTTTCATCATTCTTGACACCAGGTTTCATTTCATTCCCGTAAATACATGATTTTCAGCCTGTTAACAGCGTTATCTTTAAACAGTTCTTGTACTGATCAGTAAAACTGAAGTCAGCTACATTTTAATTTTTCTTATAGTACGTCTGAACATTTTATTTGACATTTATTTGACAATTACAGGGCGGCATGAGACCCCAACTTAAGTCATGTATTAATATTTTAATATAATTACGTTAAGTTTATATTTACATGCTATTTATTCGATTTCTTGCTAATTGTGGTTATCGGCCTGAGATAACTTTTCATTATAGCGAAACAGTGTGATGTTGATATGGGAACCAGCATGCAGTGAAGAATGAAGTGATTAAGGGCGCAGGAGGGCAGGTTCGGGGCATCCTCTGCTTCCGCCACCAGACACAGGTTTGACATAAAAAAAGCCCGCGCGAAGCAGGCTAATCGTGCTAAAAGGATGTGTAGTCGCATCAGCACGCAACGTTAACAGCATGCATTTTACATTCTACTGCGTGAACCTGAGATTCAGCTTAAGATTCATCACAGCGTTATGCCCTGTCAGGCCGAAGCACACCGAAAAAAAACCATCATTACGTTGAAATCGTTGTTGAGGCTAACGTTAATCTACCTCAAGCCCTTAAACGTTTAGCTACTTTATAACCGCTAAAAAGCCGAAAATTGCCGCATAAGGTGGGCGAATCAGGGCCATAAGGATTGACTGGCAGGGCTTTGTGCGGCATGACCGACGCGTTTTATTATTGGCAAAACTCATCATTCAGCACTGTAACTGCCGGTTAAACCCTACCCTGCTGAAATAAGGTAAAACCGGGTTCAGCGTAAGTCCGGTTGTTGATGTTGCATACGCCTCTTTCAAAAGAAGCATTAATCATTTCATTGATCTGAAGAATCTCACCGCAAAAAGCGACTGATTAGCGGAAGTTTCTTTAACAGCGCACGGTCAACCAGGGCAGGACAGAGAGCATTTATCAGGACTAATAAACGCGCCATCATTCCCATTCTGGTTCTGCTCTTTCCCCGAATAAGCGTTTCTGTGATAAACCGGGCAACTTCGTCGGGTGAGTCACTTTGATTTCCCAATGCAGCACTTCTCGCATTAACGGTTGCAGATGTGTGCCGGCTCCGGATAAAGCGGGGAGCAGCATATAACACGTTAATTTTTCTGGACGCGAGTTCGCGGCCCAGTGCTTCGGAGAAACGGTATAAAGACGCCTCTGCAGCACAGTAAACGCTGTATCCCGGATAACCCAGTTCACCCAGAATTGCGCCCACATTGAGAATCGTACCTTCTGCACTGAAATTGCGAATCAGCGCACGTGAAAGAATCATTGGAATTTCCACGTTGATGCGAAGCTGCTCCCGTATATCAGCAAAACTTTGTTCTTCAAGAAGCGCGAAGCGGCAGGTTCCGGCGTTATTAATGAGTACGTCAAGGCACCGACCGGCATGAAAACAACCGCTGAGTAAACGTATTTCTTCATCACTGTACTCGAAGAGAACGAACACGGTATGGCGCTCAGGATGCGTCATCCTGAGTCGCAGGTTTTCGAGCTGGCTATAACTGCGGCCAACCAGCCACACACATGCGCCAGCTGCGGCAAGGCGCAGTGCCAGAGCCTGTCCAATTCCACCATTTGCACCAGTCAATACAATGTTTTTATTGCGCAATTCCATTTGTTTCCTCAGCAAGTGCGCGAAGCATGTCGCTATAAAGCGCATAAATGGCGTTGATGGTATGCATGCTATCCTGCCAGGAGCGCACATCCGTCAGGCAGCCATGAGCCATAACTCGCCAGAGCCCGAAATAACCTGTAACCAGAACTGATAAACCCGATTTTTTCAGCGTATCTGCGTCGATGAAGTTTGAATCTATAACCTGAAAAGGGATCAACAGTGGATTCGATAAATGAAGATTACCTATGTAAGGAGTACAGTCATCGGGTAACATCCTCAGTGATTTCCCTTTCATAAGCATGCCGAAAAAAAATGTTTCACATAAATTAATATGAAAACCTTAATGCCACCTTAATGCGTCTGTTATTAATTTTTTGTAACCTTTCAGGATCAGGGTCCGGTTTTCGACGATAAAATTGACACCTGATTATTTATGTCGATCTGCCTCTGGCGTCTGGATCTTTACACTCAGATAGTATTACAGGAATGTAATGTATTAACCCGTGCCAGGATGAGGCATCATTTCCAGAAAACTGCCTGGGAGCACTGTTGCTCACTCCCTTCTCCTGTTCTGTATGATGAGTTATTACTGGCGCCAGTGTTCGAATGATGACGCTAACTTCACCGTGACGAAGCACGCTAAACAATAATGAGTAAAGAAACCGGTTCCGTGGCACGTTAAGGTTTTATTAATATTGGCAAGCCAGACTGGACTCACCTTGTGTCTGACAGAAGTTAAAATCGTCAATGAATAGTCTGGAACTTTTGAACCGGAGCTGGTTTCTCTTAATCGATGCCGGTCCTGCCACACCGGCAGGGCTGATTAAATTCGCCATCTTTTGTGCACAATATACGATTTTTGTTATTCCGCTGGCGCTGCTTGGCCAGTGGTTTTTAGGCGGCCAGCGGGGTCATCAGCGTGCGATGTTCTCCCTCGTCACCATTCTGATTGCCATGGGACTGGGCTTAATCTGTACCACCTTCTGGTTTCATCCGCGTCCATTTATGGTGCCACTGGGACATACCTGGATTTACCATGCGCCGGAGACCTCATTTCCCAGTGACCATGCAACATTATTCTTCAGCGCCGGACTTTCCCTTTTCCTGGCTGGCGCTCGCGTGAGTGGCGGTATGATTTTATTTTTATCGCTTTTTGTCGCCTGGTCACGGGTCTTTCTGGGCGTACATTTTCCGCTGGATATGGTGGGAGCCGCACTGGTGACCTTACTGGCATCCCTGCTGTCCGTTCCGCTCCAGCCTTATATAAACGGGAAAATGACCTCATTTGCTGAAAACATCAGCGCGCGCTATTTCTCATGGTTGCCAGCCAGATTTACGCCGTGATGTGCTTTTAGTGGCGCAGGTAAACTACAGGAAGGGGGCTATCTGACCGTTTCAGGCATGAGATTATCCGGGTTTTCCCCTCTTATCATTCAGGCAGGACGTCGGCTATATCGATTCCTTAAGGAATTTAACATGGCTGCCTGTCAGTCAGATCGTAAGCAGTCTGAAATGAAATGTACGCATGCCTGCCAGCTAATGAGATGAGGACGATGGCATCACTTTTTTAGAGTCTTGCTCGTAAAAGATTCACATCGTTTAGTCTGTATCTGGCAGGCCTGGCTTAGCCTTCTGACGTGCCCACGGGGGCTTCATGCTTTCAGATGGACCTCACCCGATGAAGACATGTTTTCCTGCACCTATGTCCGGCAGTTACATGCACTCAATATGCAGAATTATATGCTCAAAATGATTCTTCAATTTTATATTTAATTCTTTTAGTTTGGCTTTTTTCTGAGGAAGAATTTCATGAAATTGAGATTTTGTGCATGTTTTTTAGCAATTTAGAAAAATATCGCTTTGCCCATGAACATTATGTGCTATGTTTTTTCAAGTCTAACCATTAACAGGGCTTAACTATGTCATTTCTTCCCTTTTCACGCCCCTCTCTGGGTGAAGAAGAGATTGCAGCAATCAAATCTGTCTTTGAGTCGGGCTGGATAACGACGGGCCCACAAAACGCCGCGCTGGAATCGGCTTTTTGCGAGCTGACTGGCAACCAGCACGCTATAGCCGTCAGTTCTGCAACGGCCGGTATGCACGTGACTCTGCTGGCACTTAACATTCAGCCTGGCGATGAGATTATTACACCGTCGCTGACCTGGGTTTCCACGATTAATATCATTACTTTACTGGGGGCGACGCCAGTGATGATTGATATTGACCGCGACACATTGATGGTTACGCCAGAGCAAATTGAAGCGGCCATCACGCCGCGCACACGCGCCATCATTCCGGTGCATTATGCTGGCGCGCCGGCAGATGTTGATGCTATTTACGCAATCGGCGAGCGCCACGGCATTCCGGTGATTGAAGATGCGGCCCATGCTGCTGGCTGCTATTACAATGGAAAGCATATTGGTCAGCGTAGCACCGCGATTTTTTCTTTTCACGCCATTAAAAATATGACGTGTGCTGAAGGTGGATTGATTGTCACAGATGACGCTCAGCTTGCCGAACGAATGCGTAGCCTGAAGTTCCACGGGCTTGGCGTGGATGCTTACGATCGACATACTAATGGCCGCAAGCCTCAGGCTGAAGTGATTATGCCGGGCTTTAAATATAATCTGCCTGATATCAGTGCCGCCGTTGCTCTGGTGCAGATGAAAAAACTCGCCAACTTCAATGCACGGCGTTCTGCCATTGCTCAGCGCTATTTACATGAACTGGCGGATACACCCTTTCTGCCGCTTTCACAACCTTCATGGCCTCACCAGCATGCCTGGCATCTGTTTATTATTCGCGTAGATAAAGCCACGAGCGGCGTCAGCCGCGATGAGCTTATGGAAGCGCTGAAACAACAGAATATTGGCACCGGACTTCATTTCCGTGCGGCACATACCCACAAATATTATCGCGAACGCTACCCGGCTCTCTCCCTGCCGAATACCGAATGGAACAGTGATCGCATTTGCTCAATTCCGCTATTCCCTGATATGGGCGACGAGGATGTCAGCCGCGTGGTTAACGCATTACGTCATATCGCCGGGGTCTAAGATGCTGGAAGAAAAAGAGATTCATAAAGTTTCTGTGGTCATTCCGGTCTTCAATGAAGAGGATAGCCTTCCTGAACTGCTGCGTCGCACCGGTGCGGCCTGCGAGATGCTGGCGCTGGATTACGAAATTCTGCTGGTGGATGACGGCAGCGCCGATCGTTCAGGTGAAATGATTGCTGACGCCGCAGACAAGCCCGGCAGCCACGTTGTGGGCGTGCTTCTGAACCGAAACTACGGTCAGCATTCCGCCATCATGGCGGGATTCAGTCATGTGACGGGCGATGTGATCGTTACTCTGGATGCCGACCTGCAAAACCCCCCCGAAGAGATCGTTAACCTGGTCAGGGCGGCCCAGCAGGGTTATGACGTTGTCGGCACTGTCCGCCAGAATCGCCAGGACAGCTGGTTCCGTCGCCGGGCTTCCCGCACCATCAACCAACTTATACAGCGCGTCACCGGTAAAGCGATGGGGGACTACGGATGTATGCTGCGCGCCTATCGACGACACATTGTTGATGCGATGCTTAACTGTCATGAGCGCAGTACTTTCATACCGATTCTTGCCAATACCTTTGCCCGCCGCACGATTGAATTGCCGGTCGCGCACGCCGAACGTGAGTTTGGTGACTCAAAATACAGCTTTTTGAAGCTGATTAACCTGATGTATGACCTTGTCACCTGTCTGACCACAACACCGCTCAGATTGCTGAGTATTGTCGGCAGTCTTATTGCGCTAGCTGGTTTCGCCTTTTCACTGATGCTGATTGTACTGCGGCTTTTCCTGGGAGCCAGCTGGGCGGGGGATGGTGTTTTCATCCTGTTTGCCGTGCTGTTTATCTTTGTGGGTGCGCAGTTCATCGGCATGGGTTTGCTGGGCGAGTATATTGGTCGTATCTATAACGACGTTCGCGCACGGCCTCGCTACTTCATTCAGCGTGTGATTAATTCACATCAAAAAGCCTCTTCTCTACAGGAACCTGAATAATGAAAACCATTGTATTCGCCTACGCCGAAATGGGCTGCGCAGGCATTAACGCGCTGCTGGATGCAGGATATGAGATCAGCGCGATATTCACCCATGCGGACAACTCCTCTGAAAGCCACTTCTTTGATTCTGTCGCGCGACTGGCTGCCGAGAAGGGCATTCCTGTGCACGCCCCGGAAGACGTCAATCATCCGTTGTGGGTTGAGCGCATTAAAGCCATGTCGCCGGATTACATTTTCTCGTTTTATTACCGTGCGTTACTCAACGAAAATATTCTGAATAGTGCCAGAATTGATGCTTTCAATCTGCACGGCTCACTGTTGCCGAAATACCGTGGCCGCGCGCCGCTTAACTGGGTGCTGGTGAACGGTGAAACAGAAACCGGCGTTACGCTGCACCGCATGGTTAAACGTGCCGATGCCGGAGACATCGTTTCTCAGCTGAAAATAGCGATTGATGAGCAGGATGATGCGCTTACCCTGCATCGCAAATTAGTGAAGTGTGCATCGGCGTTACTGGCTAACGCGCTGTCTGCTATCAAGGACGGCACTCTTTCTACCCAGCCACAGGATGATACACAGGCAACCCTCGTTGGCCGTCGTACACCTGAAGATGGCCGCATTCAGTGGGAAAAACCGGCGCAGGATATCCATAACCTGGTGCGTGCCGTCACTTATCCCTGGCCAGGCGCATTCGCCTATGCAGGTACTCTGAAATTCATCGTATGGAAAACACGCGTTCATTCTTCTGCAACGGGCGCTAAACCCGGCACAGTATTATCCGCTGAGCCGTTTATGATTGCCTGCGGGGAAGGGGCGCTGGAGGTGATCACGGGTCAGAGTGATAACGGCGTATTTATGACCGGAAGCCAGCTGGCGCAGAGCCTTGGAATGGTGCCAGGCGCACTGCTCTATTCGCAGCCTGTTGCCGCGGTGAAACGTCGTACCCGCGTGTTGATCCTTGGGGTAAATGGTTTTATCGGAAATCATCTCACTGAACGCCTGCTACAGGATGACAACTTTGAAGTATTCGGGCTGGATATCGGTTCCGATGCCATCAGCCGTTTCCTCGATCAGCCGCGGTTTCATTTCGTTGAAGGCGATATCAGCATTCACTCTGAGTGGATCGAGTATCACATTAAGAAATGCGATGTGGTGCTGCCGCTGGTCGCTATCGCCACACCGATTGAATATACCCGCAATCCGCTACGGGTATTCGAGCTCGACTTTGAAGAGAACCTTAAAATCATCCGTGACTGCGTGAAGTACAAAAAACGCATCATCTTCCCGTCCACATCGGAAGTTTATGGGATGTGTACTGACAAGCATTTCGATGAGGATCACTCCAATCTTGTCGTGGGTCCCATCAACAAACAGCGCTGGATCTATTCTGTTTCTAAACAGCTGCTTGATCGGGTTATCTGGGCTTATGGGGAAAAAGAGGGATTGCGCTTTACGCTGTTTCGTCCGTTTAACTGGATGGGGCCACGCCTCGACAATTTAAATGCGGCACGTATCGGCAGTTCGCGTGCGATTACCCAGCTCATCCTCAATCTGGTTGAAGGTTCACCGATTAAACTGATCGATGGCGGCGCGCAGAAACGTTGTTTCACCGATATCAGTGACGGTATCGAAGCGCTATTCCGCATCATCGAAAATAAAAAGCAAAATTGTGACGGTCAGATTGTCAACATCGGTAATCCTGACAATGAAGCCAGTATCAAAGAGCTTGCGGAACGCCTGCTGTCGAGCTTTGAGCGTCATCCACTGCGCGATCGTTTTCCGCCGTTTGCCGGTTTCCGCGAAGTGGAAAGCAGCAGTTATTATGGCAAAGGCTATCAGGATGTTGAACATCGAAAACCGTCCATCAAAAATGCAAAGCGTCTCATCGACTGGACGCCTGCCGTGGAGATGGATACCACAATCGATAATACGCTCGACTTTTTCCTGCGCACCGTTGAGCTGCAGGATAAGCCATGAAAAAAGTGGGGTTACGCATAGATGTTGATACGTGGCGTGGCACCCGACTTGGCGCACCCGCGCTGTCAGAACAGCTCCGCCTGCATCAACTGCAGGCCAGCTTTTTTTTCAGTGTCGGGCCGGACAATATGGGGCGCCACCTGTGGCGCCTGTTGAAGCCACGCTTTTTATGGAAAATGGTGCGATCACGTGCAGCCTCACTCTATGGCTGGGATATTCTGCTGGCCGGAACCGCGTGGCCAGGTCGTGATATCGGGCGCGGGCTGCAGGAAATCATCCGTGCCACAGCCGAACATCATGAGGTGGGATTACATGCCTGGGATCATTTTGCCTGGCAGACCTGGGCTGGCGTCTGGCCGCAGCATAAGCTGGAAGAACACATTGCCCGCGGCAAATCTGCTCTGGAGAAGATAATCGGAGAAGATATCACCTGTTCTGCAGCAGCAGGATGGCGTGCCGATAGTCGGGTCGTGACCGCCAGGCAACGCTTTGGTTTTCATTACAACAGCGACTGCCGTGGAAGCGGCCCTTTTTTACCTATCCTGAGTGATGGCAGCGTTGGCACCGTACAAATCCCGGTTACGTTGCCCACCTGGGATGAAGTGGTGGGGCAATCGGTAAGTGCAGATGAGTACAATGACTTTATTCTTCAGCAGATGCTGAAGGCTGAAGGCAGCCCCGTTTATACCATCCACGCCGAAGTAGAAGGCATTATTGGCTTACCCATGTTTACTGATTTGCTGCGGCGTGCAGAGCTTCAGGGCATTCGCTTCTGCCCCCTGAGTGAGTTGCTACCTGAAAATCTGGCTGGTCTCCCCCACGGCAAAATCGTACGTGGCAGTATCCCCGGACGTGAAGGCTGGCTGGGCTGCCAGCAACCACTTTGACAGGAATTTGAAGATGCATTCAGGTACGAAAACCGCACTATTTCTGGGCCTCCTAGCACTTTACTATTTCATTCCGGTAGAGTTACGCGCCTTATGGCAGCCGGATGAAACCCGCTATGCCGAAATCAGTCGTGAAATGCTGGTGAATGGTAATTGGGTCGTGCCGCACTTTTTTGATCTCCGTTATTTTGAAAAACCGATTGCCGGATATTGGGTCAATAACCTCGGACAGCTGATTTTCGGACACACCAATTTTGGCGTTCGCGCTGGCTCAATTTTCAGTACGCTGTTAAGCGCACTGATGATTTACTGGCTGGGCAGGCAGATGTTTGCCTGTCGCAAAACGGCGCTCACCGCCAGCATCATTTTCCTCACCTCGCTGCTGGTGTATGGGGTAGGCACGTATGCGGTGCTGGATCCTATCCTGCTGCTCTGGCTGGTCGCCGCCATGTGCAGCTACTGGCTGGCCGTTCAGGCGCAGAGTACGCAACATCGTCTGTATGGATATCTGCTGCTGGGCGCAGCCTGCGCCATGGGCTTCATGACGAAAGGTTTTCTCGCGCTGGCGGTACCGGTGCTGGCCATTGTCCCCTGGGCTATCTGGACACGCCGCTTTGGCGAGCTGCTACGCTGGGGGCCACTCACTGTAGTCGTTGCCGCCTTACTGAGTTTGCCCTGGGCGCTGGCGATTAATCAGCAGGAAGGGGATTTCTGGCACTACTTTTTCTGGGTTGAACATATTCAGCGTTTTGCTGACTCTGATGCACAACATAAGGCTCCTTTCTGGTACTACCTGCCGGTGCTTCTGGCAGGAAGCCTGCCGTGGCTCGCGCTGTTGCCGGGTTCATTGATGGGGGCATGGCGGCAACGCGGTCAGCAGGCAGGGGCGCTGTATCTGCTCAGCTGGGTGGTGCTTCCGCTACTGTTCTTTAGTATCGCCAAAGGCAAGCTGGCTACCTATATTCTGCCATGCTTTGCACCGCTTGCGCTTTTAATGGCGCATTATGCGCAAGGTGCTTCGCGTATGGTATTCGCTGTAAACGGCTGGATTAACCTGTTGTTTGGGGCGATTACTGCGCTCGTTGTTGTGGCAGGCATTGCACCCTGGGGACTCTCCCATCATCCGGTGTATAGCGCGGGTGAGACTGTGGGCGCCGTGTGTGCTGCGCTGGCCTTTGCGGGCTGGGGCGTAATGGGCTGGATCAGCCTGAAGCGCTGGCAGTTTGCTGCGTTGTGTCCTCTGATGCTGGCGTTACTGGTGGGTTTCGCCATTCCGGAAAAAATCCGTGATTCTAAACAACCACAAAGCTTTACGCGTGCCGTGCACGACAAATTAACCGGCAGCCAGTATGTGCTGGCTGATAATCCCGGCGTCGCAGCAGGTTTAGCCTGGGAGACGAAGCGCAGCGATATTGTTTTTTACAAGGCAAAAGGTGAGCTTCAGTATGGTCTGGCTTATCCGGATGCAACTTCGCGCTATGTTTCAGGTGATGGATTTGCACAATGGCTCACTGAGCACCGGCGCAAAGGAAACGTGTCACTGGTCATGCTGCTGACTTCAAAACAGACGGAGCCGGATGCCGCATTACCTGCTCCTGATGATGTATACCGACAGGGACGACTGGTCTGGTACGGATACAACGCAATACCATGAACCTGGTTCTGATTCTGCTGGTTAGCCTGCTGAGTTGCGCCGCTCAACTGTGTCAGAAACAGGCGGCGCACGTAGGGTCGACACACGGCAAAGCGCGGGTTATGGTCTGGATAATAGCAAGCCTGGGATTGCTTGGCGTGGCGATGCTGCTATGGCTGCTCGTACTGCGGAGTGTGCCTGTCAGCGTGGCTTACCCGATGTTGAGCCTGAACTTTGTGCTGGTCGCCATTGCAGCACGTCTCATCTGGAAAGAAACCTATACGCTACAACAGTGGATGGGCACGTTGTCGATAGTTGCAGGCGTGGCGCTGATGGGGAGTCATCTGTGAAAGGGACATTGCTCGCACTGTGCAGCGTATTACTGGTGTCGCTGGCGCAGCTGCTGCTCCGTGCTGCTATGGTCGATTTTCCTCCGCTCACTGAACTCATTCAACATCTGAAGCCGCTGCTGCTGCTGGCTTCAGGGCTCAGCGCTTATGCGTTTTCAATGCTCGTCTGGATGCTGGCTCTGAAACATCTTCCCCTCAACAGACTTTATCCTTTGCTCAGCTTAAGTTACGTACTGGTCTGGCTGGCTGCAATTTTCTTACCTGCATTTGGCGAACCGTTCCGCTGGAGTGGTCTGGTGGGAATGCTGCTCATTATAGTGGGGGTGTTTAATATCCTCGTGTCACGCCAGAAAACCGGCTGATAGAGCGTCGGGCTCGCGCACTGGTCATTTTATAACGCTTAGCGAACACTGAGATGGACAGGCCAGGGTGATGCATTTCAATAGCGGCTTAGACTTCGTGAGTCGTTCTCATGATATAAATTCATTAATCGAAAATTAATGGTGTCCATAATTTTTAGTTAATGAGGATACAGATGGCCATTCATATTGTTATTCCCGATGATTATCAGCTTGCAACTCAGCAGTTAGATTTCCTGCAGCAGAATGAAAAATTCCAGTGCATGGTATTGGGAGACCTCAGCAAGGATTTGGGGGCCGATCAGCAGTTATCTTCTGCAGAGGCATTAATACTTATCCGCGAAAGGACAGTGATTGACGAGGCGTTTCTGCAACGCACGCCACATCTTAAATTGATCAGTCAGACGGGTAAGCTGGCCAGAAATGTTGATATCGATGCCTGTACACGGGCAGGTGTCGCCATTGTGGAAGGGAGTGGCTCTCCGGTTGCACCTGCTGAGCTGACCTGGCTGTTGATCATGGCCTCCCGCCGAAAATTTGTCTCGTCGGTCAATGCAATGGCCGAAGGGCACTGGCAAACAGAAATCGGATCTGCGGTTCACAATCAGGTCATCGGCATTCTGGGCTACGGAAAAATTGGTAAACGTCTTGCTTCCTATGCCGCCGTTTTTGGCATGCAGGTACAGGTATGGGGAAGTCAGCGTGCGCAGGAAGAGGCACGAGCAGACGGATGGACGGTTCCGGAAAGCCGTGAGCAATTTTTCGCCACCAGCGATGTGTTAACCGTGCACCAGCGGCTGGTGGCTGAAACACAAGGCAACATCACGCCAGCCGATCTCGCGCTGATGAAAACTGATGCGTTATTCGTGAATACCAGCCGGGCTGAACTGGTTTATGACGACGCGTTGCAGAATGCCCTGAAACAGGGGCGGCCTGGATTTGCGGCACTGGATGTTTATGAAGAGGAACCGATCTACAACACCCGGCATCCTTACCTGCAGATGCCGAATGTACTTTGTACGCCGCACCTGGGATATGTTGAAAAGGCCAGCTATGCGCTCTATTTCAGAACGGCATTTGATAATGTTGTGCGTTATTTTAGCGGTGACAGATCGCATGTGATTAATGGCTGAAGCCTTAATGCATGAGATTAGCTTTAATAACTTCAGTCCGGTGAACATTATCCCGTATTGAGCTGATTACTTCCTGTCTCTGCTCCATACCTGACTCTGGCTGTCGGCAGTTGCAACAAAAAGCGTATATGCTTTCATTGGTCCTTATGATGAGGAGTATTACTAATGAGAACGCCTGATTATCCCTCGCAGGATTCAGATAAATGGGCACAGGTAGACGCCTGGTTTTCTGAAAAACTCGCACCACAGGAACCTGAGCTGATTAATGCTCTTCAAAACAACGTTAAGTACGGATTACCGACACATGATGTCTCTGCTTTACAGGGAAAAATGCTGTCCATCTTCATCCAGATGTCACGCGCTGTGCGCGTTCTGGAAATTGGTACGCTTGGTGGCTACAGCACCCTATGGATGGCCAGGGCTTTGCCGCCACATGGACGCGTAACAACGATTGAGTTCAATAAACATCATGCACAAGTGGCCCGCCAGAATATAAGCAATGCCGGG
>Ga0157359_1000498_pt1 | contig 14527 bp, 8 predicted proteins | sample AttcapACBM3_FD_111482 | JGI IMG/M metagenome (GOLD analysis project Ga0157359, IMG submission 111482) | Fungus gardens microbial communities from leaf cutter ant in Botucatu, State of São Paulo, Brazil - Atta capiguara ACBM3 | ecosystem: Host-associated > Fungi > Mycelium > Unclassified ...
ACGATCCAATGAATATTGAGTCAGTACTTTGAATCTATATACTCGTGTCTGTAAACCTTGTGAAAAACAAATGTTAAAATGACTACTAGTAATAGACTTGGTGAAGTTCAAAGCCCTTCCCTTACTGTACCTTGCTTCCTCTTGGCTCTTATTAAGTCAAAATATTTTGTTTCCTAATTCTAGTTATATGTATCATAGTTACTCTAATCATTCTAAGAGATTCTGTAGTTATACTATATCTTATAAGTGATAAAATTGTATAAGTTCAGTTCTATATTATTATACTGAGTCTCAACCTTGGTGTTGTGGTAAGCACTGACCCAAGACAATCAGTAGCTCACTAAGTAGTCTTATAGAGCAAGAGTCTTGTAGGAATCATAAGAGAATGAGTCCCCAATGTATTCCTACACTATATATACTACTATTACAAGTCCTACTCTAAACTACATGCATCATCCATGAGTCTATTATGCACACACCATAAGAATAATATGCTGTAGACATGTATCCTGACATCATTATTCTAGTCCCTTTTGTAGCTGAGCACAGACCATCAATCTAGTGCATAAAGGTAGATACTTTGTACTAGAAACTTGATTGAGTTCTCTTGTATATAAGGTTCTTCTTTTATCTTAACTCTGAGACTTAATGTTGGAAGGAATAGAATGCACAACAGCATGCTGCAGTGTGAATAACTAGCAACCACTTACCTATAGTGTATACTTTAATGGAGAGCTGATAAAGTGTAAGCAATGATGAAAGAAGAGTAATATTGGTAGAAGTTCAACCTGTGTAAAAATTTTACATTGACTACCTGTATTATCTGTGGTTTTGGAATGAATGTGATTGGATTAGGATGTAACATTATAATACTAAGCTTAACTTAGGTTATAACTTAGGTAAAGACTTGAATAAGAATAAAGAAAAGGATTAATTGGTATAAGAATACAGAAATATATCTACAACTATATATACCTAAAGACTATAAGGAATAGTTAACTGATATAACATGAGGAGAACATGAGATGTAATAAATAAGAAATAAAGTATGAAACAACTGTTAGAGTCTAACACATGTTCAAAGCATTTTAAATTCTTAGATAATGTCTACAACATCTAGATATGTCAGTAGAAGTAGTCTAATATTACTAGAGAACTCTTCATCTTAGATGAGGTTAGTGTTTCTATGTTATGATCTCAAGATCTTAGTGTTACAACTCAAAGACCTTAGAGTAGATCAATAAGAAGAACCTTGTGCTAGGGTTAATACAAGGGAACTCAATAGAGAACTTTGTGAAGGATTGTTGTCAGAAATGCAAAGCTTGGATGCTAGTTTTCTTATTTAAATGTTTCTTTCCATTTTCTTTTTATTATTTTCTTTTCTAAACTTAGGGTTAGGGTTAGAGTGATGTCATGATTACACTGTCACACATCAGTCACATCAGATGACATGGTCACAGTAATGGTCACAAGTCACAAGGTTACAGAGAAAAATATAGAAGGTTCTAGAAGAATGATATTTTTACAAACTTAAGACCTTAGAGTTGGTCAAAAGAAAGCTTGTATTAGGGTTAACACAAGAGAACTCAATAGAGAACTCTGTACAAGATAGTCTATCTTATATACTAAATCTACATGGTCTGTGCTAGCTACTTCTAACCTACCCTAAACAGCCATGTGTTAGCCTTAAGATCAATATTATCTTTCCAGAACCTTCTATATTCTTCCATGAATTATGTGACTTGTAACCATGTCATCTGATATGACTGTGTGATCTCATTACTCTAACCCTAACCCTAAGTTCTAAAAATAGAAAAATAAAAAATAAATGAAAATGAAAATGAAAATAAATCAAGTCCACCACTTTTATCTTTGACAGATATTATACAATATGTGCAATACATGTTGACCTTAAGACAAATACATAGTTGTTTATGGTAGGCTAGAGAAGTAGTAGTACAGACTATAGTAGTTTAGTATATAAGGTAGACAATCTTATACAGAGTTTTCTATTGAGTTCTCTTATATAAATCCTATACAAGGTTCTTTTTCTTGATCCACTCTAAGGTCTTGAGATCATAACAATTGTCTACCTTATACACTCTAGACTAATGGTCCATACTATTACAATTAGCCTATCCTAAATGACCATATATATAATATGCTATATAATATCATTTCTTCTAAAATCTTCTACTGTTTTCCATCATGACATACAATCATGTGATAGTGTGACTGTGACATGTAATATTATGGTAACCCCTAACTTTAGATCTCAAAATAGAAAATAAATCAAAAGAAAATAAGAAAGAAATTGAAAATAATTAAAGTTTATTGTTTTTAATTATGACATTTAGAGTAGGTTAAGAAAAGGAACCTTGTATTAGGGTTAACACAAGAGAACTTGATAGAAAACTTAGTATAGAACTGTCTTCCTTATATATGCTAAACTACTATATTAATCTACCCTAAAGAGCTATATATTTGTCATAAGATCAATATATGTTATATATGCGATAGTGATGTCATTCCTTCTAGTATCTTTTACTATCTTCTATTGTGACATGTGATCATGTCATGTGACTGATGTGTGACAATAACCCATGATATCATACTAAACCCTATTCCTAAGTCTTAAACTAAGAAAAAAAACAAGAAATAAACTAAGTTCAATATTCAGAATTCTAACATCATTCTCTCTTCAAGGTTTCTTCTTTGGAGAGACTGACTTCCATTTTTGTCAGTTTCTCTCCAACTTCCTCAGGTATTCATCTTCAAATTTTCCATCATCCCATCTATACATCTTTACTGTATATTTCTCTGGTAACACCCCCTTCCTAAAATCCCTTTCTTCTACTGTATTTAACTTCTCCTGTCTTCTTACTTCAGTATTTAACCTCCCCTCAAACTCTACTACTATATCCTTTATATTTTCTAAATATTTCTCTCTTTCCCATATATTATGTTTTGCTGTAAATCTCTTCCATTGTACCAAGTACTTCACAACCTCTCTTACTTTCCTTTTATCCTCTACTTGTTCTTTGTATCATACTATTTGACTAATGTTTACTATTAGGTAGATTCTCATTGAAGTTGGTAATTGTAATTTGACCACATTGAAACCACTTCATCAATGATGTATGGACCAACATATTGATCTACTAATTTTCTTACCAGCTGCTTTTTGAACACTAAATCTTTCATACTCAACATCACAAAGTTTTTCTTGAGTTTCAAGATCTCATTCACTGTTGGAGTTAATGCTTGAACATACAAACATCTATCTTTGGAATTACCATTTTTCTTCAATTTGATATATTTTTTCTTATAGAATTTTGATTTTTCCAAAGTTTCTTTAGAAGGTCTGGATAGGATAGAAGGAGGAATCTTGACAACTTCCACTTGTTTTTCTTTATTAATATAATTATCCCTTATATTGGCATTGGCATTAGCTTTAGCATTAATCTTGGGTATAAACTTTGATGTAACATTTAGTCTAAACATTTTGTTGTTATCATCAGTCTTTAGTATGTTCCATCTTGCTTTATGAATAAATGAAATAAATAGCCAGACAGCTTAGTCAAATCCTTTGAGTTGCAAAAGATTTTTATTCTTGTTTAATTTTCTGTTGTTAATAAAATTAGCCATTTGTAAAAGTGATGTTGATATGTTCTTGGTATCAATGTTCAGAAAGTCTATAGTTCCAAAGATAGAAATAGAATGGGCTTTCCCATCCCAAACATTTAGTTCTACAAGATAATTGTTTTTATAAGAGATTGAAGTTGTTTCAATGCCTTGAGGCATACTTATGCTAGGGTTATTAAAAACTACACTCTTACCTTGTGGATTAAATATATTGTTCAAGATGGAAACCTCATTGTTTGCATGTTGTTCCCCATTCTCAGGATTATGGTCTATTGCCTTATTAGTCATCTCTTTCTCTTCTACTTTTGGAATAGCATATGATAGTGAGAAATTCTTCTTCTTGCTAATTTCAACCTCTTCATCTCAGGTTATTTATTGCTTTGGATTTCTATCCTCTTGTAATAAAGGACAAAAGACATATTTGAATGTGCTGATAATACTCTGGAATTGTTAGCACTGGATGAAGCTAATCTTCCTCTTAGTATATCAATGTTCATATCTATGTTTGAGTTGCTTTGGACTATTGGATTAACTATAAATTCTCTAGACATAATAGAATATAATGTATTTGTTGTGACTCTAGTATTCACTACTAGAAATAGTAATTTTAGTTTTTATTTATTTATACTTTTTATTATATACCTAAATTTATTTTGTTTTGTTTTTATTCTTATTTTTTATATTTTCCTCTTATTATATATAGATTTAAATTAATCAAAAATTATAATTATTTTATTGTATTCTAATATACTCTATTGTATTTTTTTTCTAAATTTATTAGTTATTAATTTATAAAACAAAAATTAACACAAATTATTAGACAAAATATATATAATGAATTTACTTAATTTCTGCTTTATTTTTTATAAAATAAGGTTTTTCTTTTCTTTTCTGGAGTTTAATTTTTATAAGGAGAAGTATTTTGATAGTAGCTCCTTTATAAATACTAATCTCAATACTAATATTGTTTTTAATAATAGTTAATATACTAAAGTTGTTCAAAAAGAGCTCATTTACATTCTCTATCTTTTTTATTATTTAACAAACTTAGAGTTTAGTCAAGAAAGGAACCTTATATAAGATTTACACAAGAAAACTCAATAGAGTTTCTAATACAAAGTGTTTATTTTATATATGCTAGCTAGTTAGTTTGTACAAGACTTTAACTCTAAAAACTATATGTTATATATAAGATCAATATATAGTAAACATATTATATGATATTATTGTTCTAGAATTTTTTACATATTTTTGTATAACATATAATCATGTGACTATAATATATTAACCCCTAACCCTAAGTTTAAAATAAGAAAAAAAAATAGAAAAAAATAAACATGAAAAATGAAATGAAAATAGATAAAGTTCACTATTTTTAACTTTGACACTTGTTCTATTATCTGTTATAGTATACTTGAACTCTAATGTTTTATTTTTATTTGTTTTTTTTGATTTTCTTTGATTTTATTTTCAATTTCTTTTTCTTAGATGATAAAGAGACATGTGACTGTGATTATATAAGATATCACATAATATAAAGTTATAGGTCTAGTAAAAGAGTCTAAAACAATAATATTAGAAAACATGTTTACCTTATGGAAACAGTATAGTGGACTCATAAATAATGTATATATATTAAAATAGGTGTATTTATTAGTACAGACTATGTATCTATTATATAAATAGGGTAGCAATATATTAGAAACTTCTTGTCAAGTTCTCTTGTGATTTCTACAAGATATTCTTTATTAAGTTTACCTTAGTAACATTATTAGTCCTATAACTAGTAGTTGTTACAATATTATCTATAAATATTTAAGCTTATCTGCTATTTTGTAGCTGTTTACTACTCATTTACTCATTTAATATATATCTACACTAGTTATCCTATTCTAAAGCTATATATGTTGTTTGTAAGTTTATCATATTTTAACTATATTTACTACTATTATCATACTAGAACCTTCTACTATTTTCTAGTTCTATGATATCACCTTATGTGACATAGTTATATATATTCATTATGTGATCCTCCATTACTAGATAAAAGAAAACTAAAACTAAAACAAACTAAAACTAAAAGAAAATTATAACAAAAGAAATAAACTTTATAAAATTGAAATAAAACCATATTAAAAGAAATAAAGTCTAGAGATGTATTATAACAATCTGTACTTCTGTCTAATTGCTTTAACAGATCACTTAAGAGTAGATTTAAAAATCTTAGAAGTAGGTATGAAAATCCAAAATAATAATTTCTAGAAAATAGGTATAAAAACTTAAATAGTAGACACAAAAGTTTAAAAAAGATAGATATAGAAACCTAAATTGTAGGCAAAAATTTTAAAAAAGATAGTAAATAGTAAAGAAAGTATCAGAAGTTAATATATTGACTAACAAAAAGTTAGTAGAGAAAGAAATTTGAGAAAAAATGACCAAAAGAGAATAGACCCTACTATTATAAAATAAACTACTCACTGATTGTAATATTTAAGTCTTTGGTAACTTTTAAAAGTAATACAAAGGTTTAGTATAAGAGAATAATAATGATAGATTATATATAATATATAATATCAATAAGAATCTAAGGTTTAATTTTCAGAAACAGAAGTATATATACAAAAGAATTATGGCCATCTATATTTGATAGGGGATGTCATCTGTCATAGTAGATATCAAGCTAATTTTAGAAGTATATTAATATGCTTGTATCTCTGTAAATACTGATTGCTATGTAATTACCATATACTGTTAAAGTAACTGGCAAAAGTTTATAGGGTTTATAGAGTTTGCTTCAAGAGAAATCTAAGAGAACAGTATAAGGTCTCCTGAAGGTAGCAACTCTGATAAATACTCTAGAATGCATTCTAATCTAGCAGAACAATGCTGACCAATCCAGGAATAATATTGATGGCAACCAGGGATTGGTTGATGAAGGACCAGAGCAAGTATGACAAATCCTGTAGTGTCATGAATAGATATTAGACTTGGCAAACTCTAATGTTGAGGTTTTGGAGAATATGAAGTTTGGGGTCTCCTAACATATATCACCAGAGATGTTATGAACTAAAGTCCTTAGAGTCAGACAATAGAACAACTCTTGTATTGAGTAACATAAGAGAACTCGATGGAGATCCCTTTACAAAGTAGTCTACCTTATATACTACTACCAGTAGTCCATGCTCACTACTGTGCACCCTACTCTAAATGACCATGTGTTGTCCATGTTGTATGACATCACTTGTTCCAGAACCTTCTACTTCATTCTCCTAAGTCTTGTGATCTGTCTTGTAACTATGCCATCAAATTGTGACTGATGTGACAGCATGACCAATCAACCCTAACCCTAGTCATTCTAAAAATAGAAAATGCAAAATAAAATAAAATAAAATAAAAAGAAAAATTAAATTAAAATAGAAAAATGAAGTCCACCTTCAACAATCTTGGCAAGAGACAGTTTAATAAGTGCTTTTCAATGCAAGTTTAATTTTGTAAACCCATCCAGCCTTTTATGAGATAATAGCCAATAAAACTTTACAGTTACTGGGGGTTTGATATTGATATCTTAGTGGTTTGTTATTACTTTTATGTATTCCACAGATTCACAAATAGCTCTCATTTAAGGCTTTCTAGCACAACTTGATTTGTAAAAATCAGTCAAGTTGCATCTAATGTGCTTCCCTGGAGTATGGGAGGCGACGTAATGTCTGTGGGCAAGCAATTGAGCTTGATAAGAAATTGCCTGTAATGTAGCTATAGCTGTCCATTCTAAACCGCGCAACCTGGGAAGAAATAAGCCACGCATACAAAAATTAGAAGCCGATTAAGTAGGAATCATCGTTCATGTCCATTGATATATGGAGGCATCGGAGAGGCTGATATATTGTAATTATAATCGCGGTAGGGCGTTGGAGGTAGATGAACGTTGGGCAGCATATCAGGCTCTGCAAGTGGCGTGATGAACTGTTCTGCTTGAGGGCTGGGAGTTTGGTTGGACGAGAAACAAAAGAACAGAGCTAGATACGAACCCAAAGTATCCCCTGAAAACATCATCCAATACTCTCTCTTTCTCATCCCGAACACGTTTCAGCTCTTGCCTCGTTGTCTTCAATTCTTCTACTAGCAATTTATGTTGCTCTGATGCATATCGATGCCTGGCCTTCATCAAGAGATACATAACCATTGCTGGTGTTCTCCCCTTGATCAGGCCCGTCTTAGGGTCAAGTTGCTGTAGAAGATAATCTGGAAGAGTATCCACGGAAGGATCGCCTTCCTCGCTGTTGCCCTTTGTGAATCCACTTGGAAGGAACGGCAGAGGCGGATAGGAAAATGGCAGGTGATTGGCAGGGCTAGGCGAGCGGCATGGGTGACCATTGGCACCGAAAGAGTCGGCACGAGGGAGTTGACCGCAAGGACCACTATCATTCAGGAGCTCCGATGGCGTGTGGGGCTCAATTTTGAAAGTATTAAACCCCGAGAGGCCAGCAGGACCCGAAGACAGAGGGAATGATACTTCGTTACTGTCTTGCACAACAGAAGAGCCTTCGTCTCCTCTCTTGCGTTTTCTGTTGACGCATGTGTTTTGCGAGGGCGTCTGAACGAGTGAATGACTTGTCACATTCTTCAAGAACAAAGATGGTGGCAAGAATAAATACTTCTTCGAAGCCTGAATACGTAAGGGACCTTACTTACCGGGCTTGGAACATGTAAATGGTTTTTCGCCAGTATGCATCCGGATATGGGATATTAGAGTGAACCTCGAGCTCTGGGATAGTCCGCGCCGTTGACACGTTGCCCACTCACATGTGTAGGTGGATTTATGCACTCCAACGTGTTCTGAAGATCATTTCCATTTATCGTGAAGATTTTCTTATGGAAAAACGCCCGGTACTCGCCATTGTGTATATGATCAACCAATGTTGGGAGGTGGGTAAACACAGATCCGCAGTCATCCCACTCGCAGGTTACGCTATCTTCCGGGTTTCCTTCTTCAGGGAAGTTGGATAATGAACCAGGCTCGAAAGGGATTTCGCTTGAAGTGCTGTCATCGGGAAGCGGAAGCGAGAGAGATGTAGAAGGCGATATAGAAGGCGATGCAGAGGGCGATGCAGAGGCTGTAATTTGCTGCGCTGTCATTCGAGACTGCCGTCGTGGCATTTTTCGGTTCAGAGAAATATCATATTTCCACGTCTGTCCCAGGTATTGTTGTTATCTATTTGGCGACAGCTACTAGCCACCAAAAATGTTTGAGCACTTTACCAGTTACTAGATCAATTCTCACAACCAAGTTGCACTTGAAAGCCTTAAATAAGGGCTATCTGTGCATATACAGGATGTCTAAGATGTTATAACATCAGTAACTAGTAAGTTTCATCAGCTTTTATCATTGTGGCTACTACTGGTTAGAAATAACACTGAGACACATACTAACTATAGACTTATTATACACTCAAGTAGAATGTCATAAGAGAACAGAATTCTTCATTCTACATTTATATTCCTTGTCTTTTATACCAATACATAAGATTTATGTTAATCTAGAACTTGTTGTAGTATGTTCTTTTTTATTTTATTTTTTATTTTATTTTGATGTCATTAATTTATTACATGGGGCTCAGTGGCAGTCTATGCCTATAGAAGGAATTACTATGGAATTGAACCACAACCTTTATGTAATTGCTTACTATAAGGGATTATTACAGAATCAAACCTATAACCTCAAGTAGGTTAGAGGTAGGCATAATACACATGGATGGAGGACTCTTTTACTATGCCATCTCACCCCCATTGTAGTATGTTCTAAGCTCTTGTATTTAATTCCTTAATTATTTTTCTATTATATTAACTTGTATACTGTAAGAGGATCTACTATCTTGCTAAAATTTGAGTCTGTAGCACTGTTGAGGCTGTTATTAACTCTATGGACCTTTTGTGTACTGTCAGAATTGAAGACAATAGACTTTATTTATTTCCTTTTTACTTTTATCTTATTTTTTCTTTATCTTCTATACTAGGGGATTTAGGGTTAGGGTTTAGCATAACAGCACAAGCATATATCAGTCACATGACGCTGTCACAGCCATAGTCACATGATCATGTGGTCATGATAGAACATAGTGAAATATTCTAAATAATGATGTCATACAATATACTTAACACATATTGACCTTAGGGTTTACACATGGTCTTTAGAGTAGACTAGATATAGTAGTAGTACAGACCATTTAGTAGAGTATATAAGGTAGACAACTTTGTACTAGGAACTCTATTAAATTCTCTTGTGATAAACCAATCTAAGATTTTACTTTTGACTTTGACTCTAAGTCCTAAGTTGTAACATGTACTTTCTTTTGATTACCAATCCACTTCTCTTAGCTACTAACTAATGAGTTCTTACTATTCAACAATGTTTGAAATTACTACATTGAGGTTCTTGACTATATAGCTCTATCATTCTATAGTTAGATTACCAAATATTCTGCCTAATATCTGCTTGATTAAAATAAACTCTTAGATATTAATATTAAAAATAGCTATTACCTCTAGAGAACTCTATTCTGTTCTCTTAGGATTTCCCTGGAAATTACAAACTTTACTAAACTCTGCAGACTTTGTCCAGTCACCTTAGCAGCAGAATAGGATCTTTTCCCTAAAACCTTAAACATTGATCAGTCTAGCAGTCAAGAATTGTTCACTCTCATATCTTCACCTTCCTCACCATTTCTCATCTTCTAACTGGTGTCTGTTCTAAGTGACCACTCTATGATCTTTGTCAATACCAACAAAGCTCTAAAGCTTCTTTAGCACTATCTAAAGAAAGTAACTAAACACTAGTAGACTTCAGAACACAACACTAACAACATTTTCACCAGTTTCATGAACTAACTCCAAGATTTGTATACTTTAGTATCTAATCTCACTCCTACACCTGTAGATATATTCTCTTTTCTGATCAATACTTTTACATCTAGAAACCTCTATTGCTCTAGACCCCACATCCTCTTACCACTGGACTTCAGCAGTGATCAACAAACTAAACAGGCTTTTTTAAGCTTCTACTCCTTATATATCTAACTATCTGTGAATTGGTTTTTTAGTGACCAAGATAAAGTTCTCTGGGCCCTTTTATTCTTCAGGAATAGTCAAGCTTCTAAATGGCCTATAAACCTCTTCTACAAGGAGTTGACCACTAATACTTTTTTCATTACTATATAGCCTGAGTTCAAGCAGCTTTTTTGAGAGCATTTCTTTTTCATTAACACCACTGTGAAAGCTGTCAACTAACTTGAGAGAACAGCATACTACTAAGGGAGTTGAGCAGTAAAAAACTATCTAGATGAGTTCCAAACCTTAGTATTTAAAGCTAGCTATACTAATCCACATACTATAGTAGTTAAGTTCTGTTATGAACTCCAAATAGCAATCTAGAACTAGATTGTAACTGTGCCAGTGAGAAGACCAGAAGATATAGATCTTCCAGTCTAGTTTGATACTGTATACTGAATAGATGTTAGAGATAAATTGCACTCACTGGATTATCCACAATATCATGGAAGACAGAACAGAAAGAAGACTTAGTTGATCAAGTGATGGGGAAAGACCAGAAGTGAGTGCTACACAGATAAAATGACCTTGGCTTTAACAGATAATATTGTGCCTAGCCTATGCATCATGTAGTTATAATTTCTCAGATGAAGAAAAGTTCAGACAGAAGAGCACAAGTATGGCATAGTTCAAGTTGATTATTAGACTAAGAAATTATACATAATAACTATTGTCCTTAAATACCAGAAAAGGGGTTTTAATAATAATGATAATATACTTCACATACTACTGTCAGATACCACAGTGTTGTTGACCAGAACTCTATGGGATTTGATGTAGAATAGAGAGGCTCTTATTTATGGAGTAATAGATGATTGGAATGGGGTGCAATCTATTCCAGAAGAGAGTAGATGCACTCAGATAAGTTTGTTATTATCCAGGACAGATAACAGATGACAGATGACATTGGTTAGTATGTAACAATAGATCAGATCCAATAAGCAAATAAAGCTAGTTAATATGGCATAACACTCTAGTATTTATCTTCAACTTCCAAATACTATAGAGTTTCTTAGTTATTTCTATCTCTTAACAGTCATCTCCTATCTCATCACTATCTTTATATGAAATACTACTAATATTTCCTTCAGATATTTCCATCAACATAAATGCTACTTGAAAATCTTGCCTTGTCTCCATTAAAGGATGTTACTGCTGGGAGAATCCAAACTATATGGTCTATAAGTACCTAGTAAGATTAGACATATGGCAGTTAACTGCTGAATAATAGGAGAAACTGATGGAAGACCTGCATATATTAAAGGATATTGAGATTAGCCAACAGTTGGAGCTTACAGACAATGATAGTATCAATAACATTGTAGACAACTAGGATTTTACATAAAGTAGCTGGCAATTTATGTATCTCAATTGCTAGTAAATAGGTTTGCTGTACTTAAGATAGAAGAATATATTTCCAAGAATAGTGACCTATTAGACACCTATTTAATCATTTTGTGCTAACTCCACAGTCTCTGCTAGACACCATAGGTAGGAAAATAAATTATCACTGTATCCTACAATCAATGCTTTCAATATCTACAGAATCTCCTTGTATTTTTCTGTTACTCTCAAAACCACTAATACTACCAAAACACTCTATATATGAGTATTAGTAGACTTTGAAGCTACAGGAATTTTCATTAATTGCAGCTTCATGAAGAGACATTATATGAAAATTTGTAAGTTCTCTAAACATATACCAATCTTTAATGTTGATGGTATTCTAAACAAGAATAGTCAGATATCTGAGATAGTAGATATAGTCCTATATTACTAGTTACATTTCAAGTGGGCCTTACTTGTAGTCTCAAGCCTAAATAAGCAAGACTTCATTCTCAGTTTCATATAGCTGAAGAATCATAGTACTAAGGTAAGCTAGCAAAAGAGAGAAGTGGCTATAGTATAATGTTCTATACATTATACTAGCTGCTAAGATATTTAAAAGGCTAAGAACATGCCCTTATTGTATGTGGTCTAGTCTATCTATTACATAAACAACTGGACAGATATACTCTTAACCCTGTAGACTCCTACTATTACAATTTAAACTTAAGAGTTAGAGTAAGAAAGAAATCTTGTACTGGGTTAATACAAGAGAACTCAATAGAGTTTCTAATACAAAGTGTCTATCTTATATATGCTAGTTAGTTGGTCTGTGCAAGACTAATACTAACCTATTCTAAAGACTCTACATTATCTATAAGGTCAATATGTAGTAAACATGCTATTATAATGTTATTGTTTTAGAACCTTCTATGTCCTTCCATATGATATATGATCATGTAAAAGTAACATGTGTGACAGTTGTAACATCACACTATAACTCTAACCTTTTTTTTTATATCAACAATTTATTACATGGAGTGCGTAGGCAGGCCATGGTAGCTACTTTCAAAACTACATACAAAAAGACAAAACTACATAAAGTGAAAGGAAAGAAGAGAGAAAAGAGAGAAAATGAAAAATGAAAATGAAAAGATCTGGAGTATAAACAAGAAGAAAAATAATTGAACTACCGAATCACAAAAAGAGAATGTGCTTGAATTGGTTTCCAAGAATATGACAAAGTAGCTCAGAGAGTCCCTTCTCGGATTCTAGTAACCATTGAATCTGCCACACTCATGAAAAATATGATGTCTTGATTTGATAGGATATTGACCACAAGGACATTTAAATTCTTTCTTGGGGAAGAACCTAAGTCTGTATTTGCCAGTAGGATATTTTGAGCCATAGACCCCCTTTGACATAAGACAGTTTGATAGTGTTGTTATTGTCATCTAGTAAGTTTAGGAATTGATTCCCTTTGAGATCTGAGGCTTGGAACGTCATTTTCCAAACATTAACGATATCACCACATTCACTTTTCTTACTAAATTCCCAAGTGTTTTTGCACAGAAGGAGTGGTAGCAAGTTGAAAGTCTTGGTTTCTCTATCAACTTCATTATGGAGACGCCATTTGAGATGGCTAGGGCACTCCCAGAATTCGATGGAATTATTCTCATGATTGGTAAAGAACTAATGAAGATCTGAAAGGATGGCTGCTAACTGAAGCTGATAGGGATGAACCAATGGGTTGAATATCTTTTTGACAGCGTGGATAGCATTAGTGATGACAATAATCTTGGAGACATTGTTGAGACTCGAAGATTGATTGATGCCACATCTGATGGCAAATAGTTCCACTTCAGTACTTGTGATGTGAACCACATAATGGATTGTCTTAGTAAGGAGTTTGTTAAAAGTGTGAATATGTGCAATGGAGGTAGCAACATTGTTCTTGATACTCACATCAGATGCTACAATGGCAACCGAGAGAGATAGGGAAGACTCTAAGACCATATTGTCAAGTACTTGGGTGTGCAATTTAGTGTCTTTTTCTCTGTTACAGACATTGAAAGAGATGTAGTCTGAGAAATTGTCAATAATTCTAAGACTGGGAGAAAATTGAGAGGAGAAAAAGAAAGAAAACACTCATAAGATCTATTAGCCATATCAACCAAATAGCCTTTGACTAGGAACACTGTTGATTGGTGAGAGAGTTGAGGGTGACAGGAGAGAAATGAGAAGAAGAATAACTGAGTTGAGAGTCCATGAGCAAGCGAAGTAGGTGGTTAGGGGGTAATTTACTCGCTCTCAGTTGGGATCTACCACCAGGTTTTTGAAGGTGGAGTTTGATAGGGATATGACCTGAAATGGCTTCAATACCATAAGAAGGGGAGGTTTTAAAGGCTCCCAATATCCATATTGCAGCTCTTCTTTGCATTTTACCTAAAAT
>Ga0157359_1000499_pt1 | contig 14523 bp, 14 predicted proteins | sample AttcapACBM3_FD_111482 | JGI IMG/M metagenome (GOLD analysis project Ga0157359, IMG submission 111482) | Fungus gardens microbial communities from leaf cutter ant in Botucatu, State of São Paulo, Brazil - Atta capiguara ACBM3 | ecosystem: Host-associated > Fungi > Mycelium > Unclassified ...
GTTCAATCATGTTCAATCTTTGCACAGTGTCTTATCACAAGCCAATCAGTGAACTATTTGATTTCTAGCTTAACTTTTCACTACATTATATTATCAGACTTCAAGAAGGTGGACTTGTTTTCTTTTTGTTTTGATTTATTTTATATTTTCCTTTTATTTTTATTTTTATTTATTCAGACTTAGTTAAGGGATGATAACATAACATCACATCACATGTCCCTTCTTTCTCTTTAACTACCATCTTGCATGGTAGCACTTATTAGAGACCTAGGGAATAAATTCTTTTCTGCTTCAACTACTCACTCTAAAGCTTCAAACATGACTCTTTCTAATGATGTGGATATGGCTGCTGACATTGACAATGCCTTATTCAACAACTTTTGTGATAATTATGATGAGGTGAGAGGTCAGTCAATGATTTCTGACAAACAAGATACTAGAACTCTGTCTATGTTCTCAAGCGAATGCGATGAGGAATACTCAGCAAGAGTCCAGAGAGAAAGTGACAGAATGGTGGAAGATGTTCATGTCATTGCATTGGATAGTTCCTAACTGGAACATACTACCCCAAAGACTCAAAGTAATCATATCAGTAAGGTGACTGACCATACTCCCAACATGGGGCAGCAGTGTGCTGATTATAAGGTACCTGCCCTCAATAATAACATCAACAACATGGACCTCAGCAACAGTGATATAATCAATATCCAATTAAATTATGACATCAATCAAGCTCTAGACCAAGATTCCTAGGATAGAGACTTCAGGGCTATTTCACTTTATGGGGCTATGGAACACCTGGTCTTGGATATCAGAAGTATTAAAGAATCTCTGGTAAGAATGAAAAAATACATTCAGAGCAAGTCAATCAAAGACAACAAGGCAAATGACATTAAAGACATCAAAAGCATTAGTAAGGTAGCTTGGGAATTTATGTTATCCCTCTATGAGGCCCACTGAGACAATCTTGTTATAGAAGATAAGAATACATCATTAAGAAACAAGGTCAAATTAAAATTCAGTCTGCAAGTATTCAGCAAACTAAACAATAACAAAGAAAAAAATGTGGTAAAACCTCCTTATATCTCTTCTCTCCTACCTCCTATTCCAGCCAAATCACCCAAGGAGGTTAATGAAATTTCCAAATACTTTAAGAAGAATCCTCTTTTTTCTCAAAATAAATCTTATGCTCAAGCTTTATCTAAAGATAATAACATAGCCAGAGAAACTTTGAAGATCAAGGAAGTCTTCCCTAGTCTTCAAAACAAGAAAATTGAACAAGTTCAAAAAATAATTAGTGGTGAAGGTAAACCAAAACCACAATTCAATATGATCACAAAAAGGCCCTCATGTAGATAGGTAATAATCTTTATGAATGAGAAAAATGCTATCAATTTTGTCAAGGATTCTGGCACTCATATTATTAACATTAATAGGAATTTCAAGAATATCAAGTCAGATGTAATGGCTGATCTTATTTGTATCGAAAACAAGAGAGTAGTTATTGCCATCAACAAGGTAGTGAGTACTCTGGACCTTCAAACTATTGAAAAATACATCAAGAACTCTCAATGTATTGAGGCGGATCATGTAGAGTCCCTTAGACTTCCTCAATCAAAGTCCTACCTCAAAATCATTGGTATCCCTTATCTCTTGGAACAAACTAATATTTGAGTCACTTCTGAAAACATAGAAAAAACTCTCAAAAATATGCACATCTTCAATGACGTTGTCTTGGCTTCAAAATCAAGAATTATCAAAGTATCCCCAAAATCTGATATGGCCATTGTATGGATTGATATTTGATATACCCAAAGTGGTGCAAAAGCAAAGACCTTCATCAACAGAAGGTTCAATGTTGGCAGCTTTATTGCCACAATTTATGGTGCCAATATGAACCCTGGTGTTCTACAGTATAAGAACTGTTGGAAATAGTGTCATATGCAAGGAGTGTGTAGAATCCAGGGCACAAAATGCATCAAGTGTAATGGTTCCCATTAATCCATCAATTCACTGCCAATTTACATGGTGTTGTAAAGCTAATGATAAAATTAACCCTCCTAGGTTAGAAACTAAGAAGGGCAAGCTATGCCCTCACTCATTTAAATGTTCAAATTACAAGGGTGATCATCAAGCTAATTCAATTGACTGTCCTTTCTAAAAGCACAGGTTTAATAAAGAATGGCACACCAAAGAATATGCAAAAATTTGAGAAAATCAAAAACAATCAACTCACTCAGTTGTGAACACTAACAACTCATGATTTTTAGCAATCTAAAAGTTTTTTCACAGAATGTTAGAAAAAAAATCTCATCATGAACACTATTCTTGAACTCAAGGCAGATTTTAATGTTGTTTTCATTCAAGAACCATCTTAGTCCACTATTCATTCCTTTCCTAGCTCAAATAACTGTGAAGGAGAATCCTCTAAATTGTTTAAACCAATAGTCCTTCTAAATATGTTGGGAAAACTTATTGAAAAAGTTATTGGTGATAGGCTTCAATTTCAAGTGATATCTAACAACTTCATCCACCAGAGTCAACTTGGGAGGCTTAAGTTCAAATCAACCACTGATGCTAGCATCGCTCTCATCCATTTCATTTACATGGGTGGATTAGAAATATCCCTATAAGTACCCTTGTATTCAACATTTCCCAATTCTTCCCATCACTCAACCACCACTTACTTACCCTCATATTGGGAAAAACTAGTTTCAATCCAAAAGTTGTCAAATTCTTTTCAAATTATCTTGTTGGTAGGAGAACTCAATATGTTTGGAATAGTTTTTCTTCACCATTTTTTAATATTGATATTGGAGTAGGTCAAGGCTTGGCTCTATCTCCTATTCTTTCAGCTTTATATCTTGCTCTTTTTCTTCACATTTTAGAAAATCACTTAAAAAATATAAAAATTTCGGTTTCTATGCTTTCTTTTGTAGATGATGGTCTCCTTGTTGCTCAGAACAAGTTCATTTCTTTTTCCAACTCTTTACTTTTCTATAGTTATAATATTGTTTCTGATCTTCTTCTGAGATTTGATTTTCTAGTAGAACATTCAAAAACTGAAGTATTTCACTTTTCAAGGTCGTATGGTCAGTTTAACCCCCCTCCTCTTGACCTTTCTCCTCTTGGCAGTTCTATTCTTTACCCCAAAGAATTCTGGAAATATCTAGGATTTATCTTTGATAAGAAACTCTCTTTCTGGCAACATATCAATTTCTATTCTAACAAAGCAATCTCTATGGTCAAATGTATGAAGATTCTAGGAAATTCAGTAAGAGATTTAAACCCTTATCAAAAATGACTTGTCTACAGGAGTTATGTTCTCCCTATGGCTCTATATGGCTTTCAATTGTGGTATTACAACAAGGTCCCTTTATCATATCCTCTGAAAATGCTGGGCAAGATGCAAAGAAGAGCAGCCATTTGAATTTTGGGGGCATTCAAAATATCTCCATCATTTAGTATTAAAGCTATTATGAGTCTTATCCCTATTAATCTCCATCTTCAAAAACTCAGTGGGAGGTTGCAACTACATGTATATTCCCTTCCCATCGATCATATCCTTTGATCCATCATGGAACCTAAAGCAAATGACTCAACCAAATTACATTTACTATCTCTTGGGTTTCTTTCAAAATGTCAATGTCAACTAATCAAAGGCCCAATTGTTGACATGGACAACCATTTTAATAAAGTTTTCTCTTCATTTGACCCTCTTAATTCAGAACTTTCCCCTGGATGCAGAATTATTGACACTTTTTCTAGTTGTTTTTCTTTTCATTTATTTAGCAAGTGCAATAAGAACAACTTCAAATCCCATATTCATAGACTTGACAAATTGGCTATTGAATCTTTAAATAATCCCTCCCATGCTTTGGTCATTATGGATGCTAGTATCAAGAACAACATCGCTACATTGATATCACACATTTACATTCATAACAAGCCTATTACTAAAACACTTCACTACATGGTTAATGTTACAAGTACAGAAGCCGAATTATTTGCCATTAGGTGTGATATCAATCAGACCACTACTTCTTCTAGCATTTCAAAAATCATTGTCGTCACTGACTCAATTCACACTGCAGAAAAAAATTTTGACTTGTCTTCCCATCCTTACTAGAGTTACTCATCTTCTATCTTTAAGAAACTTTGAGTTTTTTTCTCTTGCCATCAGGAAAACTCGATCAAATTCTGGGAATGTCCTAGTCATTGCAATTGGTCTCTCCATAAAGTGGTTGACATTGAGACTAAATTGTTCAATCCTATCTCATTCTGTCCCAGCAAATTATCTTGGGATTTCAGTAAAAAGAAAGAATGTGATGAGCTTGCTAACAGATGAAAGATGATCTTTCAGGCATCTGAAATGAAAGGAAAAATTTTCCTTGACCTTGTTGATAGTGATAACAAGACTATCGAACCGATTTATATCAAAGAAGGTTCATAGCTCAAATACTTTGGCCACTCTAACTCTTTGTGTGCAAGAGCTTCTAGAGTGATCACGAATCATGCTCCAATTGGTGAATATAGGCTTAGGTTCTTCTCTAGGAAGGACTTTAGTTGTCTGTGTAGGTTATATCCTATCAAGTCAAGAAGACATATTCTTCATGAGTATAGAAGGTTTAATGAATATTGGAATCTAAGAAGAGATTCAATAAGTCACTTCATCATGTTCCTTGAATTCAATCCTAATGCATTTGCATTCACTAACTCCATTTCTTAATCAGCATTGTGTAGATCTCATTGCTATACTTTGTTAGGATATTTTTCTTTTATATTTCTTTTCATTGCAATTCTCTTTTCTTCTTTCCTTTCTTTTATCTTCCATGTAGTTTTGGCTGTCCTGTACATAGTTACATTGTAACTGCCATGGTCTGGCTTTGTGCCCCATATAATAAATTGGTAATTTAAAAAAAAAAGACATAGCATCACATATGACTGTCATCACTTCTTTCTCTCATACCACCATCTTGTATGATAGTGCCCAAAAGAGAATTAGCAAATACACTGAATTCCTCCACTTCTCAACCTTATAACAATCAACCAAGTTATTATAAGTATTCCTCAATGGATCTTGAAATCATTCCACCCAGAGAATGATTCTCATCTCCTAGTATCAATAGCCAAAGAGACATGTCTGTTAGCTCTTTTATGTCCTTGATGAATTATGCAAAATGCATTGAAGCTTAGTTCAAAAAATTAACATGGGCTGAACAAGTGGAGAGAGAGAAACAAGTGGATCTCTTTCAAGCTAATATGCTTTTGGAATATGCAGAAATCCCTGTGCATGTACTTTATGGTAAAAATACTAACAATGTGAACAAAATATTGGCTTCCTCTAATTTGGAATCTTTGGTCATGCCATACCAGGCAAACCAACTTGCAGACCTACAACTATGAGATGGTAATTTTGCTCCAATTTCCTTATTTAGCATTGATAAGTTCTTAGCTGGTGATGCAAAAAATATTGCATGTTCCTTACAAAGGATCCATTTTTTCCTTTATCTGTCTACTTGCTATTTCATCTCTTCTTGTGTCTTTCTTAATACTACTCTAGCTTCCTCCTATACCTTCTTCATTCTCTCAGAAAACTTTATTGCTTTTTCTACCTTTTCTTTCCTTCTAATATCTGCTCCTATTCTTAGCTTCCTACCATAATTTGCTATAAATGGAGATACTTTAGTTGCTGGATGCATCTTGTTGTTTACTGTAAACTCTATCATTACTAACCATTCAGACCAATCCTTTTGTCTATGATTGATGAAAAACCATAAATACTGTTCTAATTTCTGGTTCATTCTCTCTGTCTGACCATCTGTTTGTGGATGGAATAATATAAACAACTTTGTTTCAATTCCCAACATTTTGTTCAGCTTCTTCATTAATTTTGCTACAAACTATAGTCCTCTGTCTGATACTATACTCTCCAGAAACCTATGTAACTTCCACATATTATCTCTAAACAACCATCCCAATCCTTCTGTTATTATCACAAAATGAATGATTTTTAACAACCTGTCACAGATGCATCCTTTCTAGCTACCAACAGTAACTTAGTGATAAATTTAACTGTTAGATGTGTCCATAGTTTCTCTGGTATTTCACTCAACTTCAACTTCTCTGCTGGTGTCTCTGTTCTATTCTTTATCCCCTAACACATATTACACCTATCTATATATTTTCCCACATCTCTTATTACTCCAGACCACCAGTAATTCCTTGTCACCAAATCTATCATTTTCTATCTACCTCTATGTCCTGTTACCAGCACCTCATAGTATAACCAGATTATCTCTACTCTCAATGCTTTATCCTTTGGCACATAAACCTTCCTCTTCTTCAACACCAAATCTCCCTCTATTTTCTATTTATCTCCTCTTAACACCTTAACCCCTGCTTTTTTTATCTTCTTTACTACTCTGACTATCTCTTTATCTTTATCTCTAGCTTTTTTTATTTTTTCTACTATTTCTACTTCAGATCCTTTTATTACTACTTCTACTAAACTATAAGCCCATTGTTCCTTAATTAATGTCTGGTTTTCATTGTTCTTTTCTACACCTACTTTCTAGTCTGGTCTCTTACTTAGTTCATATACTTTTCCTATTTTGTGCCTGGCATATGTTTCAGAGTGAAATCAAACTTTGACAGATATAATACTTAATGAGCTTGTCTTTGGTTTAGTTTCTGCACCTTCATAAAATACTCCAAATTCTTATGATCTGTCCAGACCTCAAACTTGAATTTTACACCCTCCAATAGATGTCTTTAGTTTTCCAACCCCTTTATAACTGCCAAAATTTTCTTATTGTGAATTTCATAGTTTTACTCTATTTCATTCAATAACTTGGAAAGATATGCTATTAGTCTTCACCTCCCATCTTTGCATTCCATGGATAACACACCCCCTTTTATATAGTCTAATACATCAACTTCTATTCTCATTTTTTGTCTAAATCTGGTGGTACTAGTACTGGTTCTTTTGTAAACCTCTCTTTCAACTCCTAAAATACCTTCTCTTGTCTCTCTGTCCAACTCCACTTCTGATCCTTTTTCACCAGGTCATGCAATGGTCTGGCTATTGCTATGAAACTTTAATGAACTGCTGATGATAATTGGCTAATTCCAAGAACTTCTGTATATCCTTAACTCTTTTTGGAGTCAGCCAATCCAACACTCTCTTCATCTTCTCCTCTTCTATCTTGATCCCCTCTGGTCCAATCACCACATCTAAGAATTTTACTTCTCTAACCTTTCACTTGTATTTTTCTGGTTTTACATATAGATCATTTTCTGCCAAACTACTTCTTCTACTATCACATTATGTCCTTCCTTTATTATCAATGAAATTCATCACTTTTCCAGTATTGATCAAATCCCAAAGAATCTCATTCATTATCATTTGAAATGTCACTGAAAAGTTTGTAAGTCCAAATTACAGTTGGTTCAAATGACCCTTCTAGAGTCATGAACACTATCTTCTATTTGTCTCCCTTTTTGATCCATACATTATTATACCCCCATCTTAGGTCTAACTTAGTAAACATCTTCTTTATATCTATGTTTTCTATAATATTCAAGATTAATGGTAAGGGATAATTATTTTTAATTGTCCATTCATTTAAATACCAATAATCCTGAATCATCCTCTTCTTACCATCCTTCTTCTCTACAAAAAACACAGGTGCTGTTTAAGGTAACTTCAAGGGTCTAATATACTCTTTCCTCAATTGTTCTTTGATAAACTCTTGCACCTCCCTCCTCTCTTGATAGCAGATATACTTTCCCCTTTCTCAGTACAAATTCTTTCTTTGTCTCTATTGTATGATCTTATACCTTTCTTTTTAGCATTCTCTTACTCACCTTCTTTCCAAATACATGAATCCACTTATAAAACCTTTCTGTCACCAACTTCTTTGCCTCCTCCTCTGACTTTGCTGCTTCTTCTTCCTCATCCCAGATCTCCCAATTTTCTGTTACTTTCTTCACTTCCATCATTCTCTCCTTTTTTGTTTTTTCTTCCTTCTTCTGCTCCTTCTCTTCTCTTTCCTTATCTTATTTTTGTTTCTGCCACCTTGATTTCCCTTGCTTTGGCCTTCACTGCTTACTACACTCCTCTGGGCATCTTGTCATATTTACTTTTCCTATTCTCCAATCAATCTCAGAATTATGGTATGCAAGCCATAGAATTTCCAAGATTATACTCTACTTCTGCCCACCAATTGTATCAATCTCAGTCTTTTCCCTATGCCCTCAATAATAAATGTTCACTTCTACCATATACTCAATAGATCCCTCCTTGTTGAAGAAAACCATTCACATTCCTCACATAAATTGGTCTTTCTATTTTCTTCAGTTTAAACCTCTGCTTCCTTGAAAATTCTTAACTCATAACCAGTCCTGTCACCCCACTATCCAATAATGCCTCTACTGTTACTCCTTTCTGTGTATTAATTCTTTCTAGCCCAATCTTCACCATTACTTCTCTCAACATGTCCCCATTATCTAAGTTGCAGTAAGATGTATTTTCTATTACTTTACTGAGCATTGCAAACCTATTTGTATTAGAACCTAGTTGAGAACTATTAGATTCTCCTTCTCATTTAAATTATGATTGTCTCTATTGTTTACATTGTCCCTATATTCAATCTTTCTTTCTTGTTCAATTATCCCCTGATTTCTGCAATTCTTTATTGAGTGGCCAAATCTCCTACAGCTATAACAGTTCTTCCTCCTATCCACATCTATCACATGAGAGTCCCTCCTCATTCTCCCTTATCTTTCTCCTTGCCCTTGCAAGGGGTTCTGGACTACTACTGTATTTATTATCTCTACTTCTTCCATTGGAGTAGGCCTTGCTAGCATTCACTACTGAATCTCTTATAAGGGGACTGGCTCTTCCAAGCTTTTTCTCTTCCATGTTTTTTAGCTGATCCATAATCCATGATCCATTCTCATATCCACACTTATTTGTTCATTCAATTTCCCACACTCCAGACCCCTTTAGGCTACACACCAATACTCCTAACTATCTGGATATATCATTAAACTTACTTTTTCATACTTTCTTGCTCTTCTGCAACACTCTTTGGTCTTTCAACATCTTCTAATATCATCTACATATCTGCACATCCACTTTTCTGTGCTCTGGAAGTACTTGCTAAGCACTCTAACTCTCTTCTATTTCAGTTACTCCATTCTAAACTATTTCTGATTACTTAAGTATTATCATTCCTTGCTTATGTAATTGGAATTCTGATACATTAAAATATATCTATTGATATATAGAGTAGTTTTCACCTTCAGGAATCCTTATTCTATTCTCTTGGAATTTTCTGGAAATAAGTATGTAGTTTAGTATTTCTGAAATAATAGACCTAGAATTTCCTGGAGGTTTCGAGTGCTAGGCCTTTCCACCCAGTTGCTCTAACATCTCCTGTCTCTTAGGCCACATCTAGAGCTGAGGCATTTGTTACTCTTATACTCTACTAGCAGTTGTTAGTATATTTACCCTTTAAGCTAGAACTTCTATCTCTCTCTTTCCCCTTAATCTTTCTTCTTATCTATTTTTCCTCCAATGCCTATCCAAATTCACTACTTTCTTATACCACTGCTTTATAATTCTAAGAGGTCTTTTTATCTCCATCAATTTTCTTCTGATTATACCATTCATTTCTTGCTTGAACTCTTCTGCTAATGATTTTTTCTCATATCCACTTCCTCTTGCTACTCTTCTAAACTCTTGAAAAAATTCCTCCATTGTCCTACTCCCTTACTCTACCTTCTTCAACTCTGTTACTTTTATTTCTTTCTTCAAATCTGCCAAAAACTTCCCTATCATTGCATATTTCAGTACTCCTGCTTCTAAATTCTCCAAAATGTTTTCTTTTCAAATATTAGCTAATCCTCTCTGTATATATGATAACATCCATTGGATCTGTTCTTCTACTGCTGCCTCCCTCATTTTCATCCTAATGAATAACTTACATGCTGTCAGAAACCCAAATATCTTTCCTGCCTCCTCATTGAATATTTATGGCTTAGCCACTTTTATGTTTGACCCAGTATTGGGTCAAAGAGGTACTACTGCTACTCCTTCTGCTACCAATAGTACTTGAATTTATATCTGTATTGCTATAAGCTATTTCTGCTGCTGTCAGATTATTTGTTGTAAGTTGTGTTGACTCATATTGTAATAAAGAGATAGGGAATCAATAGATGTTGGTGATAATAAAAGTGGTGGTGGTGTAGGAGGAGAAGATGTATATAATAGTAAGAAAGAGGAGCTAGTACTAGCCTCACTCTCAGAATCATACTCTGAACTTAATGCTATCTCTGTAAATACTAGCAGCACTCTTCTTGTCTATCTTATACTATCTACTGACTACTACTTACTACTACCTTAATAAAATTATATACAATTTTGTTCTAAGAAGAATGTTCTACTCTAAACAGTGTCTAAAAGACCACTGTTATTCTTTCATATAGACAGGTTACAAGGAGACACTACAACACAAAGCTTCTACTATGAAAGTACTATTTAACATATTCACACAAGGTTATACATCTAAAAGGGGTCAGTGGGCTTTAATGCAATCTAAATAACTAGGCTTCTCCTATCTAACTAGTACATTGTTGTGGCAACCACCAGACACAATGTCCAATGATCTTACTAACGAGTAAATCTCAGAGTTGGGATATAATATGGGAATTTCACAAGAGAACTCGACAAGGAGTCTCTGCTAAATTAGCATCCTATATATACTAAATACATCTGCTCCATGCTACAACCTCATGTCCACCTCATTTCCTACTCAAGGCCACCATGTTGTATACATGTGCCCTGACGTCATCTTCTAGATCTTTCCACTGTATTCTAGGCTTATGACGTCACCATCATGTGACATGTCATGTGACTGCAATGTCATGTGCCTCTTCATTGTCACTTAAAAGAAAAAGAAAAAGAAAACAAAATTCCTATAAAGTCAGAAAATAAAAGAAAAAGAAAATAAAAAATTGTCCATGTCCAAAGCGTCTCATAACATACATACCTTAAGCCTAGGGTTCAGCTATTCTTCTTGACTAAAAAATAGTATTGATTCTTGGTTGAGAATAGAAGGAGAGTAAGTAGAGGAAAGGCCCTAAGCTGAGCAGTTTCAAGATGGGATATTGAGCTCTAATATTATAACTCAAAAACCTTAGAGTAAATTAATGAAAAAGAACCTTATATTGGATAATATAAGAGAACTCAATGGAGTTTCTAGCATAGAACTTATATATGCTAAGTTACTAGTCTGTACTACAGTACCATTAACCTACTCTAAAGGCTATATATTACTCTTAAGGTCAATATATGTTAAATATATTGTAATATCATTTCTTCTAGGACCTTCTATTATGTTCTATTATGATATGTGACTGTGTGACAGTGATAGCATTATGTGACCATGAATGATGTGTGACAATTTGTGACTGTGACATATGATGTCATGCTAACCCTAATCCTAAGTTCTTAAAATAGAAAATGAAAGTAAAAAGAAAAAAATAGTTAAGTCTAATGTTTATGATTCTGACAGCAGGTTAATAGTCATGAGAGAGTATATAGTGGTCTATAGTAGTGCTGCAGGGATTAAAAGAGTCCAATGGTACTGCAGTGAAATATTAGTGTAGGACTTGGGAAACAAGAAAACTATATAGTTAACTTAGGTTTTGGTAAATGCTATAGATTTGAATTTAGACAAAGTAGAAGGTCTCCTTACAATTTACTAAGAAATGAAAGGAGCTTATAGTAGAAATAATCAGAGCAAGGCAGTATCTGGATATTGAGCAGTTTCAAGTGAGGTTTGATTATAAGAATTGATAAAGTTGGCTTAAAAAAGACTATATGGTTTAATAGAGATAAAGGAGTACTGATTAATGAGGAATGAGAGCACTATGAGGTTTAATGGGGCTAGAGGCAAAGTTTGAGTATTTGATCTTTATGTCATAGTGTGTTTGAACCCTTATATTTATTTTTCTTTTATTTATTTTATTCTTCTTTTTTACTTAGACTTGGGAAGAAGACAGGGCATATGAAGTGTCACATGATATAATATCATAGAAGCACATGATAAAACTTGTAATTATAATTACTTATTAAGAAAGAATAAAGAAGTTACTAAAAAAATTATATTAATAGATATAACTATAGTATGTTATCTTCATGTAAAGCTCATGAAAAAGTATAGATATTAGGGTAAAGTTATTTATTGATAGCACAGACCATATATAATTATCACAAAATGAACTACTTACTTGTTTGTGATATCTGAATCTTGGGTGCACTCTTAGAGGTTTAGGAATGATTTAGAAGTTCAATAATGATGACAATGATGATGAAGATCAATACAGATGTTAATAATAATAAAGGATAAATAATGAATGATAAATAATAAAAATTGATGATTGATATTGTTAAGTTTGAGGTTTAATTCTTAGATATAGAAGTATATATCATAGCAAATCCTAGGCTAATTTTAGAAGGTAACTAATTATATTATTACATTGATATACTTGTATCTTTATAAAACATATATAGTTTAGAATAAGACTTATAATAGTAGTATATATAATGTAGAAATATATTGGGGACTCCTTGTTAAGTTCTTTTATAATTCCTATGAGATTCTTTGTTATAAGACTACTTAATAAGCCATTGATCATTTTGGTTAGTAGTTGCCACAATAGTAGAACTTGAATCTCTTCAAAGATACTATATCATATAGTTTCCTTAACTTTATTCCTCACTGTGTGACCAGTGTGGTCAATTGTCACAACCTTTATATAACTAGACCCTAGGCTTAAGAAGTAGGTAGCAGTCACTGGAAGACTATCATAGATAGTACCAGCCAGGCCCAGGTCAGTATCTAGATATACTTATTATTTAAGTAGATGGTATTGTTTTAGTATACTTGTTGTTTTTGTATAGAAGTCTTGTACTAAAAATCCATTGTGATATTTCTATGCAGAGAAATAGCATTGTCTAGTAAGAAAATATCCAAAGTAGAGATTTCCTTCTTAGGAATAATAGCTGGTATTTATTAGAGCAGTAGTTAGTAGGGTAGTAGACAGATAGTCAGTAGATAGTATGAGATCAGATAAGAAGAATACTAACTGGCACTTATAGAAGAAACTTTTAGGATATTATTTTTTGGTTGTCAGATACTATAGCAATAAACATTTTTAATCAGATAAGCATAGAGGGATTGATTAGAGATATGGGAGAAGAAGAAGTAATAAAACTGTTTGAGCAAGTGAGAAAGAACAATGAAATGATATTAAATTTACAAAAACAGTTCATGACATTAGAAAAAGAAAATATAAAGAAAAGAAGGAGGAAGCAAGACAGAGAATGGTTTAGAGTACAATGAAAGATGGAAAAACAAAGAACAAAGAAAAAGACAGAAGAAGGAGGATAGAAAAAGAAATGAAGAAAAGTAGAAAAGAAACAAGGAAATAAGGATAAGAGCAGAAAGAAAGATAGAGAAGGAATGGAGATGACAGGAAGCATAGAAGAAAAGAAAAGAAAGAAATAGAGAAATAGTGATGCAGAAGAGAAAGTGTTTTGTTTGTGGAAGATTTGGGCATATTGCCTAACATTGTAGAAATAGGAAGGAAATTGAAAAGAACAGAAGAGCAGAAGTTAGGAGACTAGAATGTTGGCTCTTAAATAATAAATTTGAAGTTTTAATAAGTAAAGTGATGCAAGCAGAAATTTCCAACAAGAGAAAGAAGAAGGAAAAATTGTTGAGAAAAGTAACAGTTAAGATAGGACTGAAGCAAGAAGATAAATAAGAGGGAATTACAGTAGATACATTGTTGGATAGTAGAGCAACAGTGTTGGTAATGAGTTTAAAGTTTGCAAAAAAGAATGATTTTAAGAAGAAAAAGCTAGAGAGGCCAATATATATGAGGAATGTGAATGGTACCTTCAATTAAAAGAGACTGATTGAGCATATGGTGGAGGTAGAATTATTTTATAGAGGACATAAGAAAAGAACAGAAATAGATATGATAGGAGGACAAAAGTAAAATATTATACTGAAGATGTCATAACTAGTATGCTATAACTCTGAGATTGATTGAAAGATGGGAGAAGCAAAGATGACAAGATTTCCAGATGAATGTGGGAAGCAGTGGAAGATGAAGCAGATGAAGCTAGAATGGTAAAAACAGAAGAAGAAGAAACAAAAAAAAGAAAATGTACAAAGAGAAAAGAAGAAAGAGTTTAGAAAACCAACAGTTGAAGAAGAAATAGAGATAGTAGAGATAGTGGAAGAGAAACAAAAGGAAGATAAAGATTTGATAAAGATTAGGATGGTGGAAGAAATAGATTTCATAAGTATTTGAAAATATTCAAAGAAAGAGTTAAAGAAGATGCTGATAAGAAAGACATGGGATTATGCTATACAGTAATTTTTGAAGAATCAGTTAAGAAAGAAGTATATTTGACTATTGAAATAACTATAGACACTGCTA
>Ga0157359_1000500_pt1 | contig 14498 bp, 13 predicted proteins | sample AttcapACBM3_FD_111482 | JGI IMG/M metagenome (GOLD analysis project Ga0157359, IMG submission 111482) | Fungus gardens microbial communities from leaf cutter ant in Botucatu, State of São Paulo, Brazil - Atta capiguara ACBM3 | ecosystem: Host-associated > Fungi > Mycelium > Unclassified ...
CCCACATCCCTGACACTTTCAGCAGCACTGAGCCTGACAAGCTCAATAATTTCCTGTTTCAATATTGCTTATATTTCTGTACTAATCCAGCATAATTTGACATGGACATTGCAAAAATCAACTTTGCAATGACCTACCTCACTGGAGTAGCCTAGGACTAGTTTGAGGTAGACCTCAACCAGGAAGACCAGGGCATCTTTCAGGACTAGCTCTCTGACTGGAACCTGTTTGTAGACAAGTTACATTGATATTTTGGTCTCTTGGACCCTGTTGGTGAAGCAGCCAACATGCTGGACAATCTCCGCATGAAGCCCAACAACAAGATTTCTACTTACAATGTGGACTTTATATGCTATGCCTCCCAATTAGGTTGGAGGAATAGTGTGCTCTGCCATCGCTATTATCAGGGGCTTCCAAATTGGATCTAGGACTCTATCTCTATCCAGGATATGTACACTTTAGTGATGACTATCGATCACCACTACTGGGAACATGATTACAAATGCCATTATGCAAAATAAGCAGAAAAAAAGGCCCTTGAGTTCCACTCTTGGAAACAAGGAAAAACTTCTATCTCTAGCACTGCCATAGCCTCCCAGAATAAGGCAAATCCATCTCTGGCAGCCTTATTCACTAAGAACCTTTCCTCCAAGTTATCTGCTTCCAAGAAACAACCCAATACTCCATGGGTGGACCTCTCTTCCAAGCTGGCTAGCAATAGCAAGTTGACCAGTGATGAGTACAAGAAGTGTCTTGAAAACAATCTGTGCCTCTATTGTGGTGCAGAAGACTACAAGCTGGACTCCTGTCCCAAGAAGCAGACCATGGTCACTTCCAAGGGCCACAGTACTTTAGCAACTGCTGATCCTCTGGCAGTTGCTTCTGAGAAACCCTTAGAAAAATAGAGAGCAACCCCTAGGACTCTGCACAGACTGAGGGCCATATTAAACTTTCCTGTACAGCAACAAGTTCTATTCGACTCAATGCATCTGCTCTTTCCAATTCTCATTCACTCTTTGTTTCTCTTACCTCTCCTTTGATTCTTAGTCAGAATCACCTTAATAAAATCCCATTCCGAGCTCTTATTGACTCTGGGTCTACTCCATGTTTTGTAGACTCTAAATTTGTGGATACTCAACACCTGAAGACATCCACAACTCCTCTAGTTGCTCTCCACTTGTTTGATGGTTCATCAAACAGTACCATCTCTGAAATTGCCAACTTGCCCATAATTTTTCCACTAGTAATTGTATGAATCTGGACTTTTATATCACTCCACTTAACTCTTTCTGCTCTTTGATCCTTGGATACAACTGGCTCGCCCAACACAATTCACTGATTGACTGGGTAAATGAATCGATAAACTTCTGTCCATCTTTGCAGGAAAATCTTGCTCTTCCTCATATCATGGCCAACACACTATTAGCATCTCCATCTCCTCTGGACCCCCCTTTGTAATCATCAGATTCTGTGGTTTCCATACCTGCATCCGAGACCTCTGTGTCTAACTCCAAGTGGCCTAATATTGCTATCATTAGTGCTGCAGCATTCTTGCGCACATCAAAACTTCTGTGCTTCTACAATTTCGAACTCTGTCTTCATTCTTTGGACATTCAGGCTAACTCTGCAAAACTTGCAGAAGCTCCTGACCTATCCAACATCCCTTCCGAGTATTATGAATTTGCTGACATTTTCAGCAAAACTAAAGCTGAAACTCTTTCTCCTCATCATCCTTATGATCTCAAAATCAATCTGGAAGAGGGTGCTCAATCTTCAGTTGGCCCTATATACTCTCTGTCAGCATCTGAACAAGAGGCTCTGAAGGACTTCATCGAGGAAAATCTCAACATAGGTTTCATCCAACCAATCTCATCTCTGCACAGTGCACCAGTCTTATTTGTTAAGAAGAAAGATGGTTCACTGTGCCTTTATGTCGACTTCCATGGTCTTAACTGCATCTCTAAAAAGGATTGTTATTCACTCCTGCTCATCTCTGATCTACTGGACTTACCTCGCAAAGCTCAGGTCTACTCAAAGATAAATCTTTGTCATGCTTACTATTTGGTTTACATCGCCGATGGTGATGAATGGAAGACTGCTTTTAGGACATGCTATGGATCATTTGAATGGTCTGTAATGCCTTTCAGTCTTACCAATGCTCCCGTGGCCTTCCAGCAATTCATGAATGACATTTTCTCTGATCTTTTGGATGATATACTCATCTACTCAGATAACATGTCTGAACATCACCAGCATGTAAAAGAAGTGCTTAAGCATCTCCACAAGGCTGGTCTTTATGCCAAAGCAGAGAAATGCAAATTCCACTCTGAGCCAGTAGAGTATCTAGGATACATCCTCTCTCCTTCTGGCCTTACCATGTCTGATGACAAAGTAAAGATTATTCAAAACTGGCTGGAACCTAAAAAAGTCAAGGATATTCAATCTTTCTTAGGTTTCACAAACTTTTATTGCCAGTTTATCTTTAACTACTCAGACATTGTCATTCCATTGACATGTCTCACCTGAAAGGACATTCCTTGGAAGTTCAACTCCTCCTGTTGAGATGCTTTCAATTCTCTCAAGAAAGCATTCACCTCTGCTTATATCTTCACTTATTGGATTCCCAATGCTCAACTTATTATGGAAACTGATGCTTTGGACTATGCTCTAGCTGCAATTTGTTCCATTGTTAATAAGGAAAGTGAAGTTCATTTGGTGGCCTTTTACTCCTGCACTTTCACCACAGCGAAGTTGAACTATGACTTACATGATAAGGAATTGCTTGTCATCTTCAAAGCTTTCAAGATTTGGCAATACTATTTGAAAAATCTGGCCTATCCTATTAACATTGTTATGGATCATAAAAACCTTGAGTATTTTTCTACTACTAAGGTGTTGACCCAGAGACAAGCATGGTAGTCTGAGTATCTTTCTCAGTTCAACTTTGTCATCAGGTTTTGTCCTGGTCATCTTGGCACCAAACTAGATGCTCTCACTAGATGATGGGACATCTATCCTAAAGGGGGGAATACTGGCTATGCTACAGTCAACCCTTACAACTTCAAGCCCATCTTCACTCAAGAACAACTTGCAGTCTCTGTACAAGCTATGGTTCTTCTTTTTCCTTCTCTCCACATAGCTACAGTCATAGATCTGGACACTCTATATCAAGACATCCTTTCAGCTCTCCCTAGTGATCTAATTGTGACAAAACATATCTTTGCAAATGGCTGGTAGTCTACAAACTCAAATAGTCTTCTTTTCCTTGACAACAGAATCTATGTACTATCTACTGGCAACCTCCGCACACACATTCTCCAGTACAATCATGATCACATCCTTACTAGATATTTTGGTCAAAACAAAACACTGGAATTAGTCCACTACAGATACTCCTGGCCCAGCCTCTGTGCTAATGTACAATAATTCTGCAAGTCCTGTGTCATTTGTATGCAATCCAAGCCACAATGTCACAAGCCCTACATATCTCTCAAACAACTTCCCATCTCTGAACAACCATGGAATTCCATTTTTATAGACTTCATCAAGAAACTTCTGTCATCCTCCAGATTTGACACTATCTTGGTCATAGTTAACCAGCTTACCAAGCAGGCAATCTTCATTTCTGCCCATGACACTATCACATCTATGGACTTAGTATGTCTGTTCATTCTTCATGTGTTTTCCAAATATAACATTTCTTCCCATGTCACCTCCGACAGAAATTTGGAGTTTATGGAGTACCCTCAAAGCAGAAATCTCTGCAGCTCAACAGCATTATCAGGAATTTGCTGATGTGTGATGTTCCCCTGCTCCTGATTTCAAAGTAGATGACAAATTCTTTGTCAAGGCTCAGTTCTTCTGAATTACTCAGCCTTCAAAGAAACTCTCTGAAAAATACCTTGAACCCTATGAAATCATCACCTAGTCTGGTACACTATCATTCACCCTCTATCTTCCAGAGTCCATGCACTCTGTTCACCCAGTCTTCCATGTGTCCATACTCAAACCCACCATGTCCAACACTTTCTCTAAGAGAATATAACCGGCTCCCACTCTAGTTATAATTGACAGAAAACCTGAATATGAAATTTCTCAGATAGTGGATTCTAAAATTGGTCATCAATGGGCATGCAAACTCCTATCCAAGATGATCTGGCTAGAGTATAAAAACACTGGAGATGAATCAGAGTAGATTCTCACATTGGAACTTACTCATGCCTCTGACTTGGTATCCAATTTCCACATTGCATATTCCAACAAGCTTAGTCTACTCTCTTTGTCCTAATCATGCTATTGCACTTGTCCCCTGCTTCTATACATTTCCAACAGGGATTTCCTTCATTAATTCCTTGGTATATTCTACCCACTTAATTTCATTAATCCCTAGCTTCAATTTCCAACAGGGATTTCCTTCATTAATTTCTTGGTATATTCTGTCCATTTAATTTCATTAATCCCTAGCTTTAGTGCACTTTTCAGGGTTTCTTTTCAAACTTTCTGCTCTCCTCCTTCCCATTCTCACCTCCTAAACCCCATCTCTACTCCATTGTAGCTCCAATTCTCTTTAACTGGGCTGTGTTTCTCTTTTGGCCCTCCACCAAGTCCTAGAAGAACCTTCTGACTCCTCAGTACTCCTCCATGAGTTTCTGAAGTGCCTTTTCAATGGTACTTAGAACCCTACCATAAGTGGGAATTATGGCTGGAGTATTGGTGTTGGTGTGGGGCTTGTACCGCTGTTTGAGAACAATACACCCAGCACATGCAAGAGATTGGCTATGAAAATTATTAGAAAAAATAATAATCATAAAAAATTAGTACTTACCTTGAGTAGTGCACTAGGCAATCCTGTCTGGCATGCACACATCTCTCACAGGGGTTAGCATCCCCCATCTTGACTATGTTATCACTGCAGTACTTTTCTTTAGCTTTTTTAGAGGGCTGATGTTCCTCCTTGTCTCTGGAAAAAACCTTCTTATGCTTAGATCCTGTGACTTGAGATCCCTCAGTACCCTTCAAGAGGGTGTTGTCCTCTGCTATCACCTCATCCCAGAGTCGTTGAATATACTCCAACTTCTTCTTCTTTTTCTCTACAATCCTCTGCTTTTTGGCCTCTTCCTTGGCTTTGGCCTCTGTCTCTTTCCTGGCCTTCTGAGCTGCATGCTCTACATAATGGGCCTCTGCTGCCTCTTGCAAACAAAGGAGGGACTGTTGCTCCTCCACTTGTTTGATGGTTCATCAAACAGCACCATCTCTGAAACTGCTAACTTGCCTATAATTTTTTCTACTAGTGATTGTATAAATCTGGACTTCCATGTCACTTCACTTGATTCTTCCTACTCTTTGGTCCTTAGATATAACTGGCTTTCCCAACACAATCCACTAATTGACTGGGCAAATGGGTCAATAAACTTTTATTCATCTTTGTAGCAAAATCTTGCTTCCTCTTATATTATGGCCAACATACCATTAACATTTCTATCAATTCCTGACACCTCTCTGCAATCATCAGATTCAGCAGTTTCCATATATATCTAAGACCTCTATGTTTACCTCTAAGTGATCTAACATCACTATCATTAGTGTTGCAGCATTTTTGCAAACATCAAAATTTTCAAGCTCTAGCAATTTTGAACTCTGTCTTCATCCTTCAGATATTCAGGCTAACTCTCCAAAACTTACAGAGGCTCCTAACCTTTTCAATGTCCCTTCCGAGTATCATGAATTTGCCAATGTTTTTAGCAAAAGCAAAGCTAAAGTCTTTGCTCCTCATTATCCTTATGACCTCCAAATCAATCTGGAAGAAGGTGCTCAACCTCTAGTTGGCCCCATATACTCTCTTTCAGCATCCAAACAAGAGGCTCTCAAGAAATTCATTGAGAAAAACCTCAATATAGGTTTCATCCAACTAACCTCCTCTCCATATGGTGCACTGGTCTTATTTGTCAAGCTACTCAAATAACATGTCTGAACATCACCAGCATATTAAGGAAGTACTCAAGTGTCTCTGTAAGACTGGCCTTTATGCCAAAGCAGAGAAATGTGAATTCCACTCTGAGTCAGTAGAGTATCTGGGATATATCCTTTCTCCTTCTGGTCTTATCATGTCTGGTAACAAAGTGAAGGTTATTCAAGACTGGCTAGAGCCCAAGAAAGTCAAGAATATCCAATCCTTCTTGGGTTTCACTAATTTTTATTGCCAGTTTATCTTCAACTACTCAGACATTGTCATTTCATTGACATATCTCACCTAGAAGAACATTTTAACTCCTCCTGTCATGATGCTTTCAACTCTCTCAAGAAAACATTCATCTCTGCTCCTATTCTAACTCATTGGATTCCCAATGCTCAACTCATTGTGGAAACTAATGCTTCAAACTATGCTCTCACTGCAATCCTTTTTATTGTTAATGAAGAAAATGAAGTTCATCCAGTTGCTTTTCACTTCTATACTTTTACTACTACAGAGTTGAACTACAAAATACATGACAAGGAATTGCTTGCCATTTTTGAAGTGTTCAAAATTTAGTAACACTATCTAGAAGGTCTGGCCTATCCCATCAACATTGTTATGGATCATAAAAACCTTGAGTACTTCTCCACTACCAAGGCACTGACCTGAAGGCAAGCACAGTGGTCCAAGTACCTCTCTTAGTTCAACCTTGTCATCAGGTTCTGTTCTAGTTGTCTTGGTACCAAACTGGATGCTCTCACTAGATAGTAGGATGTTTATCCTAAAAAGGGGAATACTGGCTATGCCACAGTCAACTCTCACAACTTCAAACCAATCTTCACTCAACAACAACTTGTGGTCTCTGTACAATCTACTGTTCTCCTCTTTCCCTCTCTCTGTACAGCTACAATTGTTGATCTGGACATCTTACACCAAGACATCCTTTTGACACTCTCTAGTAATCCAATTGCTACAAAACACATTTCCACAGATGGCCAATAGTTTATGGACTCAAATGGTTTTCTCCTTCTTGACAACAGAATCTATATACCATCTGCTAGTAATCTCCACACACATATCCTCTAGTATAATCATGATCACATTCTTGCTGGACATTATAGTCAAAACAAAACACTGGAACTAGTTTGCTACAGATATTCTGGACCTAGTCTCTATGCTGATGTACAACAATTCTGCAAGTTCTGTGTTACTTGTATGTAATCCAAGCCATAATGTTACAAGCCCTATGGATCTCTCAAACAACTTCCTATCCCTGAATGACCATGAAATTTCATTTCTATGAACTTTATTGAGAAACTTCTGTCATCCTCCAGGTTTGATGCTATCCTAGTCATAGTTGACTAGCTCACCAAGTAGGCAATCTTTATCTCTACCCATGACACCATCATATCTGCAGACTTAGTATGTCTGTTCATCCTTCTTATATTCTCCAAACATAGTATTCCTTCCCATATCACCTCTAATAGAGGCTTGGAGTTTGTGTTGAACTTCTTCCATTCTTTAGGCACTACTCTAGACATGCAGCTTCACTTTATTTAGATTACTACCCTGAAGGTGATGGATAAACTGAATGCACAAATCAGACCCTCAAGCAATATCTTTGTATATACTATAACTACTATCAAGACAACTGGTCTAAACTCCTACCTCTTGTAGAGTTCGCTTACAACAATACTCCAAGTGCTACTACCAGTGTCTCTCTATTCTTTGCTAATAAGGGATATCATCTGAACATCACTGTTCACCCTGAATGTGATATTGCTTCCTTCTGAGCCTACAACTTCACTATAGACTTTGATGAATTACAGAGTACTCTCAAAGCTGAAATCTCTGTGGCCCAACAGTATTATCAGAAATCCACTGATGCATGACATTTTCCCACTCCTGATTTCAAAGTAGGTAACAAAGTCTTTGTCAAGGCTCAGTTCTTCTAAACCACTTAGTCTTTAAAAAAGCTTTCTAAAAAATATCTTGGACCTTACAAAATCATTGCTCAGCCTGGTACACTATCATTCACTCTCCATCTTCCAGAGTCTATGTGCTCTGTCCATTCAGTTTTTCATGTATCCATACTTGAACCTGCTATGTTCAACTCTTTTCCCAAGAGAACATAACTAGCCCCACTCCAGTTATAATTGATGGAGAACCCACTGTTAGGCACAGTTCACATCAGGGGTAAAAGTCTGCAAGATGAACTCAGAGTTGTGCAGACTTGTTAAACAACCTTGGCTTCAGCTTATATGCTACACTGCCTGTCTGCTGTGTGGTTGCAACTTCAGATAATAGGAAGAAGTCTGAGATGGAAGTGAGTGCTGATTTAGTATGTCACTGTTGAACACTGGAGATCAAGTTCAATAAGAATTTATCTTCATTGATTATTAGACTAGTAAATTACAGTGTAACTACTAGTCTTATATATGAGTTCCTACTATAGAAGATGCTTGGGGTTTCAGTAGTATAGCCTCTATTACCCTGAGAAGAGGTTTCAGTGTTGAGACACTGACAGAGATAACTCTGCCATGGAAGACTGAGTTGAATAGGAGTATCTTCATCATGGAAGGCAGAATACCCAGATGGTTGTATCACCGCTGCAAGGTATATTACAAAAAAGGTGGCTGCCATGGAAGGCAGGCTTGTATGGTTGACAAGGAATGTACCATGGAGATGTGTTTTCTAGATGAGTGGACTTGGCATATGACAGTCTGATAGTCTATTAAGTTTTTTTGTGTTACTCAATACAAAAGTTGTCTTTTGTCTTTATTCAAGAACTTAAGTTATAACAATAATCTGTATATACTTTACATCTAGCCTACCCTAAATGCTATGAGTTATGTATTTTGTCACATCTTGTATTCCAACTATATCTGTTTCAACCCACAGATAACTCATGTTTCTTCATTTGCACTTTCCAATCTCTTTTAGTGTGAATTATATCTTTTCATTCTATCTTAGATGTCCTCACTGGTCTAAGTTAACTCCATGAATCTCCATTCCCTGATATCTAAGAATCACTAGAAATCAGAATAACTTGCTTAGCAGTTATATTCCAGATAACTACCCTAGGTATACTATATAGTATATAATCTGATAGTTTATACTATAGTAGTTATCCTGAAAATCAACTAAAATTAGCACCTCTCTTCCAGTGTTAGCAACAACACACCTTGCCATCTTCTGGTAGTTTTCCATCCTCTAAGTCCTTAAGTCCTGATCTAAAATATGTAACTCATATAACTAGTAAAGACACAGTATATAAGCTAAAGCCAAAGGTTGTTCTGATTTATTTTCCATATTCTCAGATAATGCATAACTCACTTGTTCTGGACTTTTGAGATGTTCTACCAGATTTCAGATAATGAGGTATAAACTATATCTAACATATTTAAGAGTTATCTTATTATAAAATATATGATATCATTCTTCTATTGTATTATATGGTATTGTGGCTGTGACAGTGACATGTGTGACTAACCTATGACATTCATTATAGCTGGTTATACTACTTATGACAGTTATGATAGTCACATATGACATACTATTGTTCTCTTTTTACTAAGTTCAAAATAAAAAAAAGAGGAAAAAAGAGAGAGAAACTTCAATAATAAAATAAAAGTAGAAATGGAAAAAGTCTACTGTTCTTGAATTTGACAGTTAGGAGACAAGAAAAGTTAGATAGGATAGAAGAAAGAGACTTTAGAAGAGGAGAGTTATTAGGAAAGTGTATAGTAAAAATGTTATATGAGTAAGATAATAAAAAGTTTAAGGAAGAATACTTAAGAAAGCTAGAGAGGAACTGGTGAGAATAGAAGTTAGTTTCTCTGGAGGAGGAACCTTAAAGAGAGGGTAACATTAGAGTTGAAGATAATAGACTCTATTTATTTATTTTTCTTTTCCATTTGTTTTCTTATTTAGGATTTAGAATTAGGGTTATAATGTGATATCATATGTGACTGTCATAACTATCACAAGTTTGTCACATATGTCACAGTCACAGTTACATGTCACACAATCATATATCATATAAAAGAATATAAAAGGTCCTAAAACAATAATGTTATATAACACATTTACTATATGTTAATCTTATGGATAATACATGATCTTTAGGGTAGGTTAGTATTGAGTGGATATATTGTACTAGAAACTCTACCTTTAGCCAATTATTAGGCTAATTATTACAGAGTAACTACTAACTTTAAATACATAAAGTAAAAGAGTACTCAAGTGGGGCTCTGAATGATGTCTGCAGCTATGTTAAGTGAATTTTTCAGCAGTAAAACACTGACCAGGGTTCAGATTTGATAGAAGAAAACTCCACTGTAAAATACCAAGCTTATAAACCCTATACAAGGTTCTTTTTCTGACTTAACACTTTAAATCTTAAATTATAATATTGTTAATTACTGCTAAAGTCTAACAGAGATGAGATATTAGATCAGAAATAACAAGATGGGTTTTTTGGTATGGAAGTGTTAGTAGAAGAGAAAGATCTCAATATAGTTAGAGAGGATACACCCATAGGTGTAGGAGTAGGATTAGATACTAAAGCTTATAAGTCTCAGAGTTAGTTCATAAAACTAGCAAGAATGTTGTTAGTGTTGTGTTCTAAGACATACTGGTATTCAGCTACTTCTTATAAATGATGCCAGAGAAGTTTTAGAGCTTTGTTAATATTGACAAAAGTTATAGGATAGCTACTAGAGACAGACATTAGTTAAGAAGTAAGAAATAGTGTAAGAGGTTAAGATATAAGGGTAGACAATCCAAAACTGTCAGACCACTTAATATTTTTGAGGTCTTGGAGAAGGATTCCGTTTTGTTGTTAGAGTAACTAAATAAAGTCCATAAAGTTATATAGGGTTTTATATATTTAGGAAAACCTAAGTAGATATTATCTAAATATTCTATGATTTATTGCAATCTAGAGTACAATGCTGAGCTAATATTGGAATGATAGTATATATATAGTCAAGAACCTGAGTTGAAGTATCTAGAATATTGCCTAAAAAGACAAGATATATTTGATAGTGATAGAGAGACAAAAGTATAAGTATAAGATTTGAGATCAATGGTAACAAAGTCTATGGGTCCTACAGCAGAGTTCAGTGGTATTGTGTTATATACTAAGTCCAACTCTAATAATAACCCATCTTCTATGGTATATCATTACTCTATAAGATTCTACATATTATTCTTCTATTCAAACCCCACAAGTACTTGGTTTTCTACAGCAGAGTTTACTCCTTTTCAGCTCAAACCCCTATTATTATTTCACTACTGAAACCTCTAATCAGCATAGCTGCTGATATTACTTGGGGCTGTATTATGAAGTAATAGCATTACCCAAGTACTTCTTTATAATACTTAGTATTTAAGGACTAGTAGATATATTGTAATTTTCAGTCTAATAATCAAACATCATTAACACTAAACTCTAGTATTATGGCAATATACTTGTCTTATCAGAACTTACTCTCTTGAACTCTATTTCATTCCTCTGAAGTTGTAACTATGCAGAAAGTAGATAGTATAATCATAAGCTGAAGCCAAGACTATTCTCAAATTCTACAACTCTTTGCTCCTTGTACAATTTTCTATATTTGGTACAAACCCTATACAACCCTACAGACTTTCACTTCCAAGTGTGAACTGTGTCTAACTGTTATAATTCTAAACTTGGCTCAGATTGCTACTTAAGCAAAGACTTGAGTAAGAGAGAAAGAGATGATCAATTAGTAAAGTGTAAAGATACATGTCTGTATTTGCTACTATATATACCTACTAACCATGAGAAAAGGAAAAGGCATCCTTAAGAAACAATATGAGAAAAACATAGTGAAAGCATAAGAAAGCCTCTACTATTATATGAGACACTAACTAATACTACAACAGAGAAAATACAAGGCACAGTGATGGTAAGTCATAAGTGAAACAAACTCTAACACATATCCAAGGCATGTCTAGCATGAGGTAAACATCTGTAAAATATGAAGTAGAATCATTTGTAACAATACTCCTGTTTTAATGTTTATATTTTCATGAACTTATTTGATCTAGGTCTCTAACCACATATGATGCCACCAATTTCTTGTTAGGTCCAATAACTATTGTGTCAGAAGCTAAGATAGTAGACTTGTTCTTTCTCCATTCTAGTTTCTCATATAAAGTCTTTTTATTTTTCACTTTAACTTCTTTTATCTTATGTCTCTCTTTTCTCTTTTTCTAAAAATAGAAGGAACAAGATGCTGTGACAAGTTGTGACAATTGTCACACAAGACACTCATGTCACAGTCACTATCACAAGGTCATGTGATGTCATAGAAGGATGGTGTCATACATTATAAAAGATAGGATGACTTTATTTAGACTTATAATATTTAGGGTAGACTAGATGTAGGTGTGTACAGACCATGTACCAGAGGTATATAAAGTAGACAATCCTATACTAAAAATCTTACCAAGTTCTTTTGTGCTTAACAATATTAGTTTTTTCTTTTGACCAAACTCTTAGGCTTAAGTTGTAATATATTGCTTCTTATAAGATTAGGACTATAAAGAATGGTTTATGTGGCAGTCCTCCTGTATACATTTCAATACTGAATATTCTTTTCTCTATCAGGTTAGATGAATCTGTAGTATGCTGGAGGTAAGAATGGTGTGGTTTTTGTAGAGGACTATAATATTTTTAGTGCTTTTTCTAGATAATTAACTTTTTTTAAATAGAATTGGTTCTGAAGACAATAGTCTGCTTGGTTCAGATATTGTGTAGGATTTGTATAACAAAACTTCTTTATCTTGAACAATGCCTTCCTTATATTTTCCTTTGTTTTGTATTGTGTTTATTTTTTGATATATTTCTTGGTGGACCTCTTGTAGCATTTTGATATGTTCATTGACTGTATCAACTCCTCTTTCTTTATACTAATCTAGTACATTAGCTAGTATAACTTAAATGTGATGTGCTTATCTTTTCATGTTCCTATATGTAATAGTATATAGTTCTTCTGATATACTATAAATATCTCCTTCTATTTATATGTTGTATATTTCTTCTGCTTGTAACAAAATAGTCTTGATATCTGCTAGTTGATTATTAACTGCATTGGCTTGTTTAATGATATCTTGAATTTGTAGCTAGATATCTGCTATGGTTTCCAATTCTTGAATTATTTTGTAGTATTTCTTTATCCAGTCTTTCTTCTCTTTGTTAAGAGTTATAGTGAGGTCTAGGTTGTTGACAGTACAAGAAACATATAGGTTGGGGAAAAGATATGTTAAGTTTTCTGAGTACTAGTTATGCTTTGTGATATCAATTTAAAATTTTACTTTTTTCTTTTATAGATTTCATTTAGAAAACTTTGTCCAATAGTCTTAAATTGCCTCTTAAGCATGTGGTAACTCTGTTTCAGCTATCCATTGGTCATGTTTATTTCCATACCTCTTCCAATATACTAAAATTGTATTTCTCTATCTTGTTTTTGATATTATTATACTTTGTATTCTTCTTTCTTATAATATCAGATGGTGTTGTTTCTTGAATTGAGGCTCTTTGCATTATGTCAGCAGGTCTTTTTTAAACATCTTGTATATTATCTATTCTTCTGGTAATTCCAGTTGAAATGCTCCTTATCCAATTTTCTTTATGATCTTAAAGAGTTTATAGTATTTTTGATCTAATTTCTTTAACTGGATATTTCCTGCTTCCAGCCACATATTGTCTTCTTGCTTCAACTCCTGAGAGTTTTGTCTTTTCTTGTTAAATTGCTTCTTCATAGCTTCATTTGTCTTTTTTATTAATAACTTTGCTATTTCTCAACTTTTCTGTAGTTCCTTGAGAAAAGTCTCCAGCTTTATCTCTTCTTGTTATTGTACTGGAATTTCACTGCTAACAACCATTCTGTCCAATTGTCTTGTTGATAATACTGCAAGAATGCTTCAACTAGGAAGTTAATTCTTTCTGTTTTACTATTTATTTGGAGGTAATATGCCATTGATGATGTTTTTTTTGTTCCTAGTGCCTTATATAAGTCTTCTATAAATCATAAGGCAAAATGAGATCCTCTATTGCTAGGAATCTTCTTTGGAACTCTGTGAATTTTCCATATATTGTTTCTATAGATCTTGGCTATTTTCTCTAATAACACTACTGTTATTGTTGTCTTAAGTCTGATTATATTTGTAAATTGATCTACTATAACTACTACTGTATCCTTGTTATTTGATCTTGGAAGTGATTCTATTATGTCAATACTGATTTTCTGCTATGGATTTCAAGATATTTCCAATAAATAAAGTTTTCCTGCCTTTTTCATATGTTGAACTTTATTATGTTGACATTCCTGGTATTCTTGGACATATTTCTTGATATAATTTCATATTCTTGGCTGTCAAGATCGTTGACGGTGGACTTGGTTTTTTCATTCTTATTTTATTTTCTTTTCATTTTCTTTTCGTTTTCATTTTCATTTTCTATTTTTAGAACTAGGGTTAGGGTTGAAGTGACGAGTCACACATCAGTCACATC
>Ga0157359_1000501_pt1 | contig 14494 bp, 9 predicted proteins | sample AttcapACBM3_FD_111482 | JGI IMG/M metagenome (GOLD analysis project Ga0157359, IMG submission 111482) | Fungus gardens microbial communities from leaf cutter ant in Botucatu, State of São Paulo, Brazil - Atta capiguara ACBM3 | ecosystem: Host-associated > Fungi > Mycelium > Unclassified ...
ATAGATTTTGTTTTTTCTTTTCTTTTCTTTTCTTTTGGATGATGAAGAGGCACATGACACAGAAGTCACATGACATGTCACATGATGTGACATCATAAGCCTAAAGTGTAGTAGAAGGATCTAAAAGATGACATCAGGGCACATGTATACAACATGGTGGCCTCAAGTAAGATATAAGGTGGATATGAGAATGAAGTATAGACATGAGGGCAGGTTTAATTATTGTTAGCACAGACCACATGTAAAACATATATATAGGACTCTAATTTAGCAAAGACTCCTTATCGAGTTCTCTTGTGAACTTTCCACTTTATATCCATCTTAAGAGATTTGTTGCCTTGTGCTGCTATTAGACTTTGTGTCTAGTGGTTGCCAACACAAGGCCTTCTTAATTATTTACTCTTATTCTCTTATTATTCTTGATAGAGAGTAATATCATTCTTTTGTCAAAAAAAATAACTAGGCTTTAAGCTTAAGAAATATACTAGTTAGATAAGAGAAGCTTGACTATTTGTTTTATATCAAAGTCCACTAGTACTTAGTAGACATATTACCTTTTATAGATGTATTAGTTAGTTTTTTGTATAGTAGCTCTATGTTACTAGTCCATTTGTGATCAGTTTATACAAGAGAATAATAAAGGTTCTTAAAGCACTATTTGATGTAGAGATTTCCTTCTTAATAATATTTGTTTACAATTTGATTAGAGTAGTATTTAGTAGTTGAGGTAGTTAGTAAATAGTGTGAGATATGACTTAAAGAAGGTCCACTAACACTAATACTTACCAAGATTGAGTTGAGTTCTAAGTATGAGTCTAAAGAGGAAACCAGCACTGGTTTTATTCTATCTCTTTATACTTTATCACCTCCTATACTACCACCAATTCCGATTGATTCACCTCTAACTTATTTCAACATGAGTTAATATAACTTACAATAAATAATCTGATAGTAATAAGAATAGCTTGCAATAATATAGATATAAATCCAAGTACTATTAGCAGGAGAAGGAATAGTATAGAGAAAAGTAATAGTAGAAGTTCTCTGATCCAACACCAGATCAAATATAAAAGTAGCTAAACCACAAATATTCAATGGAGAGGCAAACAAGATATTTGGTTTTTTGATAGCATACAGACTATATATTAGGATGAGGATAAGAGAAACATTGGTAGAAGAATAAGTACAGTAGGTATTGTTATATATGTAAGATAACAGCAGATATTTGGGGGAAAAATGTAATGGAAAATTTGGAAAGAAAATTATTAAATTATGAAGCAGTAGGAGAATTTTTGGCAAATCTAAAAGAAAGGTTTAGAGAGGGGAATCACAAAATAATAAAAATAACAGAATTAAAAAAGATGGAGCAGGAAAATAGAATGATAGAAGAATTTGTGTAAGAGTTTAGGAGAGTAGTAAGGGGTAGTAAATATAAAAGAAGACTATTAATAAAGAAATTCAAAAGGTGTATAAATAGAGTAATCTAGAAAAGATCTATCCAAATTTGTTGCTCTCTTATACTACTACTTAATACTTCTGGATTGGCATTCTAACTCTATAAATCTTTGAGGGAGAGTAGAAAAAAAGAGAAAAGGTTAAAAGGTAGGAGAGAAACAGAAGCTTTAGCACTAAGATAGAATATAGCAACAAATGTTGTAGGAGTATAAAGGTAACAATTGTCTTTAGCCTCAGGTTTGGCCAAGAAAATAGGAGATTTAGCAGTAAGTACTAGTAGAGCTTGCACTGATGAAGGAAGTTGAAAGAACAAATGCAGCTGTAGTGAACCTGAATCAATGAGCAGTGTTTGCACCAAGGCAAGACCTATATATCATGGATGTAGATCAAGAGAGGAATTGTTATAGTTGTGAAGGTTTTGATTATATTACAAGAAATTGTAAGAATTAGAAGATAGTAAAATAATGAAAGAGGTTGGAATACAGGAATAATTTAAACAATGGCAATAATAATTTAAATAGAGAAGAGAGTCTAATAGTCCTCAATTAGACTCTAGTAATAATAGGTTTGCAATGCTCAGTAAAGTAATAGATAATATATCTTGCTGTGATCTAAACAATAGAGATATATTAAGTATTACAATTGAAGATTCAAAGTGTTAAGTTAACAAAAGAACCTTATATTAGGGTTAATACAAGAAAACTCAATAGAGTCCTAAATACAAAAGTGTCTATCTCATATATACTAGACTATACTACACTAAACTTAGTCTACTCTAAAGATTATGTATTTTCCTTAAAGTCAATATGTAATATATATGCTATATATCATTATTTGTTTTAAAACATTCTACAATGTTCTTCATAATATATGATTATGTGACTATAAAATTGTGACAGATATATGATAGTTTGTAATAATCATATATAATATTATACTAATCCTAAGTTTGAGAAATAAAATAAAACAAGAAAATAGAAATAAATAAAGTTTATTATTTTTGATTCTGACAGTAGAAATTCATTCAGATTTGTCTTTGATATCTTCATACTCTAACTTAATCATCTTATAGAAGAGCTTGTATATCTGTCAGTGATTAATTTTAAAGTTTACTATCTATAAGATTTTATACTCAGGTTTCCCATCAATTATGACTAGTATGGAGGTTAGTTATGTTCTCTTGAGGAAATTATTAGATATAACAGGTCTAAGCATAGATACATAGAAAACTGGATAAACAAAGCATATAAACTTTAAAAAATGAAGAGTAAATGATAAAATACCAGGCTAGAAGATGATTTTATAGGGTCCAAGATATTTTTTGGATAATTTCTTTGAGAGCTGAGTGGTTCTAAAGAATTGAGCCTTAACAAAGACTTTATCACCTACTTTAAAAATTATGTATGGAAAAACATCATATATCAGCAGACTTTTGATAATACTATTAGAATGTAGTAATCTTAGCTTTGAGAGTATTCTGTAACTCACCAAGATCTATAGCAAAGCTTGAAAAAAAGTAATATTATGTTTAGGATAAATGGAAATATTTAGATAATATTCTTTATTAGCAAAGAATGGAGAGACACTAATAGTAACACTAAGAGTATTGTTGCAAGAAAACTCTGCAAGCAGCAAGAGTTTAGACCAGTTTTCTTACTAGTAATTACAATATATACAGAAGTATTACTCAAATGTCTAGTTCATACATTTGGTTTGTTTATTACCTCTGGGATAGTAACCTGAAGTAAAGTGAAGCCACATGTCCAAAGCAGTATCTAAAGAACAAGAAAAGTTCAACACAAACTCTAAGCCTCTGTTGGAGGTAACATATAAAAAACACTATATTTTGAGAATACATGAAGAACAAATAGATATAATGGTATTGTAGGCAAGAATAAAAATTGTTTGCTTAGTAAGCTAGTCAATAATGGCATTAAACTCAGAGAATGATGGAATTTTCTCAATGAAGTCTATAGAAATGAAATTCTATAGTCATTTAAGAATGGAAATTTGCTTAAGAGATCTATAAGACTTGTGATGCTAAAGTTTGGATTGTTTACAAGTAATACAGAATTTGCTGAAATTGTTATACATTAGCATAGAAACTATGCTAGAAATAGCTATGGAAAACTAGTTCCAGTGTTTTGTTCTGACAAAAGTAGTCAGCAAAAATGTAATCATAATTATACTGGAGAACATATGTATAGAGATTACTAGCAGATGGTACATAGATTCTGTTATCAAGATAGAGAAAACTGTTGGAGTCTATAGACCATTGGCTCTCTATGAAAATATGTTTTGTAGTAGTTGGATTACTAGAAAGGGCCAAACAAATATCTTGATATAAGATGTTAAGATTAACAATTATAGCTGTACAAAAGAAAGAAAAAAAGAAGATAGTAGCTTAAATAGAAGCCAGCCTTGTCCTTGAGTAAAAATAGATTTGAAGTTGTAAGAGTTGATTGTAGTATAGCTAGTATTCTTCTCTTTAGGATAGATATCCTATTATTTGGTAAAAGTATTCAGTTTGGTACTAAGATGACCAGAATGGAATCTAATAACAAAGTTGAACTAAAAAAGAGATACTAAAACCACAGGTACTAAAACTACTGTACTTGCCTCCAGGTTAATAATATAGTAGTAGAAAAATACTCAAGAATTTTATGATTCATAACAATATCAATGAAAAAGGCTAGATCTTTTAGATAGTGTTGTCAAATTTTAAAAGCTTTAAAAATGGCAAGTAATTTCTTGTTATATATATCATAATTCAACTCTACTATAATGAAAGTATAGAAGTAAAAGACAACTAGATGAACTTGATTCTCTTCATTTACAATAAAAAAAATTGTAGTAAGAGCATAGTCTGAAGCATTAATTTTCTATACATTAGAGATCCAGTATATGAAAATGAATACAGAAATGAATACCTTCTTAAGGGAGTTAAAAGCATTATGACAAGAAGAATTGAACTTCCAAGTAATATTCTTCTCAGTAAGATATGTTAATGGATTGATGATATTTGAGTAGTTGAAGATCAACTAGTAATAAAAATTTGCAAAATATAAAAAGAAATGTCCTTGACTTTCTTTAGTTCTAGCTAGTCTTGAATAATCTTTACTTTGTTGTTGGACATGGTAAGGCCAGAAGAAGAAAAGATGTATCCTAGATACTCTACCGACTTAAAGTGGAATTTACATTTCTCTGCTTTGGTATAAAGTCCTGTTTTATAGAGATATTTGAGTATATCCTTAACATATTAGCAATGTTCAGACATATTGTTTGAGTAGATAAGTATATCATCTAGATAGATTATAATACAAACATCCAAAAGATTAGAAAAGAGATTATTTATGAATTGCTAAGAGGCTATAGAAGTATTAGTAAGACTAAAGAGTATTACAGACTACTCATAATGTGTCCTGAAAGTAGTCTTCCATTTATTACCATTGGCAATGTGAACTAGATGGTAAGAATGACAAAGATCTATCTTTGTATACACTTGAGCTTTGTAAGGTGAGTTAAGCAGATCAGAAATAAGTAAAGATAGATAATGATCCTTTTTGGAGATAAAATTAAGATTGCAAAAGTTGATACAAAGGTGTAGTAAACCATCTTTTTCCTTGACAAGTATATTATGCAGAGATAAGATTATATAATTTAGCTAAATTATCATTCAAGTATAATATAGTGTTGAAAGATGTTCCAAGAAGTGAGATCAGAGTTGATTTTGAGTAGATTAAAAAGTTATGACAGGAGAAAGCTATTAGACTTTGAAGTATGATTCAAAAAGATTTGTAGGCTGAAACTGCTCAGAAATTAAACTAGTCTATACATATATAAATTTTACCTTATAATAAAACTTATATATTGACTTATTTTAGTAAATTCTATGTCATTTTCTTAGTCATATTGTCATATGACTATGACTATGATATATGTTATAGTTGTACTTTGTGATATTACAACTCTTGGCTAAGTCTAAATAAGAAAAATAAAAAACAGACTTCCACCTCTACCAATTCTTTTCCAACTTCTTTAAATATTTTTTCTCAAACCTTTTATTGTTCTAACTATTTAACATCTTTGCTATATACTTCTAGTAATTTCTTTTGTTTAAAATCTCTTTTCTTTACCATTTCTAATTTCTCCTGTCTTCTAATCTTTATACTTATTCTCTCTCAAACTCCACTACTAGTTCTTTTGTATTTTCTAATTTCTCCTTCTTTTTTCATATATTATACTCTACTATGAATTCCTTCTAATAAACAAGATATTTCATGTATTTTTACACTATTCTCTTACTCAAAATTTTTTCCACCTCTCATTTTTCTACTCTATTGACTTTTATTAGTATTATATATCAAAGTTTAACTCCAAGTATTGATATTTTCTATAATGGACTCACTCTCATTTTAAACTTCATAAGTAACTTATCTTCTATGGCAAAATTTCTTATTACAAAACTCTATGAGTACTTAGTCTTTTATGATAGAGTTTACTGTTATTCAAATCTCAAACTCTGTTAGTGTCTTAAAGTAGATTATTTTGATCAAATATTTGTTCAGCTTAGAGCTAGACATAGGTACTAACCTCGCTTGACATAGAAAACTACTAGACTATATAGTAATAGCACTACTTAAGTTTCCAAGTATTTTAGATACTTCTTCTAGTATTTAAGGACTGATGGATACTCTGTAATCTTTAATCTGATAATTAACTATAATCTTGAATACCTTTGATACTAAATCCTAGTATCAGTAGTAACATACTTATTTCCATTAGTATTTACTATCTCAGACTTTGTTTCTTATTGTCTAAAGTTTCAACTAAGCAATAAATAGACAACATAATATATAAGCTGAAGCCAAGACTGTTTATAAAAGTTTGCAACCCTGCTTTCTGAGATAAGTTTCTATACTTGTTCAAACTCTATCTAAATTCCATGGAATTTTGCCTTAAGTGTAAATATTATGAACTTGAGATCTTAGAGCTAGTCAAAAGAAAGAACCTTGTATAAGGTTTATACAATAGAACTTGATAGAGAACTCTGTACAAGATTGTCTACCTTATATACTAAAACCTAATGGTCCATGTTCTACTATTTTAGCTTATCCTAAATAACTATATATTATACATGCTATATAATATTATTCTTTCTAAATCCTTCTATAATGTTCTATGTGTTGTGTGATTTGTGTGACACCCAAGTCACATGATGTGACTGTAACCTGTAATATCATACTATTCCCTAACTCCAAAATAAAAGGCAAAGTAAAAGTAAAAGTATAAGAGAAAGAAAAATAAAATAGAAAAAAGAAATGGAGTCCACTGTTTTCAGTTCTGACAGTTGTTATATGCAAGTCCACCTGTCCAAAAATTACATCCCTGCAGTGATATCATCTTCTAATTATACAAGCCTACCATCCATAACAGCCACCTTTCTTGCAACATATCTTATAGTAGTACTGCAACTATTCAGGTATTCCATCTTCCATGGTAGAGATACTCCTATTTGACTCAGTCTTCCATGATGGAGTTACTCCTGTTAGTGTCTTAACATTGAAACCTCTGCTCAGAGTAATAGAGACTTTACCACTGAAACCCTAAGCATCTTCTATACTATTCATTTGTATATAAGACTAGTAGTTACACTGTAATTTGCTAGTCTGATAATCAACAAAGATAATTCTTATTGAACTTAATCTCCAGTGTTCAACAGCAACCCACCAAATTAGCACTTACTCCCATCTTGGACTTTTTCCTACCATCTGAAGTTGTGACCATGTAGCAGATAGACAGCATAGCACATAAGCTGAAGCCAAGGTTGTTCTACAAGTCCACACAACTCCGAGTCCATCTTGTGGACTTTCACCCCTGGTGTGAACTACACCTGACAATAGTAAACTACACTAGTTTTAGTTCTTTTACTTTTTGTCTCTTGAATAGATCTCTATACTTTACTACTCTACTTGTATTTATTACCAAATGAATTCTCATTTATTCTGGTAATTTCAATTTAATCACATTAACTAATACAATTTCTTCTTTTATATAAAACCTCATAAATTGTCAACTTTTTTGCTAATCTTTCTTGAAACATGAAGTATTTTGTACTTAGTATTACTTTATCTCTCTTCTTCCACTCTTCTACTTTCCATCTCTTATTTGCTTGCTTTTTTATCTCTTCTTGTGTTCTCTTTAATATTTCTCTTGCATCTTTCTCATTCTTTTTACAAATTCTGTTATTATTCTTATCTTATCTTTTATTTTAATATCTGTTCTCATTCACAACTCTCTTTTATTATTTTCTATGAATAGTAAAATCTTAGTTATTATATAAACTTTATTTCACAAAACTTTAATACTATTGAAGTTCATAGAGTTTTTTCATTTCTTAGAATACCAAATACTACCACTAACTCTATAGAGTTTGTCTAATTGACTTTACTGCTCTCTGCTAGTAATTCCCATTTTGAAGGGAACCTAACTTTTCACCATGTCTGGTCAAGCAAAAACTCTCAATTCCAAATATATAGACTTCTCTATAGGCTTTTCTGCTTTACAGTACTACTAAACTCTGCTGCAAAATCTATGGACTTTACTACCATTAACCCCAAACTTTACATTTGTACATTGTCCTTCTAGAGAACTTTCTGAATTGTTATTCATTATTTCCTTATCACTATCAAATATACCCTATCTTATTGGGTAATGTTCTAGATAAGTACTCAATCTTCTTTGAACTTTGTTCCAATCTCTTGAAATTCTTTACAAACTATTTATAATAATTAGCTAACCCTAATAAAACTTTGTACTTTTTAACATTTTAGAGTGCCAGTCAATCTAATGCTGCTTTTACTTTCTTTTCTTCTATTTTCATATATAAATCATTCTCTTTAATACTTCCTCTACCAATTTATCATATTCTTTTTCTTTTTCTATTTCTACTATCACATCATCAGTAAAGCTCACTATCTTCCTAGTATCTATTAGATCTCTTAATAACTTTAGCCTGAAATATAGCTGGTGGATTCATCAACCCAAAAACATTATGGTGAGTTCAAAAACCCTCTAGTATTGTAGATGTTACTTTTCACTTATTTCCCTCTTTAATTCACACATTGAAGACTTTCTTCATTTTAATATTTTTAATAATATCTAAATTTGAAGGTAACAGATAGTTGTTTTTCATCATCTACTTATTGAGATACTGATAGTCTTGTATCATTATCCTTTTCTAGTCTTCTTTTCCACAAAGAAAAATATGAATTCTAGTGTTTCCCAATGAAAAAACTATTGGAAGTGGAGATATACTATCTTCATGTGTTGAGCTCAAGAATCTTGCTATGTCAAATATAATGGACTTAACAAGGTTGAATATCATTATCACTTTGCCTGGTATTGTAAGACAAACTTTAAGATAAATTCATCTTGACTTGAAATAAAACAGGGCAAACTATGCCCTTATGCCTTCAAATATTTGAACTGTAAAGGTGAATACCAAGCTAATTTGAACTTATATCCATTCTAGAGGTACTATTTCAACAAGGAATGGCATACCAAGAAATATCAAGAACTCTGAAAAATTAGGAAGCAGTCAATTTACTTAACTGTGAGTAGTAATCAAGTATGATTATTAAAAACATCAAGCTTTTTTCACAAAATGTTTGAAAGAACAAGCTTTTTATCAATATAATTTTGGAAACTAACACTGATTTCAATATTATTTTTATTCAAAAACTGCCTTGGTCAACTATTCATGCTATTCTAAGTTCATCTAACAAAGAAGAAGACATAGTAGTAGGTGCTTCTAACCATTCAAATTAGATTACTTTTTCCAGAGTATCATTTGATAAAAATGTGTTACAAACTTCATTCAGCTTGTATCTCCACTGGTTGTGGACTGATTTTCACAAACTAAGTTGTGCTGGAAAGCCTCAAATGAGAGCTATCTGCACATATATAGGATGTACAAAAGCAACAACAAATGACTGAGATATCAGGCTATCAGTAGCTATAAAAGCTTTGTCTGCTAATATCTCATGAACAGCTGAACTGATTCACACAATTAAAATTACATTGGAAAGTGCTCATTAATCTGTTTACAATGATTTATGATGCATTTAAAAATAATAAGTATTGGTAGAGATACAAGTATATCAATGTAGTGACATAATTAGTTACCTTCTAAAATTAGCCTGACAGCTGCTATAACAGATGACAGCTTCCATCAGGTATGAGTTTTGATCATGTGATGGCAACAGCTTGCACACAGACCATTATTATTTTATATATATACTTCTGTGTCTAAGGATCAGACCTCAGACTTAACAACATCAATTTACAATTTACATTAATTATTCCTGTTGATACTACTCATCACCTATTATCATTACCTCCTTGTACTGAACCTCTGAAACACCATTAAGTTCAAGTATCACAACCAGTGAGTAGCTTATTTGTGATAAAATGACTATCTAAGAGTCATTTTATATATCAATAACAAATAATTTGTTTGTTCAATCTATACTTTTCTCTTCATAAAGACATCTTTAATTATAGGACATTTGTTGTTTTTTATTTTTCAGTAATAGAAACCTTTTTTTTCTTACTTGATATTTATTCTGACACCAACCAATCTGCTTTAAAGTATCTAAAGAATATAAAAGCAAATATTTGTAATGTTTTAGTCATGACTGGTGATTTTAACATTAGAAATAGTAAATTGGGATCCTTTGTATTTATTTCATTCAGTTTATAGTGATTTACTTATTGATATTACAAACACTTTTGATTTATCTTTTTTATATTTTACTAACTTTGTTTCTACTAGATATTTGGATAATGACAACTGTTCAAACTCTGTTATTGATCTTATGTTCCTCAGACCCAACTCTTTGGAATTTGATAGTCATATCTATCAGAAGTTGTGAATGTTGGACTATATTTTATTTTCCTTTTTCTATTTTCATTTCATTTTCATTTCTATTTTATTTAAGGGTTAGGGTAGAACACAATGTTACATGTTACATGTCACTGTCACAGTAATGATCACACAATCACATAGTTATGATAGAACATGGTAGAATATTCTGAAATAATAATATCATACAATGTGCTTAATATATTGATCTTATAGTTTACATATAGTCTTTAGGGTAGGCTAGACATAATAGTAGCACAGACCATTTAGTAGAGTATATAAGATAGACAACTTTGTACTAAGAACTCCATTGAGTTCTCTTATGACATCCAATATAAGATTCTTTCTCTTTAATCTACTCTAAGGTCTTTGAGTTATAACAATACTATTCTTCTAGAATTTCAACATCCTTCTAATTATGCTTCACTGGTAGTTATTATCCATATGACTAAAGGGTTTGTTCAAAACAAAAGATGTACTATTATTAAAAATAGTAAAGAGAAAGAAAAATTTATATTTGAACTTATAGAAGCCATTAAGAAAATTGATACTTCTTACTTAGTGGATAAAGAATTGCTCAAACTCATTGTTCAGGAATTTGTTAGAAGCTTAGATCTCATGTGGTAGAAACACTCAAAATGAGTTAACATTATGAAATACTTCAAAGTTTAGTGGAATAAAGAATACTAGATAAAGCTAGCAAAGTACAGGACATCCAAACAGATTGATGATTGAAAGGCCTTCAAAGGTTCCATCAAAAAGACCAAACAGATATTATTTGATAATAAAATTCAAGAAATCACATCCAAGAATCAAAAATCTTAGAACTTCATGAATTGGATCAAAAAATAAAAACTCCCAGCTATTGAAGCATTGTGTTTCAACAGTTAGCCACATATAAAACTGGACAAACTTTGGCAAGCACTTCATCAATTGGTCAACTCAGCTCAAAATTGTCAGATCAATTAGGAAGTTTTAGATAAAATCCCTTTGAAATCAATATTGGAGTGAACACCTTTTTCAAAAGAAGAGTTCAAGAGTATTATCATGAAATGTAGTGAGTGATTCATTTACACCAGAACTAGACAGAGTTTTGTGGAAATATCTCAAATATATTATCAATGATAACTTGTATTTAAACATTATAGTTAATATTGCTAATGTCTGTATAAACCTTGGCCATTTGCCATCTCACTTCAAGATGTTGTTATCAATCATTATTTCAAAGCCTAAAAGGATTTAGCCCTATTATTCTTTTGAACATGCTAGAAAAAGTGATCAAAAAATCTATTGGAGAAAGAATACAATTCCAAGAGATTTAAAAAAATTTCATTTATTCTAATCAACTCAGAGGACTCAAACAACAATCTACAACTGATGTGGGTAATTTCTTAACTCATCTAATTTACTCAGAATGGGTTAAAAATATTCAAACAAGTACTTTGGTGTTTGATATCACTTCATTACTTAATCATTGACTTATTCTTCTAATACTGTACAAAGCTGGGTTCAATTCACATATTTCTTTCTTCTTTTCTGATTATCTAGTTAGTAGAAAAACCCAATACCTTTAAAACAATTTTTATTCTTCTCTTTTTAATGTAGACATGGGTGTAAGTCAAGGCTCTACCTTATCCCTCATTTTATTGGCTCTCTATTTGTCACCTATTTTTCATGTTTTTAAAAAATGAGCAAAAAATCTAAAATTCCAGTCTTATTTCACTCTTTTATAGATAATGTACTTTCTATATCACAAGAAAAATCTTTTGAAAAAACCAATTCATTTCTTTTTTGTAGTTACAATATTATTTTCTCACTCTTTGAACAGTTTGGACTTGTAATTGAACATGAAAAAACTGAAATCTTTCATTTTTCCAGATTATATGAATTATTTAACCTGCCTTCTCTTAATCTTAGCCATCTTAGAGACTCTGCTCTCTATCCTAAGGATTCTTAGCATTATCTTGGATTTATCTTTGATAGAAAGCTTTTATTTCATTAACATATCAAATTTTATACTAATAAAGTCCTGTCCATGGTCAAGTATATGAAAATGCTTGGAAACTCAATGTGTGAACTTCTTCCCCCATCAAAAACATTTTTTATAAAACATACATTCTCTCTATTGCTCTTTATAGATTTCTACTTTGGCACTACAATAAAACACCACTTTATACTTACTCAACAAGCTCAACAAAGCTCAACAAACTGCAATGATAAGTAGCATCATAAATCTTAGGTATATTTTGCACTTTACCTACCATAGAAATTAAAGCTATTACTAGCCTAATTCCTATTCATCTCTACCTTCAAAAATTGAGTAGTTGTAATCAATTACAAACATCTACTCTTCCATATAATCATGTTATCAAAACTGTTATAACTTAAAGACCTTAGAGTTGGTTAATGAACAGAACCTTGTATAGAATTACATAAGAGAACTCAATAGATGACTCTGTATAGGATTGTCTACCTTATATACTGAAACCTCATGGTCTATGGGCCCATTCTAAATGACCATGTGTTTGCTTTAAAGTTAATATATATTACCCATATGATATGATATCATCTCTTCAGAATCTTCTATGTCCTTCCTTTTTCCCACCCTGTGACTTGTGACCATTAATGTGACCATGTCATGTGACTCGTGATTGTGTGACTGTCATGTTATGCCAAATTCCATCCTTAGTTCCCAGAGTAGAAACTAAAAGAGAGAAAAGAAAAAATAAAATAAAAAGAAAATTTAAAAGAAACTTGGGTCCAAACTCTGTAAGTCTGATAAAAACACTTCTTAAAAGAAGGCATACTCATCTCTAAACCACATTATCTATCTTTAGAGAATATGACTTCCAAACAACAAAACAAAATCAAGAGTTCTATTAGCAACACCAATATTTAGCTCAATGGAATTTTTCCATTTTTTGACTTTTTAAATAACAAATTTTGTCTAGGATCTAGATTAATTGATTATTTTCATAGTTATTTTTCATTTTATAAAGCAGACTACCACTCTAATAAGAGTAAAAAAGCTTATTGCTATAAACTTGATGAACTCATTTTTAATACATCAATGGAACTGAATACAGTCATTGTCATCTTGGATGCTAGCATCAAAAATAATGTTGCCATATCTATTGCTCATATTCATTTCTTCAATAACTCCTTGAAGATGCTCTATCATGCTATTAATATTACTTTAACAGAGGTTGAGTTATTTGCTCTTAAATGTGAGATTGATTAGGCAGTTCAAATATCTAATTCTTTTTACATTATTATCATCACAGATGTCTTACATGTAGTACAAAAAATTTTCAACTTGTCCACACATTCTTATCAGCTTCAATCAATAGTAATATCTAAAAAAACTTCAGGTATTCTTTAACAAACATTCAGAAAATTCCATTGAATTTTGAGATTGTCTTAGTAATAAAAACTGGCATCTTCATGCATTAGTGAATAAGGAAATGAAGAAATTCAACTATACTCCACTTTATTCTTACAAAATGCTATGGGATTTCAACAAAAAGAAGAAAAACAATAACATTATTAAGGAGTGGTATGAAACTTCTATATAAAAGAAGGTTTATGGATCAAATAATTTGGTTTTTCAAATTTTCTGTATACTCAAGCTACTCAAGTCATTACTAATCATGCTCCTATAAAAGAACACTAACTTAGATTTTTTTAAAGAAGAGTTCAGTTGTCTGTGTAGATTTTATCCAATCAAATCAAGATGTTATATCCTTTATGACTGTAGATGTTATGGCAACCACTAGACACAAAGTCAAATAATCACACAAGCAAGTAAAGCTCTTAGTAGGCTATTGATGTGGGGATCACAAGAGAACTTGACAAGAAGTCCCTGTTGTATTGCTACTCTATATATACTATTATATGTGGTCTGTGCTATGACTATGCTTCTACTATGCATCCTACCCTAAAGTCCATGTGTCATCCATAAGTACACCATGTATACACTATGAGGTAGCAATATGGTTAACATGCTCCTTGACATCATCTGGACTTAGTTTCATTTTATTTTCTTTCTCATTTTTATTTTATTTTCAATTTTATTCTCCTTTATTCTATTTTTAGAACCAGGGTTAGGGTTAG
>Ga0157359_1000503_pt1 | contig 14481 bp, 14 predicted proteins | sample AttcapACBM3_FD_111482 | JGI IMG/M metagenome (GOLD analysis project Ga0157359, IMG submission 111482) | Fungus gardens microbial communities from leaf cutter ant in Botucatu, State of São Paulo, Brazil - Atta capiguara ACBM3 | ecosystem: Host-associated > Fungi > Mycelium > Unclassified ...
GTAATAAGTGGTTGTTACAACAAGATACATCTTTCATTTTCTTGGCACAAGTTTCTATACATCTATTGTTAGGGCAACTGAGTGGAAGAGCAAAGCACTTCAAATCTCCAGAAAATCCTAAGTTTATTATTCAAGAAATTACTGAACTATACACTTATCTCTAGAAAATCTTAAGAGAATAGAATGGGAATTTCTGAAGATGATGACTACTCTATATAATAACAAATCCATTCTGATGTGTTAGAATTTTGATTACATAAGCATGAAATGATGATACTTAAGTAATCAGAAACAGTTTAGAATATAGAAACTAAAATGGAAAAGAGCTAAAGTGTTTAGCAAATACTTTCAGAGCATGAGAAAGTAGATAAGTGGATATGTAGATGAATTTCTTTGTATATATACCTCTATATCTGAGAATTAGACTTTAGACTTAATAACATTATTTATTATTTATCAATTATTATCTATTATTATTATTGATATCTATGTTAATCTTCATTATGATTGTTATTATTATTGAATTTGTGATAAAATTTCTCTTTTTTGATTTTTTGATTTTTTCTTTTTTCTTTTTGCTACTTTCACTATTTTGGTTTAGTCTCTACTACTAACTACATCTCATTATCTTCACTTTTTCTGTCTTTCAGTTAATTTCAGAATTATAACATGCTAACTATAGCATTCCCAAAATTACACTCTATTTCTTATTATTTATCATATCTATTTCTGTCTTTTCTCTCTATTCTTTATAAAAGATATTTACTTTCATAGTATTTTCTATTAGTTTTTCTTATAACTAAACCTATCATACTATTATTCAACAATGTTTTCACTGTCACTCCTTCTTGCATATCAATTCTCTCCAGCCTGATCTTTATTATTACTTTTCTTAATAAGTTCTTATTTAAGCTATATTTAGATGAATTTTTATTATCTTTCAAATATCCATTATTGTTCTAATAACTAATTTGTCTCTCTTATTTAATTACTCTCCTATTTCTGCAATATTTAGTAATATGTCTGAATATGTTAAAGACAATTTACACTTGCCTGTTATAACTTAAGTTCTTAGAATAAGACAAAAGACACACTTTTGTATTAAATGACATAAGAGAACTTGATAAAATTAGAGTTTCAAGTATAAACTAATCTACCTTATATACCACAGACTATGGCCTGTGTACTCACTATAACTCACCTATTCTAAAGTCCATATACATTTTATAAGGCCAACATGCTATTGCTATATTATATGATATTATTTGTTTCAGAATCTTTTACATCTTTCTCTATATCATATAATCATGTAACCTGTGACCATAATATATATAACCACCATATGACAGATATTACATTTGTCATGTTTTGAAAATAAAAACAAAAATAAATTGAAAATAAATTGAGTCTACTATCATCAATTCTGATATTGTTAGTGATATTTGCAAATAGTATAGAAGATAGAATAGATGATATGCCTGAATGGAAGATAATAGTAGTGAAAGAGAATTAGAAGTAGTATTTATATAGATAAAATAATCTTGGCTTCAATAGAAGACATTATACTTAGCTTGATCTTGTTGTATAGTCATATTTTGAAAAAAGGGAATTCAGGTGGTCTTAGGATAAGTGTAATATAATTCTAAGTTGATTATCAGACTAGAAAACTATATATGGTGGCTATTGTTCTTGAATACAAGAAGTATTTTCTAATAATAATAATACTACTACACATACTCTGGGTTGTTGGATATTATGAAAGTTGTAGTTTGAAATTTCATGAAATTGATGAGAAATAAAAGGTTTAGTTCTTAGATTAATAGATGACTGGAATGAAGTATAATTCATACTAAAAGAGGATAAAATAGTATGAATGTCAGAATTATAAACATTAGACTTGGTTATTTTATTTTTCTCATTTTTAATTTTCTTTTCATTTTATTTTTTTATTTTGAAACTAGGATTATGTATTAGTATAACATCATATGTCACTATTATATATTAGTCACAGGTCACATGACATAAACTGTCACAGAAGAATATAGAAGATTCTCAAGTCATGACATTATACTATATATTAATGGTATGTAATATACATGGTCTTTAGAGTAGGCTAGGGATTAGCTTACACAGACCATTAGCTTAGCATATATAAGTAGGATACATTATAATTTAAAACTTCATCAAGTTCTCTTATATTAATCCAATATAAGATTTCTTTACTTGACCCACTCTAAGGTCTTGTAATCATAACAGTGGATGTCAGATAGTATATAATAGAATTCTCTATAATTATAACTGTTTCTATCACAATCTATATCCATGGTATATGAGTCTTATCTAGGTACAAACTCTGCCTGATATTGTTGTGAATTTATACTGTACTCCTAATAGTATTTCTCTTGCAAGGCATGTGATTCCTTACATTAAAGTTATATGTTGACAATAGTATTCAGAGTTTATAGTGTTGTAGATTTACCATGACCATGTTTGTCCTCTCTAATCACTCTATTAGAGTAGATCTTACTAATGCCTACTGAAACTCTTGCTGAAAATTCTGTCTTTTAGACTAAATTTAAGATAAAGCCAAGCATTGTCTAAGCTTATCTCCTATATATGTAGTTATAGTCTGTCTTGCTCCTGACTTCCAAACTTCTTCTTGTTTCTCAACCTCTCCTCTTCTTGTCTACTCTTCCTCTAATACTTATTCAGATTTGTCAACCTCTCATACCATTGTTCAATATTTCTGTTGTTTTATCTGAAAATTCAGGGCTAAAATCCTGTGTATATCTGCTGATCATTGATACTATTATTGTGTAGTAGAATATATCTGTTTTCAGAGTGTCTTGCAGTTTGTCAAGATTTATAACAAATTTTTGGGTATGGAATAAAGTGATATCTTTTTCCAGATGTACATTAATACTTAGGTAGTAGCTTTTATTTACAAATAACAGTAATATACCAGTAGTAGCACTAGGTACATTGTTGTATACAAACTCTACAAGTAGGAGAAGATTTGACTAGTTATCCTGTTAGTAGTTGCAATAGATACAGAAGTACTGTCTGGTTAGTGCATTCTGTTTAGCTGTCTCTCTTAGAATAATATCCAAAAGTGAAGTAGAGTCACATATCAAGAACAGTTCCTAAGAACTGAAAAAAGTTTGAGACAAACTTAGATCTGCAATTAGAAGTGATGTAGAACAAAGCATCATTCTTAAAGAAGACATGAATTACAAACAGTTTTGCTAGCTCATATGAAGTGATAATATTTACTGTCAGAACAAATATGGCCTGCTTTGAGAGTTGATCAATGATGACCATGATTGTATCACAGCTGGATGAGAAAGGAAGCTTTTTAATAAAATTTATAAAGATCAAGTTCCAAGATTGTTTGGGAATTAGAAGCTGCTTGAGTATTCTATAGAGCTTGTGGTATTATGGTTTGAACCTTATATAAGTAAGACAAGAATTACAGAACTTTTTTACATCTGTATATAGGGATAGCCAAGTATAACTGTAATGAATGAGCTCTAGTATCTTGTTTTGTCTAAAATGTCCTGTAAGGATGTGATCATGGTACTACTGTAAAATACATGTACAGAGATCATTTGCTAGTAGTACATAGATTTTACCATTCTTAAGTAGAAGTCTGGATGTGTCCAATAACCATTGTTCTACTGGATGGCAGAGATGTTCCTACAGTGTTTTGTCTTGTATAATGGCAGAACAAATGTTACTGTATAGGCTATTAAGATCTATAATGGTAGCAGCTTGAAGAGTTAGAGAGACTAGGACTGTAGTTCAGAAAAATGTTATAAGTTGGCTATAAGTGAAGACAAGATGGATGTTTTGAGGGTTGACAGAGTTGTAGGCAGCTCTTTCTTCTTTTCAGTAGAGGTTTTCTCTGTGAATAATAATATCCAGTTTGAATCCTAGACATCCCAGGTAGAAAAAGATAATAAGGCTAAACTAAGAGAAGAATTCCAACCATTTCACTTGGTAATGAGAGAGAACATTGGTGGTTGAAAAATGCTCTGGATTTTTGTAATCCATGATAATGTCTATAGGGAGTTCTAACTCTTCTAGGTAATGGTGCTATATACAGAAAGCTTCAAACACTATGAGAAGCTCTTTGTTGTATATGTCATAATTGAGTTTGGCAGCTTTGAGTGTGCAAGAATGAAATACAACTGGATGAACCTCCTTCTCTTCCATCATGGTTAAAAAGATAGCTGTAAGCACATATTCTGATGTGTTAGTTTCCATAATCATTTGAATATTGGAAATCCAGTGGATGAGGATCAGAGTAAAAGTGAATAAATTTTTGAGGGTGTTGAACACTTCACAGTAAGAGGAGTCAAAGTTTCAAAGGATATCTTTCTGAATTAGTTGGATCAGTGGGATGACTATATCTGAGTAGTTATAAATGAAACAACAATAAAATTTAACAAATCCTAAAAATGCTTGCACATTCTTTATTTTCCTGAGTTCAGACTAATTTTAAATCATTTTGATTTTATCAGAAGACATAGATAACCCAAAAAGAAACAAAAATGTATTTTAAGTATTTTATGGAATTGGAGTAAAACTCATATTTTTCTACCTTTATATATAGTCCAGCCTTTTCAAGCTATTACAATACTTCTTTAATATGATCTTTATGCTGAGACATATTATTCAAATAAATAAGGATGTTGTCAAGGTATACTACTATACAAATGTTGAGGAGGTCTGAGAAAATATTGTTCATGAACTATTGAAATGCTGCAGAAGTATTGGTTAGACTAAAAGGCATGACTGCCCATTCAAAAGATCTATAGCAAGTGTAGAAAGCTATTTTCTATTCATTTCCTTTTATGATCTATACCAAGTAGTATGTATAACAGAGATCAATTTTTATATAAATACATATCTTCTGAGATAAATCAAGGAGATTAGATATTAAAGGAAGTAGATATCTATCCTTTTGTATAATGCATTGGAAGTTGACATATAGACAAAGAGAGCCATCTTTCTTCTTTACAAAAAGCACTGGTGCTTTATGAGGAGAGAAAGTTAGTCATATGAACCCAGTGTTAAGGTTCTCACTGATGAATTCCTTGAGAGCTTCTTTTTTAATAGTTAAGAGCAAGTAGATAGTTCTGACAAGCAGTTTTTCTCCATCTTCTAACTTGATCTATAAGTCATATGAACAATATGGGATCAGGGCTTCTGTTTTAGCCTTGCTGAAGATTTTAGCAAACTTGTGGTACTCAGTTAAAACAGCAGATAGGTTAACTGGATCATGAATGATCCAGACTGATCTTCCAGTAAGGTTAGTGGGATAGAGAAAGTAGCTGATTCTGACATTTGTACTGCTCAGATATATGACTGTGCTCCAATGATGTCAATATATAGATGGGACAAGATTACAGGCTCAGAATTGGAGTTGAAGATACTAGACAGGAGTTTTTTAGAAGTTGTAGATACTGAGAGGATCTTGAAAAAGCTGATTCTTTCTCATGGGTCTAACTGAAAAGCAATAGACCTAGTAACTTAGCCAAATTATGTTGGGTAAGCCAGTTGTATCTGAGAACAAGTGAGCAGAAAGAGTCAAGCAGAGTAATATTTAACAATCTATCAAATAATTTTAATTGCACAAGTAGAGTTGGTTTTGTGAGGATATTGTACTTTAATACAAATGTAGTGTCAATAGAACAGTATGTGGATCTAGAGTTTATGAGGGTACAAAAGGTTGGATTTTGGATATAGTCTATCTTACAGACTAATAGTGATATGAGAGAGTGAGTTCAGGTTAGAAAGGGCAGTGATATTGAGATAAATGGAACTTTTTGTTGCACAAATGAGATTAATATAACCCACATTCTGTACAGAATTTGTAGAACTGCATTCTAGTTTTCCAACTGAGTAGCCAGTATTATTTCTGAAATGGAAAGCATAGCTTTTACATATCTAGCTTGGAACCTAGTAGTTTTGGATGGGTGTAGAAGACAGGCCTTAGTTCTGTGACTTTTGTTACTATAGTACATATATAGATTATTATCTATATATCTTTTTTATTTATCCATAGTAAGTTTCCTATCACTTTCAAGTTAACTAGACATGTCAATTCAAGGAGAAAGATTTGAGAGCTTACCTTTTGGGTTTGGCTTATTAAGTGGGGCAAATGTGGAGGTCTAAGGTTGAAGTATAAATAAGAAATTCTGTGTTTAGTTACATTTCCATTCTCTTTTCCAGTGGCAGTTGTCAATGACTATAGCCAAAAAGTACATTGATCAAAAATTGAATAACTTCCCTTCTTCCCTTAGACAAATAGTGTTCTATAATTGGTACAAAAGCTCTTAATAATATATGTAGCAGAAAATATTGTCCTCCTGACCTAATTTGGACATATATCTCATGAACTCAATGTTGTAGATGATAATCCTATTACCTGCCTTCATTCACAGATTGCCCAGTACAATGGCAGCATCTCCTATAGGGTTAGATAAGCCAAAATAATAGTGTCACAAACTTCTTTCAACTTGTATCTCCACAACTAGTAGACCAATTCTCATAAACCAAGTTGTACTGGAAAATCCAAAATGAAGACTATTTGCATATATATATATAGAATGTACAAAAGTGATAACAGATTACTAAGATATCAGACCATCAGTAACTACAAGTTTCATTGACTATTATCTCAGAAATAACTGAACATATTCCTATAATCAAACTTGTATTAGAAAGCACTTGTCAAAAGAGTTCTAATGATATATCATACATTATATGGAGATTAGTATTCATAGAGATACAAGCATATCAATACAGTGATATAATTAGTTATTTTCTAAAATTAGCCTGACATCTGCTATAACAGATGATAGCCCCACCAGGTATGAGTTTTAATTATATGATAGAAATAGCTTGTATACAGACCATCACTATTTTGTATAAATACTTTCATGTCTGAAAATTAGACTTCAGACTTAATAACATCAATTATTATCATTATTCATCATTATTCCTCATTATCATTGACATCTGTATTGATCTTTATTATTACTGTTATTATTATTGAACTTCTGAATCACTCCTAAACCTCTGAGAGTGCACCTAAGGTTCAGATATTACAAACAAGTGAGTAGTTTATTTTATGATAAATGGTATAACTCTTCTAAAAATCATGACCAGTCTTTGAGCCAGTCTTGATAAATCCTCTGTTCTTCCTGGTCCAATCCAATCTCAAACTAGTCTTGTACTATTCCTGTCAAGTAAGTCATTGCAAAGTTTACCTTTACAGTATCAGTGACAAATTACACAGAGTTTGTATGGAAATGGAGTTAGTATTGGAACAGAAAGTTGTTTAGTTTATCCAGATTAGTACCATTGAAGATTTCTAGTATCTAGGTTCTGGCAACCAAAGGTGTAAGATTTGTTACTGGTATAAGGTTAACTGCCAGTTTTCTAAGAGCCTTAGCTAGGAAGTTTATGGAATGAGAGAGAACAGTGGTTACCAGGGGAATAAGAGTTGTTCCATTTCTGATGCATCCATCTAGTTAGAATCATTGTCTGCTGGTATGGTCTTGAATGACTTTGAAATATTTTCTAAAATCCTTTGAAGAAACAGGTAGATTGGTGTTGTTCTTACTAAGTACTTGAATTGACAAGATGGTATAGCTAGATTAATAAACTACTTACTTAGTTGTTAAGCAGCCAAGATTTCTGGGGGAAATGTAAAGCTATAATAAGAGAAGGCCATTATGGAAATAAGATAATTTTGCAACAGTAGTATTAGAATTATGAACATTGGACTTTATTTTATTTTTGTTTTCTACTTTCTTTTTATTTTTGTTAGGGTTTAAAGTAATGTCACAGGCACAACTGTCACAAATAGTCATATAATACAGTCATAGTCACGTAGTCACAATTGAAGGGGGTAGAAAGTTCTAGGATGATGATATTATATAACATATTTAACATATGTTAACCTTAAGACAAACATATGGCTATTTAGAGTAGGCTAAAGTAATAAAGCACAGACTATAAGCCAGTAGTATATAAGGTAGACAGTCTTGTACAGAGTTCTCTATTGAGTTCTCTTGTGTTAAACCCTAATATAAGAATTTCATCTTATTGTCCCATTTTAAGAACTTTAAGTCATAACATTAGAACTCAATCCCCCTTCTTAAGACCACCCAACTCAGTGCCCTCTCTATCTTCTACTTTACTCTCTTATCATTCTTGACCAAGGACAATGTGTCCAAAGTCAAGAAGAACAGCCAGACCCTAGGCTTAATGGTGTGGCAACCACTAGACACAAAGTTTAATAATCACACAAGTTAGTAAAGCTCTTAGTAGGCTATCAATGTGAGAATCACAAGAGAACTTGACAAGGAGTCTCTGCTGAATTGCGACACTATTTATATAAGTTACACATGGTCCATGCTACAAATAATTACTCCTGCCCTAATGTCCATGTGTCATCCATAAGTATACCATATGTACACTATGAAGTAGATATGCTGTTAATATGCTTCTTAACATCATTCTTCTAGTCTGCTCTTGCCCAGTCTAGGCCTATGACCTCACATCATGTAATATGTCATGTGACCACAGTCATATGCCTCTTCTTCATCAATAAAAAGAAAAAAGAAAATCAAAAGAAAAGAAATATTAAATCAAGAAAAATAGATAAAAGAAAAGGAAAAATGTTAGTGTCCAAGCACACCATAACACTTAAGGGATATACCAACCAGATGAAGGAAACTTGGTTGTCTGTTTTGTGCTAAAAGCCTACTAGTACTTAGTAGACATATCACTTTGTGTAGATTTGATAGTTTAGTTTTCACATAGAAGTCTTGTACTATAGGCCCCCTTATAGCCTGTCCATGCAGAGGAGTAGTGGGGTCTCCTACAAGTTCCATTTAGAGTAGGCATACCCTTCTTGTGGATATTTGTATACAAATTCAATTAAGACAGTAGTAGAGGTAGTTAGTAGATAGGATAAGATAGACAAGAAGAGTGCCACTGGCCCTTACAGAGGAAAACATTGAGTTTAGAGTAAGAATCAGGGAGCAAGTCCAATACAGAATCTATGCTCTCTGGAAAGTATTTCCTACTGTCAAAGCTGAAAGCAGTAGATTCTAATTATTTTTATTTTATTTTTCATTTTTACTCTCTTTTTAATTTATTTTCCTTTATTCTATTTTTAGAACTAGGGTTAGGGTTAAAGTGACGAGATCACACTGTCACACATCAGATGACATGGTCACAGTAATGGTCACAAGTCACATGATGTATGGAAAGATGTAAAAGGTTCTAAAAGAATGATGTTATATAATGTGTGCAATACATGTTGATCTTAAGGCTAACACATGGCTATTTAGGGTAGGTTAGAAGTAGCTAGCACAGATCATGTGGATTTAGTATATAAGATAGACTATCTTGTACAGAGTTCTCTATCGAGTTCTCTTGTGTTAATCTAATACAAGGTTCTTTCTCTTGACTAACTCTAAAGTCCTGAGTTTGTAACACCTATCACCTCATACACCATCATTATTACTATCAATACCACCACCACCATACACTATGAGCCAATGTAGCTCAATTAACTATAAGCTTTTAGCTCAACAACAACAAAATCAGCTTATAACACTATAGGCACAACTCCAAACTTTATTGACAGCATAAGGAACAGGAGGTTGTGGTGGAGGAGCAAGTACAGAAGTAGCAAAGCCACAAGTGTTTGATAAAACCCCAGAAAAGGTCTCATATTTCATGATAGCATATAAATTGTACTTGAGAATGAGAATGAAAGGAGTAGTAGTAGAGAAACAGATTTAGTGGATATTATCATATGTGTAAGGAGAGTCAGCTAATGTCTGGAAAGAGAATGCTTTGGAGAATCTGGAAGCAGGAGTGTTGGAATATGAGACAGTAGGAGAATTTTTAGCAAATATAAAGAAAGAGTTTGGAGGAGGAAATGAGAAAACAGTGAAAGTACCAGAACTAAAAAGAATAAAACAAGAAGAAAAGATGGTGGAGGAATTTGTGTAAGAGTTTAGGAGAGTGGCAAGAGGAAGTGAATACAAAGAAAGATCTCTAGTAGAGAAGTTTAAGAAAGAAATGAATAGAATAGTTTGCTAAAGACTAATGGAGTCAGAACAGTAGCTCATCTCAATTGAATAATAGTATGAGAGAGCAATAGCATTGAACAGGAACTAGAGGGAAAATAAGAGAGAGAAAGAAAGATTAAGGGGATGATGAGAGCAAAGGCCATAGGCTCCAAGACTAAACAATGTAGGGGTACAATGGCAACAAATGCCATAGCCTCAAGTTTGGCTAAGAAGACAGGAGGCTTAACAGTAAGTGCTGATAGGGCCTTTTCTCATAGAAGAAGTGGAGAGAACAAATATGGTCATGGTATGCCCAACTTAGTAGACAAGGTTTGCATCTCGCAACCCATATGCTATGGACATAGACAAGAGACATAGAAATTGCTACAACTGTGAAGTATTTGGATACTTAGCTAGAAATTGTAGAAATAGGAGAATAGGAGACAGAATTGGGAAGGGCAGAAGACTAGAATATGAAAGAAATGAGCAGAAAACAGAAAATAATAGACTAAGTAATTGAAATGGAAACAAGAACCTAATATTTCTCAATTAGGATCTAGAAGTAGTAACAGATTTGCAATACTCTCTAGAGTAGTAGATAATACATCTTGTTGCAATCTGGATAATGGAAATATGTTAAGGGAAGTAATGGTGAAAATTGGACTAGAGAGAATTAACACACAAGAAGAAGTAACAGTAGAGATATTATTTGACAGTGGAGCAACAGGATTGGTCATGAGTTTGGAGTTCACAAGAAAGCAAGGATTTAAGCTAAAGAAAATAAAAAGGTCAATTTATGTGAGGAATATGAATAAAACTTTTAATAAAGAGGGGCTAATATAAAACACTGTAAAAGTAAATATTTATTATCAGAGACATAGGGAGAGGATGGAGACAAATGTAATATGGAGGCGAAAGTGGAGTGTAATCTTGGGAATATCATAGCTTGCTCACTACAATCCTGAGATTGACTAGAAAACAGGAGAAGTAAAGATGACAAGATGTCCAGAAGAGTATGGGAAGCAGTAGAGATCAAAGCAGGAAAAATCAGGATGGAAAAAGCAAAAAGAAGAAGAGAAGAAGCAAGAAGAGAAGGAACAGAAGAAGAAAGAAAGGAAAAAACCAAAAAAGGAAAGAACAATGGAAATAAAGAAGGTAGCAGAAGAATGGGAGATTTGGGATAAAGAAGAAGAAGCAGTGAAATTAGAGAAAGAGGCAAAACAGCTGGTACTAGAAAAGTTCTACAAGTGGATTTATGTCTTTGGTAAAAAAAGCCAGTAAATAGATGCCTATTAGAAAACTATGGGACCATGCTATCAATACAAAGAAGGAATTTGTGCCAAGAAAGAGAAAAGTATACCTATTGTCAAGAGAGAAGAGAGAAGAGGTGTACAAGTTCATATCAGAACAACTGAGGAAAGGGTATATCAGACTCTCAAAGTTGCCTCAAATAGTACTAGTGTTTTTTATAGAGAGGAAGAAGAATGGTAAGAAAAAAATTGTACAGAATTAGATATTTAAATGAATGGACTATTAAAAATAATTATCCTTTACCTTTAATTTTGGACATTATAGAAAATATAGATATGAAGAAAGTATTTACTAAGATAAACTTGAGATGGGAGTATAATAATATACAGATAAAAGAGAGAGATGAGTAGAAGGTGGCATTTATGATATCAGAAGAGTCATTTAAGCCAACAGTGATGTTCTTTGGATTAACAAACTCACCAGTAACTTTTCAGACTATGATGAATGAAATCCTATGAGATCTTATTAGCACTGGTAAAGTGACAAGTTTTATTGATAACATAATTATTGGAATAGAAGAAGAGAAAGGACATAATGAGATAGTAAAAGAAGTAGTAAAGAGATTGGCAGAGAATGATTTGTATGTAAAACTAGAAAAATGCAAGTGAAAGGTAAAGGAAGTAGGATTTTTAGGAGTGATAATAGGACTAGAGAAGATTAAGATGGAAGAAAAAAAGGTGAAAGGTGTTTTAGATTAGCCAATACTAAAAGATGTTAAAGACATATGGAAATTTCTAGAATTGGCAAACTACTATTGTCAATTCATTAAAGATTTTGCAACAATAGCCAGACCATTACATGATATGGTAAAAAAAGACCAAAAGTAGGAATGAACAGAAAGGTAGAAGAAGGCATTTAAGAAATTGAAGGAGAAATTCATGAAAAAACCAGTATTAGCAGCACTAGATTTAGACAAAAAAATGAGGATAGAAGTTGACATATCAGACTATGCTATGGAAGGGGTTTTATCTATGAAGCGTGAAGATAGAAGATAGTAGCTTATAGCTTTCCTCTCAAAATCTCTAAATGAGACAGAGAGAAACTATAAGATTCATGACAAGAAGATGTTAGTAGTTATAAGAGGACTAGAAAACTGGAGGCATCTATTAGAAGATGCAAAGTTCAAGTTCAAGGTTTGGACAGACTACAAGAACTTGGAATATTTTATGAAAGTGCAGAAGTTGAACAGAAAACAGGCCCACTGGGCACTTTACTTGTTAAGATTTGACTTCACTCTAAAACATGTTCTAGGAACAAAAATGGAAAAGACAGATAGACTTAGTAGGAGACTGGACTGGAAAATAGACATAAAAAAGGACAATGAGAATCAAATATTTATTAAGCATCATTGGCTATGTAGTCTATCAGAGATAGTAATAAAAGGACCAGAGGTAGATATATTAGAAAAAATAAAAATAGCTAAGAATAAAGATAAAGAAGTAGTTAGAGTAGTTGAAGAGATGAAGAAGGCAGGAGTAAATGTTTTGAGAGAGGAAGAGTGGCAAATTGAAGGAGACTTGGTGTTGAAGGAAAGAAAGATATATGTACCAAAGAATAAAGCATTGAGAGTAGAAATAATCTGGTTTTATCATGATGTACCAATAGTAGAACATGGAGGAAAGTGAAAGATGACAGAGTTGGTGATGAGAAACTATTGGTGGCTAGAAGTAACAAAGAATGTAGGAAAATACATGGAAGAATGTGATATGTGTCAGAAGATGAAGAATAGGATGGAGGTACCAGTAGGGAAGTTGAAGTTGAGTGAAGTTCTGGGGAAACTGTGAACACATCTAATTGTGGATTTTATTATGAAGTTGCTGTTAATAGCTGGGAAAGATGCAATTCTAGTAGTTTGCAATAGGTTGTCCAAAATGACACATTTTATGATGACAATAGAAAGAATGTCAGCAGAAGGATTAGTATGGCTGTTCAGAGATAATGTATGGAAGTTGCATAGGTTGCCAGAGTGTGTGGTATTAGATAGGAGACCACAGTTTGCAGCAGATCTGACAAAGGAGTTGAATCAAATGTTAGGAATTGAAACAAGATTGTCAACAGCATTCCATTTTCAAACAGATGGCTAGGCAGAGAGAATGAATCAGAAACTATAACAGTATCTGAGATTTTTTGTAGACCATAGACAAAAGGATTAGCCAGAATGGTTAGCATCAGCTGAATTTGCAATAAAAAACAAAGTACACTGAGTGACCAAAATGTCACCACTTCAGGTAAACTATGGAAGAGAATTAAGAATGGGAGTAGACCTTAGAAGGAAAGAAAAGATGGAGAAAGTGACAGAGTTTGCAGAAAGAATGAAGAAAGTGCAAGAGGAAGCAGGAGCAGCATTGAGAAGAGCATAAGGAAAGATGAAACAACAGGCAGATAGAGGAAGAAAAGAGATGAAAGTGTAGAAAGAAAGGGACAGAGTAATATTGAGTAGAAAAGACTTGGTATTCAAAGAATAGCTAGTAAAGAAATTAGTGGACTGATATGTTGATCCATATACCATTGAAGAAGTAGTTTCTACTAATACAGTCAAATTACAATTGCCAACTTTGATGAGAATTCACCCAGTTGTGAATATTAGTCAAATAATATGATATAAGAAACAAGTAGGAGGGCAGAAAGCAGAAGAGGTGAAACTAGTAGAAGTGAAAGGAGTTAAAGAGTGGGAAGTAGAAAAAATACTAAGCAAAAGAAAAGTGAGAGGAGTCATAAAGTATTTAGTATGATGGAAGGGGTTTATGGTGGAACATGACAGTTAGGAAAGAGAAGAAGATTTGGAGAATACAAAAGAAGTAGTAACAGAGTTTGAGAGAAGAATGAATGCAGAAGTTAGAAAACAAAAAAGAATAAAAAGAGCAGAAGAAAAAGATTTTAGAAGAGAAGATTTACTAGTAAAATATACAACAAAGATATTGTATTGTTACAAACTTAAGACCTTAGGGTTGGTCAAAAGAGTGAACCTTGTATTGGGTTAACACAAGAGAACTTGATAGAGAACTCTGTACAGGATTGTCTACCTTATATACAAATATCTAATGGTCTGTGCAAGCTATTTCTAGCCTAC
>Ga0157359_1000504_pt1 | contig 14477 bp, 11 predicted proteins | sample AttcapACBM3_FD_111482 | JGI IMG/M metagenome (GOLD analysis project Ga0157359, IMG submission 111482) | Fungus gardens microbial communities from leaf cutter ant in Botucatu, State of São Paulo, Brazil - Atta capiguara ACBM3 | ecosystem: Host-associated > Fungi > Mycelium > Unclassified ...
ACACCCTGACCATCAGCCGTCAGACTGATACCGGCAAACTGCGCATAGCTCCCGGAATTAACCTGTTTATTAGCGACAACAGCCAGATATTTTCTGATTTCACTGCCTTTCATTTCTACCCAACAGAGCGTATTGCCGAACGGCTGCACCTTGAGCACATCTTTGTACGTAATATCTCCGGCAGGAATAGAGTCCCGCACACCGCCGCCACTGATCACGGCAAAGTCCGCATTTGTTTTTTCCATCTGAGCTGCGAGGATAAGACGCGCCATGCTGGTTTGTTCAAAACGCACTTTATTGCGATCGCCTTCAAGGCGGTCATTCACGCTGCCAATTTTCATCCCCAACTGCGCTTCGCCTTTTTTCTGGAAAGGCATCAACACTTTCATGACCGCCGGATTAGGCGGGATTTCCGCTGTGTAATTCACCCACTGCGTTTTACCGTTTTTATCCACCACTTTATGTTTGAGATTAATGGGGATCAGTGCGTAATGCTCCAGCGTCAGCTTGCCATTCAGGAAGGTAAAATCCGCCCGGCCAATGTATTTGCCCCATTCATGCGCCTGTACAATCCAGGTTCCGTTTTGACGATCCGGGGTACAAGGCGTACCGGGTACATAATTCACCTGTTTCACATTTTCCTGAGCCATGCAGACCGGATCCTGCGAATGCCCACCCACGATCATATCCAGATAACCCGCTGGCAATTCACGCGCCATTTCCACGTCACCCGGTGCGTTTGAGCCATGATTACCGTTGTCGTAATGCCCCATATGGGTGGCGGCAATGATCACATCCGGTTTCTCTTTTTTGCGTAATGACTCGATCACCGCTTTGGCTTCGCTTGCCGGTTTATGGAAAACCATATCGGTGAAATACTCAGGATTGCCAATTTTGGCCGTGTCATCAGTTGTCAGACCGATAACAGCGATTTTTAGCCCCATTCGATTAAACAAGGCATAAGGCTGGAACAGACGTTTACCGGTACTTTTTTGGTAAATGTTGGCGGAAAGCAGTGGAAATTTTGCCCACTTTTGCTGTTGGCGCAATACGGAAAGAGGATGGTCAAATTCATGATTACCAATCGCCATTGCATCGTAACCAATCATATTCATCCCACGAAAATCGGGTTCGGCATCCTGTAAATCTGACTCTGGTACTCCGGTATTAATGTCACCACCGGAAAGAATCAGCACCGCACCACCGTGTGCCTGCACATCCAGACGGATCTTATCCATCATGGTTTTCTGCGCTGCCAGGCCATATTCACCCTGTTCGTTGTGCCAGAAACGTCCGTGGTGATCATTGGTTTGCAACACCGTCAATTTATAGACGCGATCTTTTACCCAGGCCTGCGCCATTAGCGGAGTCATCAATAAACTCAGCGTCAGCAGCGCTACGCGACCTTTTTTATACGTGACTGCCATCTTGTTTCTCCCTGTTCTCTCACTGTCATCAGGCAAATATGGGATCATCCCTGATAATTGGTTGGTAAACAGTATTTACGCTTTTTGACAATACTGCAAACAGACAGGTAAAAATGTAATTTTCTGTATTTTAAATCGTAAAAAAACCAAATAAAACCTATCATAGCCTTCGTTATCAATAAAAAATAACAATCACAGCACCATTTATTGCTGTAACAATCATTTTTATGTGTTTTCAATAAAAAAAGCACATCGGCGATTTATGCCATACACTAAAAAGTAACAATCAGAAACATTTCTTCGTCCCTTTATTCCCGCCACAACACAAGGGGACAGCTTTCAGTACTCAGGCAAGGATTGCCCCGGTTTAAGACCATAAATACAGGTTCTGCCACTGAATTTTACGCAGGCAGACAATAAAAAGGAGACAGGTATGCATCACACCACACCACTCATCACCACCATTGTAGGAGGCCTGGTTCTTGCCTTCCTTTTAGGCATGCTGGCCAACCGCCTGCGTATTTCTCCTCTTGTCGGTTATCTGTTAGCCGGTGTGCTGGCTGGCCCTTTTACACCTGGTTTTGTCGCCGATACCAACCTTGCTCCGGAACTGGCTGAACTGGGCGTCATTCTGCTGATGTTTGGTGTAGGTCTACATTTCTCGTTAAAAGATTTAATGGCGGTAAAGTCTATCGCCATTCCCGGCGCGATTGCCCAAATTGGGGTGGCAACCGTACTGGGAATGGGTCTTTCATGGGCGATGGGCTGGTCAGTGCTGACCGGCATTGTGTTCGGTTTATGTCTGTCTACCGCCAGCACCGTCGTACTACTGAGATCGCTGGAGGAACGCCACTTAATTGACAGTCAGCGTGGACAGATCGCTATTGGCTGGCTGATCGTTGAAGATCTGATGATGGTCTTAACGTTGGTTCTGTTACCTGCCATTGCCGGGATGTTTGAAAAAGGTAATGCCTCTTTTGGCCTGTTAATGCTCGATCTGCTGATAACGATTGGTAAAGTCGTCGCCTTTATGGTGCTGATGATGGTGGTGGGTCGCCGTGTCGTCCCATGGATCCTTGCCCGCAGTGCAGCCACCGGTTCACGTGAGTTATTCACCCTGTCAGTACTGGCACTGTCTCTGGGTATTGCCTTTGGTGCTGTAGAGTTTTTTGATGTTTCCTTCGCCCTGGGTGCCTTTTTCGCCGGGATGGTACTGAATGAATCTGAGCTGAGTCACCGCGCGGCACACGATACGCTGCCACTGCGCGATGCCTTTGCTGTCCTGTTCTTTGTTTCTGTCGGTATGTTGTTTGATCCGATGATTCTGGTGCAACAACCACTGGCAATACTGGGTACGCTGGCAGTCATTGTGTTTGGTAAATCCCTTGCCGCCCTGTTTTTGGTGAAATTGTTCGGTCACTCCACCCGAACTGCATTAACAATTTCTGCCAGCCTGGCTCAAATCGGTGAGTTTGCTTTTATTCTTGCAGGTCTTGGCGTTTCACTGAATTTGCTGTCAGACACGGGGCGTAATCTGGTGCTGGCAGGTGCGATCCTGTCGATCATGCTTAATCCGGTGTTATTTGCCCTGCTGGAACGCTATCTGGCCAAAAAAGAAGCTGCCATAGCAAATACCGCAACCGAAGAAGAACAAACCCCGGAAGACATTGCAGAGGAAGAAGAGGATATTCAACCGGTGGATCTGTACGATCATGCCATTCTGGTTGGTTTCGGGCGAGTTGGCAGTCTGTTGGGCAAAAATTTGATCGCAGAAGGTATCCCTGTGGTGGTGGTGGAAAGCAGCCGTCCTCGGGTGGAAGCATTACGCGAACAGGGGATCCCGGCTATTTTGGGGAACGCAGCCCGGGGAGAAATTATGGATCTGGCAAGGCTGGAATGTGCCCGCTGGTTATTACTGACCATTCCAAATGGCTATGAAGCCGGTGAGATTGTGTCTGCAGCCCGGGAAAAACAACCGGATATTGAGATTATCGCCCGCGCCCACTACGACGATGAAGTGGATTACATTCTGGAACGGGGTGCGCACCGGGTGGTAATGGGAGAGCGGGAAATTGCCAACAATATGCTGGCACTGATTCAGGAAGAACGCACTGAAGCACCGATGGATCATGCCGTTTAACTAACCATCTGATTGACCATTTTTAATGACAAAACGCCTGACAATAGTCGTCAGGCGTTTTTGAGAAAAAATGACACTGCCATCAGGACTCGTCACCTGAACAGAATAACGGCCGTTCCGCTGACGACAAATATCCTTTTCACAGGGAATTACCGCTCCCAGTAAGATTCTTCCAGGCTGTCTTCACGCTCAGGCAAACCACGCGTCAGACGCGGTGAATGCTGATTCAGTACCTGATAGCTCACACGGTTAGCGTATTTGCACACCTGTGCCAGCGAGGAATACGTCAGATAATTACGCGCATGTTTGCTGGAGTTAGGAATATTACTGCGATGGAAATTATTCGCGCTGATGTCATGTAACAGTGCTGCCAGTGCACCGTCTCCGGCACCATTGGTATTCATAATTTTTTCCGGGCCGCCCATATAGGGCTCAATGTGCGAGAAAATGCGCAACGGCACCGTACAATCCTGACGGCGCATCGCCCGGCTGAATTCATAACGGTTAAATTCCGGAATAACACCCGGTAATAATGGATGACGAGTGGTGCGTTTACCCTCTTCTTCAGTAAAGCCTGCCATATACAGGCCATTCGGCCCGGCAGTACATAACACCAAATCCACCCAGTCGAGTGCGATATTCGATGCTTTTAACGGATCCTGTTCACCAGTCAGTTCCAGCGCTTCTTCTTCATTCATTGCCACAATAGACACATGCTCACGCAGGAAATCGCGCCAGTATTGCGGGTTATCCGCAATCACATGTTTAGTCCCCAGCGTCAGCACCACCGGAACATTGTGTTTTTTCGCATAGCTAATGGCCTGCATGGTGGCTTCCGGCATAGGTTCACCCGGCTTACAACGCACCAGATAAGAGCTCAGCACCAACGCAGAAGCACCAGCAATCACTTCTTCCGGAATACTGTCCGGGCGTAACTGATTGGTCATACCCGGGCTAATGGCAAAGGTCCGTTCGCCATTTTCACTGATCAGGGTAAAACAACGGCCAATCGCCCCGTCCACGCCCTGTAAATAGTCCAGATCCGTCCGGCTGGAGGTATTGCACAGGTAACGATAAGCATAACCACCGATCTGAATGTTATTACACATCACGCCAAGTAATACCGAACGATCATCCGCTAATACCGAGTAGTTGTGCAGTGTGTTACCAATGGTGCCACCCGCAAACTGGTGAGAAATCAGATCATTTTGTACCAGTTCGTTATATAACGCTTCAGCCACATCATCTTCAATCACCAGTGAATGTCCGACGCTCAGGTCGTAGCGCTGGACAAATTCATCGTCCACTTTAGCTTCAATATCAACGAGGATTTGATCGATACCCACAATCCAGCTACTGGCTGCATTGTTTTCAGGCTGGGCGACTTTTAACAGTGGATCTCGGGCACTGACGGGGAAGTAGTGTTTGGATTTACGTTGACCGGGGAATTTCATAATTGCAGGACCTGAAAAAAACGGGGCGCAATCATAACATATTTCAGCAAAGTAGCGACCAGTCGGGGATAACTGATCGCTTCTTCAAGTTAACGATACTGATTCACCAGTTCCATCATCATGGTGATGTGTGCTTCATCGTCGTTCAGCGCCGGAATGTATTCAAAACGTTCCCCTCCTGCCTGCAGGAAGAATTCACGGTTCTGTTCGTTAATTTCTTCCAGGGTTTCCAGGCAATCCGCCGAGAACCCAGGGCTCATAATCTGCACATGTTTAATGCCTTTTGCTGGCAGAGCACGCATGGTTTCATCAGTGTACGGCGTCAGCCAGGGTTCACGACCAAAGCGTGACTGATACGTCAACATGGCTTCATGATCCTGTAAACCCAGCGAACTTTTCAGTGCCGCAAAGGTATCCTGGCAACGCAGTGGATAATCATCACCTTCATTGGCAAAACGTTGTGGAATACCGTGGAAGGAGGTCACCAGTAGATCCGGTTTACCGTGTTTGGCAAACGAACGTTCAACCGAGGCTTTCAGTGCGGCGATATACGCCGGATGCTCCGCATAATCACGAATAAAATGCACGTCAGGTAAAGAGCGATAACCGGCAAAAACCTCACTAAGGCCATCCCACACCGCGGCCACTGTCGAACAGGAATATTGTGGATACAGCGGCAGTACGATGATGCGGGTAACACCCTGCACCATCAGTTCATCAACCGCACTTTTCAGGCTCGGGTTACCGTAACTCATGCCAAGGGCCACAGGAATATCCAGTTTCGCGGCCAGTGCATCACGCTGACGTTTGCTGAAAGCCAGCAATGGAGAACCTTCTTCGCTCCAGACAGAAGCGTACAGTTTGGCAACACGTGGGGAACGGATTGGCAGAATGGCGAGATTCAGGATCGGCCACCACAGCCAGCGCGGCGTATCCACGACACGTTTGTCACTGAGGAATTGTTTGAGATAGCGTTTTACCGCCGGAGTGGTTGGTGCATCTGGCGTACCTAAGTTCACCAGCAGAACACCAGATTTATCTTGCCTCATCGTCATTCCTTATGAAGATATCGCCGAAAATGAAAACGATAACTATTCTAACGGAAAACAAGGCGGGAAAAAGCAATTGCTGCGAAAGGAGCCGGCATTATCCGGCTCCTGAAACACTTAACCGAGGATTTTTGCCAGTTCAGCACTGACTTCGGACACCTGACGTGTACCGTCGATTTTGTGATATGCAGTGTTACCTGCTTCAGCTTCTTTGCTGTAGTAAGCAATCAGCGGAGCAGTCATCTGATGGTATTCAACCAGACGTTTACGTACGGTTTCTTCCTGATCATCTTTACGGGTGGTCAGGTCTTCGCCGGTTACATCATCTTTACCTTCCACTTTTGGTGGATTGAAAGTGACATGGTAAACACGACCAGATGGTGCGTGAACACGACGACCAACAATACGTTCAACGATCAGTTCGTCTGGTACAGCGAATTCCAGAACGTTATCAACCTTGATGCCCGCTTCTTTCATCGCATCAGCCTGAGGGATAGTGCGCGGGAAACCGTCCAGCAGGAAACCGTTACGGCAGTCGTCCTGAGCGATACGCTCTTTGACCAGCGCGATAACCAGTTCATCAGTCACCAGTTTACCGGCATCCATAATCTCTTTGGCTTTAAGACCCAGTTCCGTGCCTGCTTTTACTGCAGCACGTAACATATCACCTGTGGAGATTTGCGGAATACCGTATTTCTCCATAATAAACTGAGCCTGAGTCCCCTTACCTGCACCCGGAGCCCCGAGCAGAATAATACGCATTGCGTAAATCCCCTTGCGAATTTGCTTATATAATTACGTTACGAGTTGACGAACATAACATTAATGGCCCGCTTACCACAAGGAAGCGCGAACCCGAGCATGAACGAAAAAAAACGAGACCGGATACTCCGATCTCGTTTAACAACTGTAATAACAGTGAATTACGCCAGTAACAATTGGTTCATTCGGCGAATAAATTGGTTTGGATCATCCAGCGATCCTTTTTCTGCCAACAGTGCCTGATCCAGCAGTAATTCCACCCATTCTGCAAAACGGCTTTCATCCTGGGTATCCGCTGCACGTTTCACCAGCGCATGTTCCGGGTTCAGCTCGAACAGGTATTTCACTTCCGGTACGTCCTGACCTGCAGCCGCGAACAGTTTCGCCATCTGGGTGCTCATTTCGTCGGCATCAGTGGTGACAATCGCCGGTGTATCGGTTAAACGGTGTGTCAGACGCACATCTTTAACGCGTTCACCCAGCAGGGTTTTCACACGGTCAACAAAAGGTTCCAGCGCTTTTTCGGCTTCTTTCTGCTCTTCGGTTTCTTCGTCTGCCAGTTTACTCAGTGACTCATCTGCTTTGCTGACGGACTGGAACTGTTTGCCATCAAACTCGGTCAGATAGCTCATCATCCATTCGTCGATGCGATCGGAAAGCAGCAGCACTTCAATGCCTTTTTTGCGGAACAGTTCCAGATGCGGGCTGCTTTTCGCTGCGGCATAACTGTCAGCCGTAATGAAGTAGATTTTCTCCTGGCCTTCAACCATGCGGCTGACGTAATCTTCCAGAGAAACGGTTTGTGCCACACCTTCGCTGCTGGTAGAAGCAAAACGCAATAGTTTGGCAATAGTTTCTTTGTTAGCGCTGTCTTCTGCCGGACCTTCTTTCAGTACCAGGCCGAATTGCTGCCAGAATTTCTGGTATTGCTCTTCGTCGTTTTTCGCCACTTTTTCCAGCATTTGCAGCGAACGTTTGGTCAGCGCGCTACGCAGAGTTTGCGTGATGCGGCTGTCCTGCAAAATTTCACGTGAAACGTTCAGCGGCAAATCGTTGGAATCGATCAGACCTTTCACAAAGCGCAGGTAGTTCGGCATGAACTGTTCCGCGTCATCCATAATGAAGACACGCTGGACATACAGTTTCAGACCGTGTTTGTGATCACGGTTCCACATATCCCACGGCGCCTGTGCCGGGATATACAACAGGCTGGTGTATTCCTGCTTACCTTCCACACGGTTGTGGCTCCAGGTCAGCGGATCGGTAAAGTCATGAGCAACATGTTTGTAGAATTCTTTATATTCTTCGTCGCTAACTTCTGACTTGTTGCGGGTCCACAGTGCCTGAGCTTTGTTGATCTTTTCCCAGGTAGTGGTGTCGTCTTCTTCGTTATGGGTTTCGATTTCAACAGGCAGCGCAATGTGATCAGAGTATTTGCTGATAATGTTGCGTACACGCCATGCATCCAGGAATTCGTCTTCACCTTCACGCAGATGCAGGGTGATTTCTGTACCGCGCTCTTCTTTGCTGATGTCGGCGATGGTGTATTCACCTTCACCGGCAGATTCCCAGAATACCGCTTCATCTGCTGCAGCACCGGCCGCACGGGTACGTACAGATACTTTATCGGCAACGATAAAGGCAGAATAGAAGCCCACACCAAACTGACCAATCAGCTGGCTGTCTTTCGCCTGGTCAGAACCCAGTGATTCCAGGAAAGATTTAGTGCCGGATTTGGCGATGGTACCCAGATTTTCCACCACTTCGTCGCGGCGCATACCGATACCGTTATCGCTCAGCATCAGGGTACGTTTTTCTTTATCGACTGACACACGAACGCGCAGTTCGCCATCACCTTCGTACAGATCCGGCGTAGATAATGCCCGGAAACGCAGTTTATCTGCCGCATCTGATGCGTTGGAGATCAGCTCACGCAGGAAGATTTCTTTGTTGGAATAGAGTGAATGGATCATCAGATGCAGAAGCTGTTTTACTTCTGACTGGAAACCACGTGTTTCCTGTCCTTTCATGGTCATGACTACCTCAACTAACAACAGGTTGATGAACGTTGAGGATATAGATGGGGGAGATGTTGTATTTTTCAAGGCGGCACGAGAAACCGTGCCGTTTAAATGCTCAGAATTTAATCTTGTGACGACCCGCCAGGGAATGTGACAGCGTTGTGCCATCCACCATTTCCAGTTCACCACCGACCGGAACACCATGCGCGATACGGCTGGCTTCCACACCATATTGCTCGCACAGGCTGGCAATATAGTTAGCGGTAGCTTCACCTTCCACCGTCGGGTTGGTGGCCAGGATCACTTCCTGAATGGTTTCGTTTTCCAGTCGTTGTTCCAGACGATCAAGACCAATATCTGCCGGACCAATGCCATCCAGCGGAGATAAATGCCCCATCAACACAAAATAACGACCAGCGAATTGTCCTGTTTGCTCAACAGCATGAATATCTGCCGGGCTTTCCACCACACAGATTTGACCATTCTGCTGACGCCGGGGATTGGCGCAGATGGTACAAGTTTCCTGCTCGGTAAAGGTACGACAATCGGCACAGTGACCAATTTCTGACATCGCACGGGTCAACGCCTGAGCCAGACGCATTCCTCCGCTGCGATCGCGCTGCAATAAATGGAATGCCATACGTTGGGCCGATTTCGGCCCAACACCCGGCAAACAGCGCAGTGACTCCATTAATGACTCAAGGAGCGGGCTGGTTTGCATCAGAATGGCATCTTGAAGCCAGGTGGCAGTTGCATACCGGAAGAAACCGCAGCCATTTTTTCTTTCTGGGTTTCTTCAATGCGGCGTGCAGCGTCGTTAAATGCCGCTGCGACCAGGTCTTCCAACATCTCTTTGTCATCTTCCAGCAGGCTTGGATCAATTTCCACGCGACGGCAGTTATGTGCGCCGTTGATGGTCACTTTAACCAGGCCGGCACCGGATTCACCGGTTACTTCCATTGCGGCGATCTCTTCCTGCGCTTTCGCCATTTTGTCCTGCATTTGCTGGGCCTGTTTCATCAGGTTACCCAATCCGGCTTTACCAAACATACTCTTCTCTCTCTTTAGCTCAGGCCATATCGACGACGGTGCGATACAGCGGGGTTATACAGGGCGAATACTCTCTTCATCAACATCTGCATCAAACAGACGTTGCAAGGTCTGGATATGATTATCCGCGATAATCGACTGACGCGCCTGCGCCAGTTTCTCTTCATAAATTTTTTGTCGCCATTCCAGTGGCGTCAGCACCGCGGGATTATCATCTTCCACTATGGTTAATTCAATGGAATGTCCTTCCGCGACACTTAACGATTCCGTTAATGCTTTTTGTGCGGATGCCGAATTCAGATGGCGCTGACTGGAACGCAGATGCAGACAGATACCGTTGTCTGTGGTTTCTTTCCAGGCATTCAGTGCCAGTTGCTGTACCAAACGTGGCATGGTCAGCGTGGCAATCTCTGCCGCCCAGGCATCACGTTGCTGCGCTTCTTCTGCCAGTTTCACCATCAGTTCTGGTGTTTTTTCATGCTCCAGCGCACTGCGTAGCGCTTTTGGTGTAGCGACCGGCTCTGCTTTTACTTCATCAACCGGATTCTGTGCTTTCCAGCGATACGCTTCTTCCTTTACCGGAGCTGCGGGTTCGGACGTTTTTTTCCTGCGGGATGATGTTGTACCCCGTTCAGTTGCCGCTGCCAGACGCTCCAGAATTGAGCTGGCCGGCTTTGCGCTCTGCGCTGCCGGCTCACTCTTTTTTGGTTTGTTTACTCCCTGATGGCGCAGTAACTGTGTTCTGGCCTGCAACAACTGACTGGTTGTTTCTGATAACCCTGCACCCGGTGTTGCCGGCGCGGACGGCATCTCAGATACCGGCTGATGCTGAGGTTGTGAAACCGTTGTTCTGGTTACAGAAGGTGATGCTGATTGTGCAGAGTGTGATGCAACAGATGGCTCCGGACGAACTACCGATTGCGGCGCTACAGAGGGAGCCGAAGCACGTGATGATACAGGATGCACGGCATCTGCTGTTGGAGACATCACTGCCGATGCAATCACCGGACGCGCAACAGGTTCAGCAATCACTTCTTTCGGGTGAAAAGCCAGCGCACGTAACAGGGTCATCTCAATCCCCATCCGGCGATCTGGTGCCAGAGGCAACTCTTTGCGCCCCATCAATAACGTCTGGTAATAAAGCTGAACGTCTGCCGGAGGCAATACGCGAGCCAGTTCACGTAAACGTTGCTCAGTACCGGCCATCTCGTCACCCAGTGCCGAAGGTAATAACTGAACCATAGCAATACGATGCAGAAGTGTCAGCATTTCCACCAGCAATGCTTCCCACTCCACACCACGGGATGCAGCCTGGTTCAGCAGAGCCATCACCTGTGCACCGTCAGCATTGACCAACGCTTCAATCAGCGCCAGTGGCTGTTCATCATCCAGCGTACCGAGCATGGCATTCACGGTCTCGGTGGTAACAGCCCCCTGCCCCATAGCAATGGCCTGATCAGTCAGGCTCAGCGCATCACGCATACTGCCATCAGCAGCGCGTGCCAGCAGTTGTAAGGCTCGGGATTCCGCAGAAATTTGTTCCGTTGCCAGAATATGTTCCAGCTGTCCCCGAATTTGCTCCGGCTCCAGCGCTTTCAGATGGAATTGCAGACAACGCGACAGGATCGTCACCGGCAGTTTTTGCGGATCGGTGGTTGCCAGCAGGAATTTAACGTGTTCAGGCGGCTCTTCCAGCGTTTTTAACAGCGCATTAAAGCTGTGGCGGGAGAGCATATGGACTTCATCGATCAGATAAACTTTAAAGCGTCCACGCGCTGGCGCGTATTGCACGTTATCCAGCAGATCCCGGGTGTCTTCTACTTTGGTGCGTGATGCAGCATCGATCTCGATCAGATCAACAAAGCGTCCCTGTTCGATCTCCCGGCAGTTATCACATTTACCGCAAGGCGTAGCGGTAATACCGGTTTCACAGTTCAGCCCTTTCGCCAGCAGACGGGCAATAGAAGTTTTCCCCACACCGCGGGTGCCGGAAAACAGATAAGCGTGATGGATGCGACCCAGCGACAGGCCATTTGCCAGTGCAGTCAGAACATGTTCCTGACCAACAACTTCTGTAAACGCTTGTGGACGCCACTTGCGGGCCAGTACCTGATAGCTCATGCGGACTTCATCATTCTTTAGATATTCGATTAATACAGCCAGACAAAGCGAAAGCTCGCCTGAAAGGAGATACTATAACAGAATCTTTGTTGCCTCGTCGCGGTTCTGTAAAAGCGAAAACAAACCCGGTAAAGTAGCTGAAACAACATCGACAATTTGTCAGATTTTTCTCGGTAATGGCTTTGTTATCAACATACTGGACAACGCGATAACACCCATTTTTTCCACAACGTCAAAAGGATATTGACTATGATTGCCTCCCCCTGAGTTCTCACGCTTCCAGGTCATGTACCGATATATGCTGCGTTACACCTGACCTGCTTACTGCTTAATCACGGATTTCTACCCGATTTTTTCGGGCTGAATGATTTACATGAAGAACTGAGAACATCACATGAAAATACTTTGCGCTGTCCTGAGTGCGCTGCTGGTTATAGCGACAGGATGTATTATTTATCTTTATCAGGGAACACATAACCGCATTGCTCTGCTGGATATGGATCGCATTATTACAGAGTCCGCACCGGGAAAAGCTGGGCAGGCACACTTAGCACAGGTGGATCAACGTTTCCGAAAAGGTATGGATGAACTGTCTGCAACCTTTAGTAATGCTTCGGAAGAAGAAAAACAACGCATATTCCGCCATGCAGAAGACACACTGGTAAATCAGTTCAGTCTGGAAGAACGTGATGTCAGTGAAGCGATTAAAAAAGTTATCTATGAAGAAGCAGAGAAATGGCGGCAGAAAAACAGGATCAGTGTTATTTTCCCGACTCAATTCACCCTGGCACACAATGATGCCCGACTGGATGCAACAGATGACATTTTGCAGGCCGTCAATCAGCGACACATTACCTTTGCCGAATTACCGGAACTGAAAATTGCACCACCAACAGCGACAAAACAACCAACGTCATCAGGGAAAAATGGCCCGGCAACACAATGAATACGTCGTTGTTATAAGGGAGTGAACAGCGATATCAGATAGACAGAAAGGGAATGGTGGGTCTGATCACAGACCCACTCAGCAAAATTAGTGTCCTGGGAAATTCACCAGGCTGTACACATTCAGCCCCAGAGCTTTCAGACGCTCTTCGCCTGGCAGGTCGAACAGATTAATCACAAAAGCGGCGTCTTTTACGCTGCCACCGGCGCGTTCAATCAATTTCACAGTAGCGCCAATCGTACCGCCGGTTGCCAGTAGATCATCTACAACCAGAACAACATCGCCAGGCTGGATCGCATCGCTGTGCAGTTCCAACTGATCAGTGCCATATTCCAGTTCATAGCTTTCGGAGATGGTCTGACGAGGAAGTTTGCCTGGTTTACGCACAGGGACAAAACCCACGCCCAACGCCAGCGCCACCGGCGCACCAAACAGGAAACCACGGGCTTCAGTGCCCACTACTTTGGTGATACCTGCATTACGATAGCGTTCTGTTAACAGTTCAATGCTCAGCGCATAAGCCTGTGGATCTTCTAACAGGCTGGTGACATCACGGAAAAGGATGCCTGGTTTTGGATAATCCTGAACACTTTTAATACTGTTTTTAAGAAATTCTAGCTGCTGTGCAGTCGCGGTCATAATGTTATGCCTGGTAAATACAAATCTGACTCACGCAACTTCGTTCCCCCACCAAAAAAAGGATGAGAAAATAAAACTTCGGAGGAAGTTGCGCACGGGAAACGTTTCAGTCTATGCAAACATCACCGCAATTGCAATAAAACTGACCATCGGTTATCCAGGATAAAAATGCAGTAAACAGATATGATAGTGCGACAAGTCTGGTGGAGAATAACATGAAAAGTGCACATCTGATGGCACAACTGGAACAGCAACTGGAACAACTTGCACAGGCTGTTGCACCCTACGCTAATGAACGAACAGCACAGGCCCGTTTTGATCATCAACTTTTTCACTCACATTCCACACGCCTGGGCGATTACTTACTGGAAACCCGGAAAACCCTGGAACAGTTGAAACAGAGTGTGCAGGGTCATCACCCGGAACGCGTTGCCTGGATGGCAGAGCGTATCGTGTCACAGATTGCTGCCTTACAACGCGAACTTTCTACACGCTCGTTACGCAAAAATGATTATGCTCCCGTCAGTAAAGCAGAAAATCTGTATGAAAAACTGGCACAACATCAGGATTTTGAACGTCGTTTACGCGCCATGATTGCTGATCGCGAAAGCCTGCTCTCCGTCCAGGAAACCCTTGCGCAACAACAAAAAATTCAAAAAGAACTGGCTGCGCTGGAAGGACGTTTACAACGTTGTTTGCAGGCGCTTAAACGTATTGAACGTAGCATTGAGTATCGTGAACACAGCCAGGGCTGAATGCTGAATGCTGAATGCTGAATGCTGAATGCTGAATGCTGAATGCTGAATGCTGAATGCTGAATGCTGAATGCTGAATGCTGAATGCTGAATGCTGAATGCTGAATGCTGAA
>Ga0157359_1000505_pt1 | contig 14448 bp, 11 predicted proteins | sample AttcapACBM3_FD_111482 | JGI IMG/M metagenome (GOLD analysis project Ga0157359, IMG submission 111482) | Fungus gardens microbial communities from leaf cutter ant in Botucatu, State of São Paulo, Brazil - Atta capiguara ACBM3 | ecosystem: Host-associated > Fungi > Mycelium > Unclassified ...
GTGATAGAAGTCTAGAGTGGTCTGGAAGGACTTAGGGTCTAGAAGGATCAAGAGGAGTCTAGATAGGAGTTAGGGTTAGGAGTGACATCAAGGGACAATGGTTCCTCATGGTATATACATAGTGTACATATATATGACAGAGATTAAGAGTATAATATCAGGGCACATGTATATGGCATGGTAGCCTTATGGTAGATAAGTAATAGGACATGAGGACAATGCATGGACATTAGGGCAGGTAGATATTGTTGTAGCACAGACCATGTTGTATTTATATAAATAGAGAAGCAATACAGCGAGGGCTCCTTGTCGAGTTCTCTTGTAATTCCTACTACTAGATAGCCTACTGAGAGCTTTGCTGAAGTAAGTAAACTACAAGTGCCATTCTGGTGAGTGGTTGCTACAACAACTTCCACTTTTTCTTGAACCTTCTTAATATTTTCTGAAAATTCCATCACATTTTCTATTTTTCCCTTTTTTCTTATATTTGCTCCCATTCTCAATTATCTGCTGTAATTTGACATAAATAGAGATAATTTTATTGCTGAATATACTTTGTGGTTAACTGCAAATTCTGCTGATGCTGTCCACTCTGTTCAGTCCTTTTGTTTATGATTTAATTCCCAACATTTTATTCAGCTCCTTGATTAGCTGTGCTGCAAACTGTAGACCTTTATCTAACATTACACTCTCAGGCAATCCATGCAACTTTCATACATTATGTCAAAGCTGAAAGTGGTAGACTTGGCTTTTTCTTATTTTCTTTCTCAGTTTTATTTTTCCTTTTGATTTCTTTTTATTTTATTTTAGAACTAGTATTAGGGTCAGAGTGACAAGATCACATTGTCAGTCACATCAGATAACATAGTCACAAGACTCATAAAAGGACGTAGAAGATTTAGAAAAGATGATGTTATACAACATGTATAACATATATTGACTTCAAGGCTAATGCATGGCTGTTTAGGGTAGGTTAGAAGTAGTTAGCACAGACTATGTGAATTTGGTATATAAGGTAGATTATCTTATACAGAGCTCTCTATTGAGTTCTCTTGTGTTAATCCTAATATAAGGTTCTTTCTCTTGACTAACTCTCAAGTTCTGAATTTGTAACATATTATTTTTAAATAACCTCACCAATCTCTCTGCTGATGTTCCTTCCATAGTTGTTATAAAATGTGTTATTTTAGACAACATATCACAGACTATCAGGATCACACTCTTTCTAGCTACTAATAGTAGCTTGGTAATAAAATCAACTGTCAAACAAGTCCACAGCTTTTCCAGTACCTCACTCAGCTTTAGCTTCTCCACCAGTGCTTTTGTTTTATTTTTTATTCATTGGCACATATTGTCCCATATCTCTTGTCACTTCTGGCTACTAATAATTTTTTATTACCAGTTCTGTCATCTTCCATCTCCTTTCATGTCCTACTACTGGTACATCATGATGTAGCTGAATTATTTCCATTCTCAATATTTTATCCTTCAGTATATAAATCTTTTCTTCTTTCAACACCAAATCTTCTTCTATTTGCTACTCATCCCTCCTCAATATTTTGACTCCTGCTTTCTTCATTTTCTCTACTACTCTAACTACTTCCTTATCTTTGCTCCTAGCTATTTTCATTTTTTTCTAATATATCTACTTCTAGTCCTTCTATTACTACCTCTCTTAAGCTATGAATTCATTGGTCCATAATTAGGATTTGATTATTGTTATCATTCTCTGTCCCTTCTTTCCAATCTAGTTTTCTATTAAGTCCATCTGCCTTTCCTATTTTTGTGCTTGGCATATGTTTCAGAGTGAAATCAAACCTTGACAGGTATAATGCCCAATGAGTCTGTCTTCAGTTCAGCTTTTGTGCCTTTATAAAGTATTCCAAATTCTTGTGATCTATCTAGACCTCAAATTTGAACTTTGTGCCTTCCAAAAAGATGTCTCCAGTTTTCTAACTCCCTGATTACTGCTAACATTTCTTTATCATGAATCTCATAGCTTCTTTCTGTTTTATTTAGAGATTTTGAAAGGAAAGCTACCAGCTTCCATCACTCATCCTCACACTCCATAGATGGTACTCTCTCTATCACATAGTCCAATGTATTTACTTCCATTCTCATTTTTTTTGTCTAAGTCTGATATTGCCAACACTAGTTCCTTTATGAACCTCTTCTTTAATTCCTAAAATGTCTTTTTTTATCTCTTAGCCCAATCCTATTTCTAGTCCTTTTTTACCAGATCATGTAATAGTCTGGCTATAGACATGAAATCTTTTATAAATTGTTGGTAGTAATTGGCTAAGCCTAAAAACTTTTGAATGTCTTTGACTCTCTTTGGAATTGGCTAATCCAATACTCCCTTCACCTTTTCTTCTTCCATTTTTATTCTCTCCAGTCCAGCTACTACCCCTAAGAATTCTACTTTCCTCACCTTTCATTTACACTTTTCTGGCTTCATATACAAATTATTTTCTGTCAACCTCTTTATTACTTCCTCTACTATTTTATCATATCTTTTCTCTTTTTCTGTTCCTACTATTATATTGTCAATAAAACTCACTACTTTCCCAGTATTAATGAGATTCCAAAATATTTTGTTCACTGTGGTATAAAAGATCACTAGTAAGTTTGTTAATTCAAAAAATATCACTTTTTGCTCAAATGCCCCTTCTGGAGTTTTAAACATCATCTTTCACTTCCTTCTTTATTTATGCATTATTATAACCCTAACATAGATCTAACTTAGTGAACACCTTTTTTGTACCTATATTTTCTACAATGTCTGAAATCAGTGGTAAGGGATAAACATCTTACCATTTTCTAGTAGACTTATCCTTCACAAATCCTTCTAAGTAGCTTTTCTGAAATATATAACTAGTGTAACTAATAAAAGTACAATATATAGGCTAAAGTCAAAGATCATTTTGATATCTGCATTCTATATATCTAAATAATACACATTTACTTATCTGACTTCTAAGGACTTATTAATAGGTCTTAGATAATAAGATATAAACTATATCTAATAATGAGCTCTATATAAGGCTAACATACTATAGTTATACCTATTGATGTTAGTAACTTTTATAACTTTCTGATCATAATCCTAGGTTTTATCATATATTTCTATGATATTATATTATGTGACATCTCATGTGACCTTAGTCATAATTTTTAATTGTCCATTCATTTAAGTATTAATAGTTCTGGACTATTCTCTTCTTCCCATTCTTTTTTCCTACAAAAAACACCAGTGCTATTTGAGATGACTTTAAGGGCCTGATATACTCTTTTCTCAATTGTTCTGATACAAACTTATACACCTCCTCCCTCTTTTTTCTAGGTAATAGATCTATCTTTTCCTTTCTTGGTACAAACTCTTTCTTTATCTCAAATACATAGTTTCACATCTTTTTTGAAATAGAAGTCCAACTTGTGATCTCCTACTCCATAATAAAGGCATAGGTTATTTTTGAAATACTTCTTGCATTTGTCACTATTCAACTTGTTATTATTGGCCAACTGGGGAGAGAGATTTATCTGCAGAGAATTAGATTGTTTTTTTGGGAGCAAGAGACAATATATTGGAAGAGGTTGATTTGGTAAATAAAGTTACTATAAATGTGTTTGTTTTGTTCTAAGAGGCTGTAGTATTGGTAGCAAAGAAATCCTTGTCTTACTTCTAGAAGTGAGACTTAAGAGCCTCCTTTTCTGCCTACTTGGCACAATAACATTTGTGGCCACATTCCTAGTAGTAATGATTAATGATTATTACTAAAACATACATGTCCTGAAATAAGGTAGGTTTATCTTATTTCTGAGTAGAAATAGGATCCTGAATCCAATTGGGGAGCCTTTAGTAATTAAGAATCTTATTGTTATGCTTTATGTGAAGATTACTTAGTATGGTAGCTGCTTCACTAATAGGGTCCAAAAGATCAAAGTGTCAATGTAATTCATCAACAAAAAAGTTTCAGTTGAAGAGCTAGTCTTGTAGTATATCCCAGTCTTTCTAGTTAAGGTTTATCTCAAACTAGTTCTAGATGACTCCAGTAAGATAGGTCATTACAAAGTTAATTTTGCAATGTTTGTATCAAATTGCATGGGCTTAATATGAAAATACAAATGATGTTAAAATAAGAAATTATTAAACTTATTAGGCACAGTATTACTGAAAGTATTGGGAATATGGGCTTTAGTTCTTCTTGAATTAGAATTAGGGCCAGGGGTTTGATTAGTGGTAAGTGTAGTTGAAATACAGCTGAGTACATTGGCCAATTGCTCATTAGTATTACCACTGTATCAGAGTTTTGACTGGAAGTAAGCCAAAGAATTAGGTTTATTAATAGCTGGATTGGTAGTAGGAGTATCCTCCCAATTAGAATCATTGTTCACAGGAATAATACTTGGTCTGGAAACAAGCAAAACTATCTAGACAGATTGAATAGTACAAGTTGGAGACCTTGGAGATAATTGGCCTCTTTGGTAGATATGTCTTGAGTGTTGTCAGATATTTAGCAGATATACTCCAATAAGGTTATTACTGAAATGTGAAATTGTATTAAAAGGTATCCTAAGCAGTAAAACTAAAGTTGACATAAGTTAAGAAGTTATGGCAAGAAAAAGCCATTGGACTTTGAGGTACAAAAATACTTTTAGCAGATAGAACTGCTTAGAAGTGATAGCAGACTTGGGAGTCTGATAATACTGACCACAACTTCCCTCTCCTCAAATATAACCAAGGAGATAGGAGATATAGCAGGTACTAGTAGGATCCACTTTAATGGAAGGAGTCAAAAGAACAAATATAGTAGTAGTCAGGAATATTTTGCAAGCACAAGAGAGAAGAGGGAGAGATGAGAAGATATCCTTATACCATGAATGTGGACAAAGAGAGAAACTATTATAACTGTAAAGAATTTGGCCATTTTGTACAGAATTGAAGAAGACAGAGAATTGTAGGCTAAGGGAGGAGAATAGGATACAAGAACAACAATGCTTAGTAGATAATATATTCAGTTGCAATCTAAACAATGGAAACATATTAAGAGAAGGCACTATGAAAATAGGACTAGAAATGATCAATACATAGGAAGGGGTAATAGTAGAAGTATTGTTGGATAGTAGGGGCAATGGGACTAGTAATGAGTTCTGAATTTGCCAAAAAAGCAGAGATTCAAACTAAAAAAATAAAAAGATCCATATATGTGAGAAATGTGGATGGTTTCTTTAACAAAAAGCAGTAGAGACCAAAACAGAGAAAGCTAGGATAGTAGAAGCAAAAGGAGAAAGAAAAGAAAAAGCAGAAAAAACAAAAAAGGAAAAGAATAATGGAAGTACAAAAGGTGGTAGAAGAGTAGGAAATTTGGGTTGAGGAGAAAGAGGCAGTAAAATTAGAAGAGAAAGCAAAAAAATTGATATCAGAACAATTCAATCAATGAATATATGTTTTTGGAAAATAACAGAGTGAGAGGATATTAGTAAAAAAAAGTAAACCATAGTCACTCCCAAAGGCTATAGTGTTTTAGTAACTACAAACCCTCCTACAGCTACTTTTGAGAAACTCTCAGAAAAATAGAGAACAACTCCTAGGACTTTGTACAAACTAAGAGCCATATTAAACTCCCTTGTATAGCAATGAGTTCTATCCAACTCAATGTATTCACTCTTTCTGATTCACACTTCCTCTTTATCTCTCTTACTTTTCTCTTGATCGTTGGTCAAGATAATCTTAATAAAATCACATTCCAAGCTCTAGTTGATTTCAGATCTATTTATTACTTTGTAGACTCAAAATTTGTGGATATTTACCACTTGAAGATATTTGTAACTCCACCAGTTGCCCTCTGCTTGTTTGATAGTTCATTAAACAACAATATCTCCAAAATTACCAACTTGCTCATAATTTTCCCCACTGGTAATTGTATGAATCTAGACTTCTATATCACTCTACTCAATTCTTCTTGCTCTTTGGTCTTTGGATACAACTGGCTTACCTAATACAATTCACTAATTGACTAAGTAAATAGGTTGATAAGCTTTCATCTATCTTTGTGGGAAAATCTTGCTTCTTTTTATGTCATAGCTAATACACATTTGGTATCTCTGTTATTTTCTGATATCTCTCTATAATCATTGGATTCTACAGTTTTCATACCTGCATCTGAAACCTCCATATCTATTTCTAGGCAATCCAACATTGCTATTATTAGTACTATAACATTTATATATATATTAAAACTTCCAGGCTCTAGCAAGTTTCAACTTTGTTTTTGCTTTTCAGATATCTAGGCCAACTTTGAAAAACTTGTAAAGGCTTCTGATCTTTTCAATATCCCTACCAAGTATCACAAATTTGCTGATATTTTCAACAAAACTAAAGTTCAAGTCTTTCCTTCTCACTATCCTTATAACCTCCAAATCAGCTTAGAAGAAGGTGTTCAACCTCTGGTTGGCCCTATATACTCTCTTTTAGTATTCAGATAAGAGGCTCTAAAGGAATTCATTAAGAAAAATCTCAATATAGGTTTTATTTAACTAATCTTCTATTTACATGATGCACTAGTCTTATTCATTAAGTAGAAAGATAGTTTACTATGCCTTTGTGTCAACTTTCACAGTCTTAACTATATTTCCAAAAAAGATTGCTATCTACTTCTACTTATCTCTGATCTACTGGACTTATCTCATAAAGCTTGAGTATATACAAAAATAGATCTTTACTATGCTTCCCACTTGGTTTGCATAGCCACTGGTAATGAATAGAAGACCAGTTTTAAGACACATTACAGATTATTTGAGTGGTCTGTAATGCTCTTCAGTCTTACCAATACTCCTATAGCTTTCTAGAAACTCATAAACAATCTTTTCTCTGATTTTTTGAGTGTCTGTATTGTAATTTATCTGGATAATATACTCATCTACTCAAACAGCATATCTGAACATTACTGGCATATTAAGGAAGTGCTCAAGTACTTCCACAAGGCTGGTTTTTATGCTAAAGCAAAGAAATGCAAATTTCACTCTAAGTTGGTAGAGCATCTGGAATATATCCTTGTTCCTTCTAGTCTTACCATGTCCAATGATAAAGTAAAGATTATTCAAGACTAGCTAGAGCCCAAGAAAGTCAAGGATATTCAATTTTTCTTAGGTTTTACTAACTTTTACTACCAGTTCATCTTCAACTACTTGAACATTATCATTTCATTAACATACCTTACTCAAAAGGACATTTTCTAGAAGTTTGATTCCTCCTGTCATAATGCTTTTAACTCTCTCAAGAAAACATTCATCTCTGCTCCCATCCTTACATACTGAATTTCCAATACTCAACTCATTGTGGAAACTAATGCTTTGGGCTATGCTCTTGCTACAATCCTTTCCACTGTGAATGAATAAAATGAAGTTCATTCAGTCACCTTTCACTCCTATACTTTTACCACAGTAGAGTTGAATTATAACACACATGACAAGGAATTACTTGCTATTTTTGAGGCTTTCAAAATTTGGTAACACTATCCAGAGAGTTCAGCCTATTCCATCAATGTTGTTATGAATCATAAAAACCTGAAGTATTTTTCTACTATCAAGGTGTTGACCTGGAGATAAGTATAGTAGTCTTAGTATCTCTTTTAGTTCTACCTTGTCATCAGGTTCTGTCCTTGTCATCTTGACACCAAATTAGATATTCTCACTAGATGGTAGGACATCTACTCTAAAGGAAGAAATACTGGCTACACCACAGTCAACTCTCACAACTTCAAACTAATCTTCATTCAAGAACAACTTGCAGCCTCTATACAAGCTACTGTTTTCCTGTTTCTTTCCCTTCACATAGCTATTGTCATTGATCTGAACACTCTGCACTAAGACATTCTTTTGGTTCTTTCTAGTGACCCAACTGCTACAAAACATATCCCTACAGATAGCCAATAGTTTATGGATCCTAATAGTTTTCTCCATCTTGATAACAGAATTTACATACTATTTGCTGGTAATTTCCACACATATGTTCTCTAGTATAATCATGATCACATTTTAGCTGGCCATTTTGGTCAGAACAAAATACTGGAACTAGTTCACCATGGATATCCTTGGCCCAGCCTCCATGCACATATACAACAATTCTGCAAGTTCTGTATTGCTTGTATACAATCTAAACCACAACATCACAAGTCTTACACATCAGGAGTATAGTATGAAGTACATATATAGTACTAACTAGATGTCAAAGCTAACCTTAACATTGTGCACTTTTAGCATAACTAGTTCAGTAGCTGGTCTGTTTCTAATATGATATCAAACTTTCAAGTAGTTGGCAGTTTAACTCCTAGTAAAACTATTCCCTTTAAATAGACAATTATTAGCATGAAAGCATGATATGGCCAGGAGTGTTACTAGAGATGGTACCAGTTGCTTAGCTATATATTTCCATTAGACTGGACACTTTGTAAAGCAGAGTTTACTGGGTCTTTTAGAAACTCCATAGGACTATCAAGGCTTTGAGACTACAATATATAGCATAATCCTTAGGTGCAACTATTTTTTTAACTTCCATATAGGAACTACATGCCTTAAAAGAGAATACTGTCAGGAGTACATTATGAAGTACATATATAATACCAGCCAGATATCAAAACTAAGCTTGACATTGTGCACTTTTAGTGTAACTGGTTCAGTAGCTAGTCTGTTCCTAACATTATAGATCTCTCAAGCAACTCCCTATTCCCAAATGACCATAGAATTCCATTTTTATAGACTTCATCAAGAAACTTCCATCATCCTCTAGATTTGACACTATCCTGGTCATAGTTAACTGGCTCACTAAGCAGACAATCTTTATTTCTGCCTATAACACCATCATATCTGCAGACTTAGTATGTTTGTTTATCTTTTTCATTCTTTAGGTACTGCTCTGGACATGTGACTTCACTTTACTATCAGATGTAGTTCATACCAAGAGGTGAAAATCTATAGAGTTGGCTTGAAAATATATAGAGTATAGAAACTCTATGTAATGAGCTTGGTGATGTAGACTTGTTAGAATGATCTTGGCTTCAGATTATATACTGCACCATCTATCTGCTATATAGTCACAACTTCAGATGAGTGGATGAAGTGAAGTCTAAGACAAAAGTAAGTACTAATTTGGTATATCACTATTGAACACTGGAGATCAAGTTCAATAGAAGTTATCTTTGTTGATTATCAAACTAGTAAATTACAGTGTAACTACTAGTCTTATATACAAGTTAGATATATAGGAGATGCTTATGGTTTCAGATCATTACTCCAAGTGGAGGTTTTAGTGGTAAGACACTAACAAGGGTCAGATAGGAGAATTCTACCATAAAAGACTGAGTTCAATAGGAGTATCCCAGTTATTGCATTATTGCTACAGGAATGTGTTGTAAGAAGAATGGCTGTTATAGAAGACAGGCTTGTCTTAGAGATGTTGTAATGACTATACCATTATAAGAACATATCTTCAGAATAGATAAACTGGACATATGACAATTATCTACCTTATATACCCCAGACTAGTGGTCTGTGCTTATACCATTATCAGCCTACTTTAAGAAGGTCAATATAAATTCTTAAGATTATAGTACTACTTTACTCTGTTCATTGCTATACTAAGCTTCTTCCCTTTTTGGATAATTCTCCTAAACACTTTCATTCTTACTAGTATTTAGAATAGTTATTGCCCTCAGAAGTTCTCATTCTATTCTCTTAAAGTTTTCTAGAGATAAGTACTCTTGTACTTTGTTTAGTAAATATATCTCTTAAGACTTTCTAGAGTCATAATCTCCATTGTATCACCATGATCTTTATCTAGTTGTCCTAACACTCACTCTCTTATAACTATTAATCTGTCTCTTTCAGCCACTAACCAATAAGCTCTTACTATTTAGTAATATTTTATTGAGGATTTTGACTATATAACTCTATTATCCTATAATTAGGTTACCAAATATTCCATTTAATATCTTACTTAATTAGAATAAACTATTTGATACTTAGAGTAGCTATTGTTTCTAGAAAAATTTGTTTTGTTCTTTTAATATTTCTTTAGAAGTGAGTCATGTATATAGTACTTTTTTTTTCAAATCAACAATTTATTACATAGGGCTCAATGGCAGATCATGGTAGCTACTTTGTAACTATGTACATAGAAACAAATACAACATGAGGAAAGAAAAAGGAAAGAAAGAAAGATAGATAAGAAAAGAAAGGAACAAAAGAAGGAGGAAAAAGAACCTAGATAAATAAAAGAACTAAGATAAAAAGATCACCAAGTGAAAGCTCCTGGATTTCTCTCTAGGAATTGGATAATGTGAGAAATTGAATCCTGCCTTGGATTCCAATACTTGTTGAACCTTCTACACTCATGAAGGATATATCGCCTTGATTCTATTGGATATAGACCACATGAACAACTGAAATCTTTATAAGGGAAGAAGTGAAGTCAGAATTCTCCTATTGAAGCATGATTGGTAATAGCTCTCATAGCTCTGGTACAAAGCATGTTGGAGTGGCCAAAAAATTGAAGCCAAATACCACTCTTGCAATAAGAAGGTTCTAAAATGTTGTCATCTCCATCTACAAGGTCAAGAAAACTTTTTCCTTTGAGGTCTGATACTTGAAATGTCATCTTCCATTTGCTGATAATGTTATCACTCTCTAATTTTCTGCTGAAGTCCCATGAAAATTTGTTTGATAGCAAAGGAGCAAGATGAAAGGATTTTGTGTCTGTATCAACTGCTTTATAGAGATACCAATTGCTTTTACTTGGACACTCCCAAAATTCAATGATGTTACCAGAACAATGGCTGAAGAACTCTCTAAGATTTTTTAAAGTGAGAGTAAAATGTTTCTGGAGAGGATGAGATGACATGTCGAAGATTTTCTTGGTGGCATAGAATGAGTCAGTAATGACAATGATTTTGGAGATTTCATAAGAGCCAGTGGCTTGATTGATAACACAATGTAGTGCAAAAAATTCCACTTCAGTAGATATAATGTTAACAACATAGTAGAGAGTCTTGACCACAGGTTTATTGTGGACATGGATATGAGAGATAGACATAGCAACACTGTTCTTGACACTAGCATCTGTAATTACAAGGGCATTGGTCACTGATGAGGATGATTCAATGGCAAGATCATCGAGTTGTTGAGTATGAAGCTTGAAAGAACAATCACTACACTTAGAAAAAGAATAAAAAGAAAAGCAATGAGAAAAGTTATCTATGGTCCTGCTACTAGGCCGGAATTCTGGGTTAAGTGGATTGAATGAGGGAAAAACCTCATTAAACCTGTTATCCATGTCGACAGTGTAACCTTTGATGAGGCCACACTGTTGCTTAGTGAGAGAGTTGAGTAACATGGAATGAAGGTGATAATGAAGGTAGGATATAGAGTTAGGGATGATAGAGTTGTCGCTTATCAACAATCTAAGAATGTGATTAGCAGGAAGGGAATGAGCTCTTAACTATGATCTTCTACTAAGTTTCTGCAGGTGTAAATATATCAGAATAAGACCTGCAATTGCTTTGATACCATATGAAGGAAACATTTTGAATGCTCCTAGTATCCATGTGGCCACTCTTCTCTGAAGTTTTCCCAAGGTCTTTAGTGGATACAATAGGGGGACTTTATGATAAAACCATAATTAAAAGCCATATAGTATAATAGGAAGGGCACAACTTCTATAAAGTAGATGTTTTTGGAGTAGATTCAATCCTCTTATTGAGTTGCCAAGGATTTTCATGCATTTGACCATCATGGTGGCTTTATTTGAATAAAAGTTGATATGTTGATGAAAGCTAAGTTTTCTGTCAAAAATGAAGCCTAGGCATTGCCAAGTGTCTTTAGGAACAAGTGAAGGACCACCTATAGATGATAAGTCTAGTGGAGGTGGATTGAAGTTGCCATGCAATCTGGAAAAGTGAAAAACTTCAGTCTTCAAGTATTTTACAAGGAGACCAAATTTTGAAAGAAGTTTAGAAGCAACATTGTAGCTACTAAAGAGATAAGCATTAGAAAGATTAAAAGATTTGCTTTGTGAAATGAGGAGACCATTGTCAATAAATGATAGAATAGAAATTTTAAGATCAAGATTTTTTAAACATTTTTCAAGAATATAGAGAAATAGAGAAAGATATAAGGTAGAAAGGATAGAGGAGAGGGCTGATCCTTGGCCCACTCCCACATTAATGTCAAAGAGACAAGAAGAAAAATTGTTCCAGAAGTAAGATGTTTTCCTATTGACCAGATAATGAGAGAAAAATTGAACAACTTTCAGATTGAAGCCTGCTTTTCTTAAAATTATAGAGAGGAGGCAATAGTTTAAAGAAGGAAAAAATTAAGCAATGTCAAACACAAGTGTGCTCGTCAACAAATTCTTGATCCATCCTGTACAGATGAAGTGACTGAGTACAATGTCTGCATCAGCAGTAAATTTGAATTTAAGTCCTCCTAGCTGACTATGATGAATGAAGTTATTTTCGACAACTTGAAATTGTAGCCTCTCCCCAATGACCTTTTCGATGAGTTTGCCCAAGGTATTAAGAAGAACAATAGGTCAGAATGACTTAAGTGAGTCATAGAAAGACTTATTGGGTTTGAGAATGACTATTGTTGACAAAATCTTGAAGTGATTAGACCAATACCCCAATTCAAAACAAGTGTTAGCAATAGAAATAATATTTTTAAGCACACTTTGTTTTTAATGATACACTTGAGATAACTCCATGATAACTTGTCAGGTTTGGAAGAAGAGAAATCACAACAATTGATGATTGCTTGAGTAAATTCTTCTCCTGAGAATTCTAGCCAAGACAAGGAAGAAAAAGAATCTAGTTCATTTAAAAATGTTTCATCTATTGACTGGAATTGAGCTAAATTGAAAGACAAATGAAGAGCTTGCCAAAAGACATCTAATTCCAAATACAGACTCCCATTATGCTTAATCATTTCAATTGCAAGGAGTTTACACTTATTGACCCAGTTTATAAGCTCCCATGGTCCATGCTTTTTGTTGACAATTTCTTAAATTTTTGAATTGAAGAATTCTCTTTTCGTGATCTTAATAGTCTTTTAGAAGGTCTTCCAGTTTTCTACAGTTCTGGATAAATGATACTTGACCAAGTCTTAACTGCACTTGTCATTCCACCAACTCTTGGAGTGTCTGGTAATTCTGACAGGTTTTGAGAATTTGAACCAAGCACAGTCAATGATGTGCTCAAATTTTGACATGGCTTCTTTTAAATCATCTATGTTCAAAATAGTCAATGTATCTACTTTTGAAAAGGATGCCACAATTTCTTTAATGAACTTGGCATCTTCTTCACTGTTTTTGGCAATTGATCATTTGCTCAATTCTATATGTTCTTTAATGATGGGGATAGTGACCATAAGGAGGGCATGGTCTGATGAAAGATGCCAATCTAGGAGGATGCAATGAGTATTTAACTTAGAAGAGCCACACTATAGGAACATCAAATCAATGACAGAGTTCAAATCATTAGGGTTGTCTAAATACCTAGTGGGTACTGGATCAGGAAAAAAGGAAAGAGAGAAATCAAATGAATCTGCTATGGCAAAAAAATCATTGCTAATAGAGGAATAATAGTTAAAAAAAGGATCCCATAAGCTATCATGAATATTGAAGTCTCCTGTCATAATCAAGAGATTTCTGAGATCAAGTTCCATATCCTTAAGATACTTGATAGCAGTATGAGACGAATCAGAATAAATGTTCATAAGCCAGTACATGACGCCTTTGTTAAAGAAGGAAACTAGGAGAATATCTTTGTGGTCAATAATATCTTTACAAAATGAAAAACAAAAAGAAGAAAGTCTTATATTAATAAACATTACCACTCTTGTGTGATCACCAGGTGAAGTAGATAGTCTAACAAAGGTAAGCCAGTTGGGGTGGTTGACAATTCCCATTAATGATTCACCTTCAATGCTAAGATTACTAGGAACAAAATGAATTGAGTGCTATGAAGATTCTTAAATAAAAATGATATCGAAATCAGCATAGACTTTAAGGATTGTATTGATTATAAAATTGTTTTTTTGAATGTTTTGGGAAAAGATCCTGAGTTTTTCAAAAATCATAGTTTATTATCATTCATGCTTAAATGGATTGAGTTTTTCCTGGCTTTCCAGAGCTTGGTATATTCTTTGGTGTGCTACTCCTTATTGAAGTGGTGTTTCTTGAAGAGACAATCATTAGAGTCAGCAAGATGAGAACTCTTGCAGTTAAGGCATTTGAACGAATGAGGGCAGGGTTCACCCTTCTTGGTTTTAAGACTAGGTGGATTAATTTTGTCATTAGCTTTGCAACACCATGTGAAATCACAGTGGTGCTCAGTTAAATGAGGACCATTGCATTTGGCACATTTGGACCCTTGAATATGGCAAACCCCTGCTGTA
>Ga0157359_1000507_pt1 | contig 14429 bp, 11 predicted proteins | sample AttcapACBM3_FD_111482 | JGI IMG/M metagenome (GOLD analysis project Ga0157359, IMG submission 111482) | Fungus gardens microbial communities from leaf cutter ant in Botucatu, State of São Paulo, Brazil - Atta capiguara ACBM3 | ecosystem: Host-associated > Fungi > Mycelium > Unclassified ...
CGATACACTTGTCGAGGTTCAGCACCATGCCGACCTGTGAACGAATTTTCATGGTTTTACCTCCTGCTGGCTGCCCTGGCAGGCATCGTTGCCTTCCCCATCTAACCAGTTAACGTTGTTCATTTTTCTTACCACCACGAACTCGTCGCGGTTGGAGCCGACGGTGCCGTAGTAGTTAAAGCCCCAGGAGAGCTGCGCATAACCGCCGATCATATGGGTTGGTTTCGGGCAGGTTCGCGTTACGGAGTTATGGATGCCGCCGCGCTGGCCGGTGATTTCTGAGCCGGGGATATTCACGATGCGCTCCTGAGCGTGATACATCATGGTCATCCCGGCCGGAATGCGCTGGCTCACGACGGCACGCGCGGTCAGCGCACCGTTGGCGTTGAACGCCTCGATCCAGTCGTTATCCGCAATGCCCAGCTCACGGGCATCATCTTCACTTATCCAGACGATCGGCCCACCGCGTGACAGCGTCAGCATCAGCAGGTTGTCGCTGTAGGTGGAGTGAATGCCCCACTTCTGGTGTGGCGTCAGGAAGTTCAGCGCCTTTTCCGGGTTGCCGTTGGGCTTGCTGTTCAGTAACGGCTTCGCCGCGCGGGTGTCGATGGGCGGACGATAGACCATGAGGCTCTCACCGAAGGCGCGCATCCACTCATGATCCTGATAGAGCTGCTGACGGCCGCTCAGAGTGCGCCACGGGATCAGCTCATGGACGTTGGTGTAGCAGGCGTTGTACGAGACATGCTCATCTTCCAGGCCTGACCAGGTCGGGCTGGAGATAATTTTGCGCGGCTGCGCCTGAATGTCGCGGAAGCGGATCTTCTCGTCTTCTTTATTCAATGCCAGATGCGTGTGATCACGGCCGGTAATCGCGCTCAGCGCCTGCCAGGCTTTCACCGCCACCTGACCATTGGTTTCCGGTGCCAGCGCCAGAATTACTTCTGCCGCATCGATCGCCGTGTCGATATTCGGCCGTCCCGCTGCCGGGCCGTCGGCTTTGACATAGTTCAGCTGTTTAAGGAAATCGACCTCTTTGCAGGTGTTCCAGCTGATGCCCTTGCCACCGTTACCCAGGGTATCCAGTAGCGGCCCCAGCGACGTAAAGCGCGCCCAGGTTGCGGGATAGTCGCGTTCCACCACCACAATGTGGGGCGCAGTTTTGCCCGGAATCAGGTCACACTCGCCCTTTTTCCACTCTTTCGCCTCAAACGGCTGCGCCAGTTCGGCGGGCGAGTCATGCAGCACCGGCAGCGTCACCACATCCGTTTCAACGTCTAAATGGCCAGGGCAGAGTTCGGAGAAGGCTTTGGCGATGCCTTTGTAAATCTCCCAGTCGCTTTTTGAATCCCAGGCGGGATCGACCGCCGCGGAGAGCGGATGAATAAACGGATGCATATCCGACGTATTCATATCGTCTTTTTCATACCAGGTGGCGGTTGGCAGCACAACGTCAGAATAGAGACAGGTGCTCGACATGCGGAAGTCGAGCGTCACCACCAGATCCAGCTTGCCTTCGGCGCCCTGATCAAGCCACTCCACCTCTTCAGGTTTCACGCGCCCCTGCTGACCTAAATCCTTACCCTGAATGCCGTTTTCGGTGCCCAGCAGGTACTTCAGCATGTACTCATGCCCTTTACCTGACGAGCCAAGCAGATTGGAACGCCAGACAAACAGGTTACGCGGGAAGTTCTGCGGGTTGTCCGGCTGTTCGGCGGCAAACCGTATGGTGCCCTGCTTCAGGCTCTCTACGGTATAATCCAGCGGTGACAGACCGGCGGCTTTCGCCTGCGCCGCGATGTGCAGCGGGTTGACGTTAAGCTGAGGCGCAGAGGGCAGCCAGCCCATACGTTCGGAACGGACGTTAAGGTCGATCAGGCTGCCGCTATAGCGACGTTTGTCCGCCAGCGGTGACAGCAGTTCGCTGGTGGCGAGAGTTTCATAGCGCCACTGACTGGAGTGGTTATAGAAGAAGGAAGTGCTGTTCATCTGACGTGGCGGGCGCTGCCAGTCAAGGGCAAAGGCCAGCGGCGTCCAGCCCGTCTGCGGACGAAGTTTCTCCTGACCCACATAGTGCGCCCAGCCTCCCCCACTCTGACCAACGCAGCCGCAGAAAATCAGCATATTCATCAGGCCACGGTAGTTCATGTCCATGTGATACCAGTGGTTCATACCGGCACCCACAATGATCATGGAACGGCCACGGGTTTTCTCCGCGTTTTCGGCAAACTCACGGGCAATGCGGATGATGTTCTGACGGGAGACGCCTGTAATCTGCTCCGCCCAGGCCGGGCTGTAAGCTTTGATCTCATCGTAACTTTGCGCGCAGCTGGCATCATCCAGACCGCGATCCAGACCATAGTTCGCCAGGGTCAGATCGTAGACGCTGGTGACCAGCGCTTCACTGCCGTCGGCCAGCTGCAGGCGTTTCACCGGCAGTTTGTGCAGCAAAATCTCATCCAGTGCGACGCTGTTAAAGTGCTCGCTGGTGATACCGCCAAAGTAAGGGAAACCGACCTCAACCACCTCATCGTGGCTGCCGAGCAGACTGAGCTGCAGCTCCACCTCTTTTTGTGACAGGCTGTCGCGCTGCTCCAGATTCCACTTGCCTTTTTCGCCCCAGCGGAAGCCGATCGAGCCTTGTGGCGCAATCAGTTCTCCGGTCGCCTGATCCAGCGCCACGGTTTTCCATTCCGGGTTATTTTCCTGACCCAGGCCATCCACCAGATCGCTGGCGCGCAGCTGGCGGCCTGCGGCGTAGTAGCCGCCCTCACGCGGCTCCAGCATGACCAGCATCGGCATATCGGTGTAACGGCGCACATAGTCGCGGAAATAGCCGACTTCGCGATCAAGGTGGAACTCTTTCAGCATCACGTGGCCCATCGCCAGCGCCATCGCGCTGTCGGTGCCCTGCTTCGGACTCAGCCACTGGTCGCACAGCTTGGCGACTTCAGCATAGTCCGGGGTGATCGCCACGGTTTTCGTCCCTTTATAGCGGACTTCGGTAAAGAAGTGCGCATCGGGAGTACGGGTCTGCGGCACGTTCGAGCCCCAGGCAATGATGTAAGAGGAGTTGTACCAGTCAGCCGATTCCGGCACATCAGTCTGCTCGCCCCAGGTCATCGGTGACGCAGGCGGCAGGTCGCAATACCAGTCATAGAAGCTCAGGCAGGTTCCGCCGATCAGCGACAGGTAGCGGGCACCGGCAGCGTAGGAGACCATCGACATCGCCGGAATCGGCGAGAATCCCATAATGCGGTCAGGGCCGTAGGTCTTCGCGGTGCAGATGTTCGCGGCAGCGATCATCTCGTTGACTTCCTGCCAGCTGGAGCGGACAAAGCCCCCGCGCCCCCGCGCCTGCTTGTAGCTTTTCGCCTTTTCCGGATCGCTGATGATGGAGGCCCAGGCCTCCACCGGATCGCTATGCTGCACTTTCGCGTCGCGCCACAGCTGAATCAGCTTTTTGCGCATCAGCGGATACTTCAGGCGGTTAGCGCTGTAGAGATACCAGGAGTAGCTGGCTCCCCGTGGGCAGCCTCGCGGCTCATGATTTGGCAGATCGGGACGGGTACGTGGATAGTCAGTCTGCTGCGTCTCCCAGGTGACCAGGCCATTTTTTACATAGATTTTCCAGCTGCATGAGCCGGTGCAGTTCACACCGTGAGTGGAGCGAACGACTTTATCGTGCTGCCAGCGGCTGCGGTAACCATCTTCCCAGTCGCGGTTGCTGTTTAAGGTCTGCCCATGCTGACCGGAAAAGGGCTCAGCCAGCTGTTTAAAATAACGAAATCGATCAAGAAACTTGCTCATCCGGAATACTCCTGAAGGCCTGGTATGACATTGCTGACTCTGTGTCTGTCAGGACGCAGAAAGGAAAATTCTGCCGGTGTGCCACACCGGCTTTGTTGTTATCAGGCGCGGGCTCTTCGTCCGTAAACCCACCAGGTCACGGCGATACAGCAGAGATAAAAGATCAGGAAGATTTTCATCGCACCCGCGGGTGAACCGGTCATGGCGAGCGACAGGCCAAAGGTCTGGGGAATAAAGAAGCCGCCCAGTGCGCCAATGGCGGAGATAAAGCCCAGCGCAGCTGAGGTTTCCGTTCCCGCCTCACGCTGCGCATACGCATCGTTGCCGCCCTCAGCTTTGATACGTTCCAGCGTCAGCTTGCGGAAGATCACCGCAATCATCTGGTAGGTAGAGCCACTGCCCAGACCGGCGGTCAGGAACAGGCCCATAAACAGGGCGAAGAAGGCTATGAATGAGCCCTGATGTCCCTCACCCGGCAGCGTCAGGAACAGCAGCGCGGCAAACAGTGCCATCAGGATGTAGTTGACCAGCGTGACGCGGGTTCCGCCGAAGCGGTCAGAAATGATGCCGCCTGCTGAACGGGCCAGCGCGCCAATCAGCGGACCGAAAAAGGCGTAATGCATGATCACAACATCAGGAAACTGCGTTTTCGTCAGCATGGCGAAACCGGCAGAAAACCCGATAAAGGAACCAAAGGTGGCCAGGTAGAGTAGCGCCATAACCCACAGGTGTGGACGTTTCAGCACCGGTAGCTGCTCACGCAGCGACGATTTCGCTGCCGCCAGGTCGTTCATACCGAACCAGGCTGCCAAAGTGCCGATCGCCAGAAACGGCACCCAGACCCAGGCCGCATTTTCCAGCCAGAGGTTGTCGCCGGTGGCGGTAGTGTGCCCCACATCGGCAAAACCAAAGATGGCGCAGGAGATCGCCAGCGGCGCAACAAACTGCATCACACTGACGCCCAGATTACCGAGGCCGCCGTTGATGCCCAGCGCGCCGCCCTGACGGGCTTTCGGAAAGAAGAAGCTGATGTTTCCCATGCTGGACGCGAAATTAGCGCCGCCAAAACCGCACAGCAGGGAAATCACCATGAAAGTCGCGAATGAGGTCTGATTGTCCTGAACGGCATAACCCAGCCACAGGCAGGGCATGATCAGGATGCCGGTGCTGAAGGCGGTCCAGCGGCGGCCACCGAAGATGGGGATGACGAAAGAGTATGGAACCCGCAGCAACGCGCCCGAGACCGATGGCAGCGCGGTCAGTAAAAAGAGTTGCTCAGTGCTGAAGTTAAAACCGACTTTATTCAGGTTAACCGCGACGGTGCTGAACAGCATCCAGACGCAGAAGCCCAGCAGCAGGCAGAAGACGGAAATCCACAGGTTACGGCTGGCGATACGTTTACCGCGTGACTGCCAGAAGGCCTCGTTTTCCGGCTGCCAGTCCTGGATTAACGCACCGCGCGTCGGGGTTTGCAAGGGGGCGGATTGGGTCATAATTTTCTCATCAGCAGAATAATAATTGGGCATATCCTGCGTATCCGGCCTGATCGCGTGCTTGATACAAATCAACGGCAATGCAGGTTGCCACGGCGCGGTAACCCCTGGATATCCGGGTTAAGTAGTTGACTGAACGCGGTTAACCCTTGTAAATCATGAGGTTTTAATCTGCTTATCAGCACCTTCAGCAAAAGGGAGCTCAAATGGAAATAAAGGAGTAGTTCTTTGGGGGTATATCGTGGTCCCGCTTCACCGGTAAGATAAGCCTCCCCGCCCGGCTGGCGTACGTGACAGGAACAGGAGCCAATGTGACGGCAGAAAAATTTACGCTGTTATTGATCGACGACCATCCCATGCTGCGCAACGGGCTGAAGCAACTGATTGCGCTTGATGAGAGACTGCAGGTGGTTGCCGAAGCGGGTAACGGCATCGAGGGTCTGGCGCTGGCACAGCAGCACGATCCCGACCTGATCCTGCTGGATCTTAATATGCCGGGTCTGAACGGACTGGATACCCTGACCCAGCTGCGTGAGATTGCCCTTTCTGGTCGGGTGGTGGTATTCAGCGTGTCGGACGAGGAAGAGGATGTGGTCAGCGCGCTTAAACGCGGCGCAGAGGGTTATCTGCTGAAAGATATGGAACCGGAAGCCCTACTGAAAGCGCTGCATCAGGCTGCAGCCGGGCAAATCGTGCTGAGCGAAGCGTTAACGCCGATTCTGGTCGCCCGTCTGCGCGAAGCGCTGCCTGCTCCGACACGCGACATCAATCAGCTGACCCGGCGTGAGCGCGACATCCTGCAACTGATCAGCGACGGGATGAGCAATAAAGCGATTGCCCGCAAACTGGACATCAGTGAAAGCACGGTCAAGGTTCACGTCAAATATTTGCTGAAGAAGATGAACCTCAAATCCCGGCTTGAAGCCGCCGTCTGGGCGCTGCAGCACGGACGCCACTGACCTGCAACAACGCCTGATGCGACGCATCACCGTCCCGGCCGCCGAAAAAGGTCGCAGAAATCGCGAACCGTCTCGCAGCCCCGCGTCAGCGTCATGAAAACCGGCACTTTTCAGTCGCCAGCCGCCGCTACATTTGCCAGGATGCCCCTCAGGTGACATCCGATCAGGATTAGGGCAAGGTATCAGGCTGGCATATGCCCCGCCCTATTCGTTATCATCTGACTATCCTGCGCGCCTGGAATCCCTTTCGGTTTCATGGGCGTTGACCGCCAGAAATTTACCGCATTCATGATGAGTTAAAACCTTATGCAAGAGCCAACCGAAAAGGACTTTCCTTCCCACACGCCCATGATGCAGCAGTACACTAAAAAAAACATAACTCAATGATAATTATGTTAAAATTAAATTAAATATTTTTTAGCTTACAATTGGCATACTTATCAAATAAAAATTTAAAAGTATGGCAACCCGCAACTTCTCAAGAGCAAAAGATGCTAGGGGAAAATTCATTTTTAAGTATCTAAAAAACTAGTGAAATTATACTTTCACTTTACAATTCATACAGGAAAATAGATGATAATTCCTCCAAGAGAAATACTAGATAACCAATTACATTACCTGTTTAGAGCAGAAGCTGATAAAGCCTTAGATTATCAAATAAATAAAACTATATTCTTTTGCAAAAAGCTTGAGGTGATACTTGATAAACCGAGAAAAACTCACTATTTTTCAGAAATAGAAAGTTCATTTTATTTAGACTCAATTATAAACAATCATTCAATGTTAATAGAATATTACTACTCATGGATAATCCTTTCTTTAATAGGAACATCTAAGAGCGAGGTAAAAACTATTTACAGACCAATTAAAGAGAATGATCTTGATAAAGAAATAATAAAAATTTTTAAAACCCATTCATTAGGAGTACTTTATAAAACGAAAATAGACCCTTTAGAATATCATGAAAAATGCAGAAGTATTTTCATTGATGCAATTAAGTTTATACTAGTAGGTGACAGCCACGAACTATATGTCTTGAATAACTATTTAAAGCATAACCGAATGCCTTTTGGTTATGCTCCAATTATAAAACTCAAAGACGAGCTAATCTCAGCACCATTCCTCTACATAAATAAGGAAAGTAGCATTCATCTACAAAATTCGATAATTAAAGGGATATTTAAATTAGAAAATGAAAAGCAAAATAACAACCATCAACTGTATTTCAATGATGTAATCAGAACAAATCAAGAAGAAATTGTAAAGATAGGCGGAATAAAAATAATAAAAGTTAGAAAAATAGAATATGTCCAATCGGATACATTTTCAGGAATATTGGTAGAGTCTGTATTACTCACAACCTATAACTTGATAAAAAATATCATAAGAATTCAAAAAAAATATAATAAAGGGGAGTCAACCTTAATATTGAAACTTGATAAAATTGAAAAGTTAGTAATGGAAAGAGTACCAAAAACCCTATCATCCTCATAGTTACTCAACAAAATCATTGATTAATGTGTTCTTACTGTTAGTATAGATTCACCACTGAGGCACTCTTTTCCTGCCCAAAATTCCATAGCTTGCTTAGCACATGGGAGTGTTGAGGCTATCAGTAGCTTACTGAGAAGAGATGGAGTAAAGGCCATGTTACGTGACAAAGTAGTATTGGTTCGCCAGTACGACAGGTTCCGCAATGGGCAATGGGAGACAGTGTGTCAACACTTACGCTCCCTACCCCGTAGCTAATTCAGAGCTGCCTCAGTGGTACTTAACAATATAATTCCTCTCTCAATCATTATCTAAATCTATCATTTTTTTATAATGATGTTCGTCATTAGTCTTTTTAAATATCCTTTCAAACAGCTCTAGGTATTTTTGAGAAGGAATTTGTCCTAAATTACTTATGTTAATTGAATCTAAATGAGAGCCCCTGTTAATATAGCGATAAAAGGTTTTGTAATGAATGTCGTTTTCAGAGTCAACCAGTTTATCAAGCTCCTCGCTCAATCTATCCATCTTGCAAGAAAATGAGAAGTAATACTCTAATATATTCCTCATTATGTTTGGTAAAACAATAGAATTAATCCTTCCCTGTTTTACGTCTTTCAACACAACCCAAAGAGCCTGATATTCATTTTTAATATCTTCACGACCTATAGTTATTATGTCGCTATGATTATTTTTAACGACCCTTAAAAGTTGATATTTTTTTTCAAAGACCTCTTTTTTACTGGGGGCTACTTTGATTAGCTCCTGATAAAAAAACAAGTTATGTGTAAGTACTACAACCTTATTATTATTTAATTTTTTTATAATCCTATATTGTATTAATGCAGCTATTTCATATATATATTCATGCGATAAACTTGAAATAGGATCATCAATTACTATTAGCTTTTCCTTACCACTTTCCTCTTCTATATCTAAACGCCCATCACACATCTCAAGAAAATATAAAAATGTAATTAAAGTTTTTTCACCTTCGCTAAGAGTTTTGTAAATATTACTAACTACACTATTTTCTCTACATATCTGAAAAAAGTTAGAACTCGAAGCTTTCTGAATTTTGAAATTGGCGATTCCTAAAGAAAGCAAACTGTTGTTTATTTTTCCTACCGTCTCATCAATATTTGACGTTTGCTTTTTCAAGTTTATAAGCGATACATTTAAAGCATCAATTTTATTTTTGATATCAGCTTTATTATTTAAGATTTCGCTTCTTTCAGAATTGAGCTCATCTACCTGAATGTTCTTGTTAATAATGAGGTCATTACATATGTAGCGTATTGATTTCCATACATTACTCTTAATTTCTCTTATACTGTTGTCATAACTTTTCACTCTATTATTAATGACCTGAATTTCACCATTATATCTTGCAATTTTAGAAGCTATATTTTTAACGTATGGATTTTCTATTATTAACTCAAGACATAAAGATGGCCTATCTATTTTCTCTTGGATAATATGAAGGTTTGTTTTAAAAACAACTATTGCTTGCTCAAGATCATGTGAAAATTCGTTTTTGTCTTTTATATATGTTGAAGAGGAAACTATAAACTTCAAGGCAATAATGAAATTGTTCATCATCTCTTCATATATTGATTTAAAATTCCTTAAAGAGATAATTAACTCATTGTAAGATTCATCGAATACTCTTTCAATATCTTCCTTGAATTTAATATCGATAGTATTTTTTTGGCAGAATGGACATTGTTGTTCATTAAGATACTGAAGACCATTTCTAACCCAATCTAAATTTCCTACCTTATCAATCAATACGGATAAAAAACTATTACCTGCAGGAAGCAATGGTGTGGATAAAATATTAACCTGATTTTCAGAAACATAAGGCTCCTTAGGAATATCTATTTCTCCATAAGTTAAATCTTTATTTCGCTTTAATTGAAAATATTCAGAAATAATACTCTCAGTATTAATTTCTTCCATTTCAACCTGCTGGCTGAGCGTTTGGTAAAAACTAGCCTTTTGCAAACTTCCTATCATTAACTCGCCCAATCCTACATCCTTTTTCCTTATATGAGCGGTTTTATTCCAAACAGCAGTCTGACAAGAATCTATGACCTTCTTAATCATTTTTTCTTTTTTTTCAATAGCCTCATCTAGACGAATTAACTCTCGCCTTAGTTGAGATAATTCTTTCTCATTTTGAACAATAGCTTTCATAACATCCTTATTCTCTTGACTTAGAGTAAAAATGCCAGGCTGTTCTGCTTTGTTGTAAAATGAATCCTCAATGAATTGACTATTGTAAACAATGTATTCATATTTATCAGCACTACTAAATAAGCATTTTTTATAATCTTCCGATTGAGGATCATAAAAATAACCTGAAATGGTGGATTTACCTGAACCATTTTGTCCATAAATCAAATTTATTTTTTTCGTTAAATTTACTTCAATAGATCGATCCGGTGAGTAGCTCTTGACTCCACTTACTATCAAAGTTCCCATTTCAGCTCCATGCATACTGTTGTGTACAAAAATCGAGCGACAGTTCAATTGAACGCGCCAGAAACATTAAATTATTTAATAAATTCATGCAAAAAACGTTGCTTTTGTAGACATTTTATGCGAAAAAAATACGTAATACTACAGATTGCTTCATGCTTATGAAATATTTTACAAGTTATAAGATAAAATTTGACTTAATGACATGTTTATATGCTGTACGTCATGCAAGTTGAATCTTTGACAACATTCAACAGTTACTTTAATAGAGGCTCAAGTTATGAATAAAAGTACCAATTCCATAGTATTAGCTGCTGTTATATTTGCAATTTTTTTTATCATCATACCCAATTCAAATGCAAAACTGTATGAAATCTCAAATTTCTTCCATTTTACGCATGCCAACCAGCATTATTCGTGGTGGCCTATAACCCTAGGTGCATTCGCATTTGTTTTAATTTTAGGATATAAAATAGGAACTACCGTCTACAACAACCTTATTGCCAGCAACTCATCGAAAAATCAGCCCCCTGCAAATGAGGTAAAGAGATTCTTTATACTTATTGTCATTTATATTGCGATATTGGCTATAGCAGTCATTATTAACTATTTTCTTTATCATCGTATTTAACTTCTTTTTTAACATCATTTAAAATTGCTTTCGGTAACTTTATTAAACAGTAAACCACAGTAACAAAGCTAATTATTAATATTATTTCATCTATCATTTTAACCTCCTTAAATAATAAGATTACTAATCTATAAAATACAACATGTCAATAAAAAACGAGATTAATATCGTTTTATTAAAAAGCAAGGGCTAACTCAGCGAAGCTGAGTAGCCTTGCTTTTTCTGCTCTTCGGTTGCAAAAGGTAGGTCAACCTCAAACCGTTGACATAATCTATCTATCGATTATAAATGTATTAGGCATAAGGAATATGCTTATCATTAAGTAATAGAAAAGGAGCTTCTATGGACACCACCTATCGCCCTCCCCTTGCAGAAAATCTACGTATTCATTGTGTCAGCGTCAGACTGAATAACGCTGAGTTAAATACTTTGGATCATGAACGAAAGCAACACGCTAAGGGAGAATGGCTTCGCATGTGCTTCATGAAAAACCAACCGGTTGTTGTCCCAGAAATCAACCGAAGCACATGGAAAATGTTGGGTGAGATAAATCACAAGCTTAATGAGATCCTAAATCACCTGAATGCTAAGCAATCATGCAGCTCGCTGACAAAGACAGAGTTCTTCGCTGTGAAACGTCAAATCAGTGAGCTCCGCTCTCGCCTCATTACAACCGATCTTTGGAGTAGTCATTCCCATGAAGGGCATGCAGAAGATCAAGCGCGGTAAGAGTTTTGCTGGGGTTGTCCTGTACGCATTAAAGCCAGCCTTACACCATAAAAGAAACCCAGTGGTCATAGGGGGAAACATGCTGGGAGACTTAGCAGCTGAGTTGATAACTGAGTTCAACGCTTCTGCTTCACTTCGTGCAGACGTGGCGAAACCGGTGTGGCACAACTCGCTTCGCCTGCCACAGGGTGAATCCCTTTCTAATGAGCAATGGGTTTCATTTGCTGACGACTACATGAATCAAATGGGGTTCAGTGAGACGCACCTGCGCTGCTATGTCATACATGACGACGAAGCAGGTCAGCACATTCATATCATTGCCAGCAGAGTGGATCTGATTGGTGGGAAGCTATACCTGGGCAGGAATGAAAACCTTGCGAGTACACGCATAATTCAGGAGTTGGAGCTAACACATGAACTGACCAAAACAAAAGGCCCCTCTCCTTCACACAGCCCTTCCCCTACCAGAAGACGCAAGAAGCTATCACGCGGCGAGCAACAGAAAGAGAAGCGCGAAGGTCAGCCAACGCCAAAGACGTTTTTGCAGAACACAATAGATACGCTCCTCAGTACTCACAATGACATTCCGAGCTTCGTTGAAGCACTTTGCGAGCACGGTATAACGCCTGTTCCCAATATTGCCACTTCTGGCCGCATGAATGGTTTCTCATTCGAATACTCCGGGATCGCCTTCAAAGCTTCCCAACTAGGAAAGTCTTACTCATGGGCCAACCTGCAAGACAAGCTTCACTACGAACCCGAACGTGACAATCCTATGTTCTTTGCTTTGAAAGCTTCGACTATGGAAGGCAGTGAAACGAGTGAACCAGAGACTCAGGTGACCTTAGGTGAGCCTGCGCTCTCCTCACCGGCTGTTTTAGAGGTAGAGGTAGAAGCAATTGCACATTCTCGAGTACATGAGCAAAGAGCTAAAGCAACTGAAGCAACTGAAGCAACTGAAGCAACTGAAGCAACTGAAGCGCGAGCCTTCCTGAACAATACGCGTTTGCCAAACAAGCAAACCGGTAGTGCTAACTACTTCATGACAAGGATATTAGAGTGGCTGTTAAGCATTCCTTACCTAACAGCTTTCACAGACATGCTGAAGAAGACAGGTAAAACACTTCTCCACAGAAAATCCTCATTTTCGACTATTCATACAGTCCTCTTAGCTGAGCCTGAGTTATCTGAGCCATTAGGTAGCGGCGAAATACTGACTGAACGCACAGCAGTACCCTTTCGATAACCTCCTGCCCCCACACAATTTTCAAGCCTAAGTCCTTATTTGAGCAAATAATTGATCGTTTTTACAGATCGATAAACTAAATATGATAGACAATAACTATCAAAATAAGATCATCGATCGGTACAAGTGATTTGCTTAAGTTTTGAACTCGTTCAAAAATGTCTCGTAAAAGCAGTTACCAATCAGATAGTTATGAATCACAGAACGTTAAAGGTATATAAAATGGATACAGTGGCTTTGAATGACCAGAAAGTACGTAAACCTTCGTTCTTCCGTTCAATCCGATTCTGGATTGTTGTACTAGTGATTGTCTGGATACTGGCTGATTCAAATCCCAAGGACACAGCAGGATTTTTGTTCATGTGGACGTTACCTGCATTCTTCTTACTCCTCACCGCATATGTGTCATACACACATAAAAGAGCTAATGCCTCGACGATTGATCTGTTGAACGTCAACAATAGCGGGATATGGAGTCATGAATTCCAGGACAGCAAAATGACAATTGATACCAACCGAGAGCTGCTGACACTGGAAGCTGGCAAGCGCAAGAAAGCTTACAAGTTCACTGACATTAAGGGCTGGCGGTATCACTTAGCCGTTGGAGGTGAAATCATAGCCCTCGATATTACCGGTATGCTGGGCGCAAAGGGCCATAACAACCTTACCCGCCTTAAAAACTTCGAGAACTCAGGGTTCTTCATTGAAGTTAGAGACATTGAATGCCCGGAGTGGCAGATAAAATTTCACCCCCGTAAAGGCAGGTTCCACCATGAACGCGGGATCCGCGATACGGAAATGCAGCTGAAGCAGTGGTGTGAAATTTTTGACCAGACACTCAACAAATCCGCAGCAGCACAATGAGTACTAATATCAAATAAGGGATTAAAGAATGAATAAATTTTCAGCAATTGCAGTTGTTTGTTTGGCAGCATTACTCACAGGTTGCGATAGCGAACCCTCATCAGCAGAGATTCAAAAGGCTATGCAAGACAACATTGAGCACACAAACCAGCAAGCCAGACAGCGGTTTGGTGAGAACAGCAAAGACATGCTCACGACTCTGAACAAAGCTGAAAAGGTTTCATGCAAGGAGTCAGAGGCAAAAGGGACATACTTTTGCAAAGTGGATACTGATATAACCCTTCCAATGATGGGCGAGAAGCAAACCGTAGCTGAATTCAAATTTACGAAGAGTGATGGAAACTGGAAAGTATCACCTTAATTGAATCCAATAATTAACAAACTCATTTTTCGACGAAATTTCATCTGAGATTACAGAAAAAAATTTAGAGCTTCTGGCTTCAGATCTTGAACTATATTCATTCGCTGACTGAACTTGCTAAAGATAGTGGTTCATTATTTTTAAATAGTAGATATTAAGAAGCAAAGGAAATGATAGAAGGTGCTTGTTTGACCCGAAATCAAACCCTTTGCTTAAAATTTAATCGCAACATAATCAGTTGATTTTAAAGACTAAGACTAAAGCTCAACCTCAATATGAATGTCATCCACGCAAGTTTGAGCTCGACTATGATTCCCGGCAGTATGCCATTCTCCAGAATGTAACTTTATTTCAGTTAACC
>Ga0157359_1000508_pt1 | contig 14415 bp, 10 predicted proteins | sample AttcapACBM3_FD_111482 | JGI IMG/M metagenome (GOLD analysis project Ga0157359, IMG submission 111482) | Fungus gardens microbial communities from leaf cutter ant in Botucatu, State of São Paulo, Brazil - Atta capiguara ACBM3 | ecosystem: Host-associated > Fungi > Mycelium > Unclassified ...
ACAGTTATGACTGCATCATATTCCAACAACTCTCAAAGTTTTATAACAAAGTCTACATTGATAGTATTCTATCTTATATTTGGCACAGTCAGCAGTGTTAGCTCTCTAAGTGTTAAGTGTCAGGTTGGCTTAGTCTGCAAACACAAATCATAAGTGTTATAAGACCTTCTGATTTAGTCAAAAGCAAGAATCTTATATAAGGTTTATATAAGAGAACTCAATAGAGAACTCTATACAGGACTTTTTACCTTATATACCATAGACTAATAGTCTGTATAACCCTGCACTTAGCCTACTCTAAATGATCATGTGTCTATCTTAAGGCAAACATGTATATAATATACCATATAACATTATTCCTTCCAGTCTTCTTCCAATTTTTCATTATAACACATAGTTTGTGATCTTGTGATATTTAAAAAATAAATGAATAAAGCTAAGTCCAACTTTCATGATTCTAACAATAGATACCAACATATTGACTGACATACCTAAGTATCTGGGACTACTAGTAACTCTAAGACATTAGTTTCAGTATCTTCCAACATCTTGCATGCTTAGCTATCTTGGTATTATAGTAGAGGAATATAATGTATTAGTAGAGATCATAGATATCCAGAATGTAAATTCTGCCTCAAAATAGAAGAAGACCATCTACTTCTACCTACTTTAAAGACTTTGCAAAAGACTAGTAGAGTTTTCTTATAGCTTTAGCTACTGGTTTCTTATAATGACCAAGTTTGTTATCCTATTGGATGTCCATCAGAAAATTTCATTCTTTACCCTCAAAGGCCATTTGTCATAGCTCCAAACTCTAATCCATCAAGCCTTCTATGGCAAATTAATTCTAATGTGAAATTCTGCACTATTTGTCTATCACAGTAGAGTTTGTATATATATTAGTCTGAAATTATGTTATCTTTTATAATGAACATATCTGGCCCAAACTCCAAAAATATGTTATCTTTTATCATAAACATATCTGGCCAAAACTCTAAGAATATATAGCCTTCTATGACAAACATATCTGTTTCAAACTCTGAAGTATGTTGTTTGCTATAGCAGATATACTTGCAAAACTTTAACAATATTCTAGCAGAGTTTACTTCTATCCATATCCAATAGAGGGGGTGGAGGCAGTTGTAAGAGAGTAATTTACTTATATTAAGAGATAGAAAATTGATTTGTTTTTTTTGTCTTTATTTTTATTTTTTTAATATATAGGGGAATATGCCCTTTTTAGAGTATAGACAGGGAAAGGCATAAATTCAACTGAAAATAACTATTTTATGTTTTTTAAATTATATTTTAGTTACTAACTATTTGGTTTCTATCTACTGAAAATTAAAATACTAATCAGTATAAATAAAGATTTTTTCTTAATGATAATAATAATTTTAATTTAATGAATAAAAATAACAATACAATAAATTTATCTTACAAAAATGAGAATGGTAAAGATCTTAGTTTTAGCAATATGGATGGTGTTAGTATTACAAAAGAACTTTTTGATGTTCTAACTAAAGATATTTATGCAAATTCCTACAAAAAAGACATAGATAATGTTATGGTTGGTTTAGATTCATATATGTTTATAACTTCTCTATCATTAGGTAATTTGTTCTCTGATGATGTCTAATATTATCTCATCCTGGATTAACTTGATCCATACTAAGATAGTGACATTATCCAAAGTAGAGATACCTCCACTTGATACTCTTGTTATTCTAGACAATATTCTAGTATATAAGGCTAATAGTTATACTATAATAGCTAGCCTGATGATCAACTAAAGATTGACTAAAAGTTGACAACCTCCAACATCAATGAGCAACAAACTCCTTTCTTGGATCATGATTCCAAAGTGATCCTCCTCTTCTCTGATGAGTACTTTGCTTATCTCTGAGATGTTGAACATGACTCAGCATCAAACTCCAGTGTTGATAGTATAACCCTATTCTTACTAAAAGTCCTTGCTATCAAACTTTGGTGTCTTACCAACTATCTTAGCATCAAAACTCTGATACTAATAATAGCTCACTGATTCTTATTCATTAGAAAACCTAATTCTTCCATTTCCAGATCTTTTTCTAAAATTGTAATCAAGTAACTGATAGATAGCACAATATATAAGTTGAAGCCAAGATCATTTCAAAAGTCTATACCATATACATTTTATATAAGCCCAAGTGTTTCATCCAAAAGCTCTGCACTTTCCCATAAGTATGAACTATACTTTGATAGTAGTAAAGTTTGGAAACTTTGATTAGAGATGTAGAGTACAGAACTTTAGAACAAACTTGGCTTTAGCTTATATACTGTATCTCTACATGTTGTAAGAGGGTCACAATTGCAAACTTCACTGTGATAGACAAATAGTACAGAGTTTCACATTGGAATTAATTTGCCATGAAAGGCTTGATGGATCAGAGTTTAGAGCTATAATATCTCTGCTATATAGTCTTTCTACTATACTAAATACTTTTTTTTTCTTTAATAATTCTTTTATTGAGGATTTTTTCTACTTTGTACTTTTCTGCTTCTTTTATAAATACTGGTTATAATGCAGTTTTCTTTTGATTTTCTATCTATTTTTGATACTTTTGTATTCAGCTCATGTTTATAAAGACTTATAAACCTTTCTGTAAGCTTCTCTATCCTTTACCATACTATTTGAAATTTTAAATTTTTAGTATAACACTAAGTCTTCTACTCTGTACTCCTTTACTTCCACATGTTTTCTATTTAAATACTTCTTCATATTGTCTTAAGCCTTTCTTAGAGTTAATTTTGTCTCCTCTTGTATTTTTCTCACCCTTCTTCTAGATTTATCTGCATTCTTGAAATTTTTCTGTTTCCTTATCTCAAAACCCATTCAAGGGTCCTGTTCATTGTTGGTCTTGGATAGTAATATCTTAGTGGCAGAGTATACCTTATTATATATAAACTCTGCTATTTTGAGCCATTCTGGCTACTACTCCTGTCAATAATTGATAAATATCCAGAGATATTGTTCTAGCTCCTAGTTCATTTGCTTAATTTGCCTATTTATTTGTAGGTAAAACACTGTTGACAACCTCATTTTTATTTCCAATGTTCCATTCAATTCCTCCATCATCTCTGCTGCAAACTTTGGTTTCAAAATAATACTTTCTGGTAATATACAGTTTCTGTTAGGATTTATAAAAGTAAACTTGGTTTCATTTCTTATTTTTACTTTTTATTTTTCTTTTCATTTCTATTTGTATTTCAAACTTAGAAGAAGAGTCATAGATATAACTGTCAAACACGTTACAAAAATTGTGGAAAAAAATTAGAAAAAAAAATTAAGAGAGAATAAGTATTATAAACATGTAGTCTAAGAGATTACTTCTATTTTTAATTTTATATTTTGAGTTTAAGTCTTTTTATTTTGAATATGAAGTCTATTTTTAGCACAAAATATATTTAGAAGAAGATTACAAGACAAAAAATATTCTAGTAAGTTTTACAGTTAGTAGGTTAGGGTTAGAGTATAGACCAAGTGTAAAATCTATAAGTAAACTACTAATCCAATAAAAATCCTATTGAGTTTTCTTTGTAACCCTATACTCATAACACTTGAGTTCAATCATTAACCTAATGTTGTGATCGCCTAACAATAAGAAAGTAGTTGCCTTGTAGACAAGATAAGATAGAGTAGATAGAAAAATACATAGACTGCCCTCAATAGTATAAAAAATAGACTATTTTATAGTAGGAACTCTATCAAGTTCTTTTATATTGCTTAATATACAAGCTTTTCTTTTTCTTAGCACTGAGACTTTGAGTCATAACAATTTCCATATATGATTTTAAAATAGTCTTTTTAATTACTCTGCTAATGTCTTTTCCATTGTTACAATAAAGTATGGCATTTTCAAAAACTGGTCACACAATACTAAAATCAATTTATATTTCTAAGCTAAGAATAGCTTTATAATAAAGTCTGCTAATATATATATCTATGGTTTTCCTAGTATTATATTTAGCCTCAGTTTTCCTGCTAGCATATCTGTGCAATTCTTGTTTTTCTAGTATATATTATATCTTTCTGCATATTATTTTACTTTTTTGGTAATATCTAACTACTAAAAGTTTCTTGTTACTAGTTTCACCATTTTCCACTGTTATTAGAGGCAATTCACACCTATTGGAAAATCTGCAGATATAATATAAAAGACAAATTAAATTGTAAAACTTAGAAGAAGTGGACTGTTAGAGTTATGAATGATAGACTTGCTTTTATTTTATTTTTTATTTTCCATTTTCATATTTATTTTTAGTTTTAATTTCTATTTTCCTTAATTTAGACTTAGATAACATAGTAGGATATTATAAGGAGATCTAGTCCTAGAACCCAACACTGCTATTAAAACCCATAGTATTTATTTATTCAAACTCTGCTACTCCCTACCACTATTAGTGAAGTTTATTCCCAACTAACATTAAAGCCTATTAAGCCCCAAACATTACCTCACTGCTTCCATAATTGTCTCTCTCTTCTAGTAACCTCATTTTTTTCTCTTAGATTTTCTGAAGATAAGCCTTGTCTTTAACATAGTTGTCAATCTTAGCTTAGGTTTTCTAGAGCAAACTCCATAACTCTGGACTTTCATCAGTTACTCTAACAGATATGATAAAGGTATAACACTAGTAATATATAACACAGAGAAGGTTATAAAAAGTTCCAGAACTAATAATATCATATAACAATGTTTCAGTATGTTGGTCTTATAAAAAGCATATGAATATTAGGGAAGATTAGTTGTAGTGTGTACATAGATTACAGTCTGTAGTGTATAAGATAGACTAGTTTGTAATGGAAACTCTATCAAGTTCTGTTGGGTTAACTCAATATAAGAGTAGTCTTTTGTCTACACTTTCAGACCTAAGTTATATTAACTTCATTGTGTGGCCATAATTTAGGAGAGTACTTAAGTATGGACTGAGAACAAGTGTGACACTTAATCCAAGTTGATTATCAGACTAAGAGATTATACATGATAGCTATAGTTCTTAAATACAGAAAGAGTTATTCTAATAATAAAGTACTGTATATACTCTGAGTTTGTTAGATACTGTAGAGATAGTCAATTGGAACTCCATAAGATTTGTTGTGGAATGGAGAGGCTCTTGTTCATGGAGTAATAGATGATTAGAATGTAGTACAATTTGTTTTGGAAGAGAGTGATTGAGTTTAGATAAGGTTGGTATTATCTAGGATGGATAATGGATGTGATGGGTTATTATATAATAACTGCCCTCCATGTCCTACTACTGGAGTATTATGATGTAGTCAGATAACCTCCAATCTCGGCTTCTCATCTCTTAGATCATATACTTTTCCTTCTGTTAACATTATTATGTCTTCCTCCTATCATTTTTTATATCTTAACATCTTCACATTTGCCTGTTTTATTTTGTCTACTACATTTATTACTTTATTCTTCTTTGCCTTTAATTTTCTGATTTTTTCCAACAGATCTACATCCTTGATCATTATCTCTTTTCTTTCTACTACTTTTACTTCAAACTATTCCAGCTTTAGCAACTTCCTGTCTTCATTGTCTCTTTCTACTCCTGCCTTCCAGTTTGGTCTTCTGCTTAACCCATTTGTCTTTTCCATACTCTTCCCAGAAATATGCTTCATTAAGAAATTGAATCTTGATAGGTATAGGGTCTATCTTACCTTTCTTCAGTTCAACTTCTGATTCTTCATAAAGTATTCAAGGTTTTTGTAATATGTCTGTATCTTGAATTTATATTTTTCTCCTTCTATAAATTAAATTACTACTAATATTTCTTCATTACAAATTTTGTAGTTTCTTTCTACTTTATTTAGTAACTTAGAAATGAAGGCAACTATCCTCTACCTCTCATATTTACATATTGACAGCATTCTTCCTATAACATAATCTGAGGCATCTACCTCCACCTTCAGTTCCTTGTTTAGGTCTAGTACTACCAACACCAGTTCCATGGTGAAAATATACTTCAGCCCTTCAAATACTTCTTTCTGTTCCACTCTCCAGTTCCACTTCTCATCCTTCTTAATTATTCTTTGCAGGGATTTTGCTATCTTTGAAAAATTCTTAACAAATCTTCAATAGTAGTTTGTTAATCTCAGAAATTTTTAGATGTCTTTGACATATCAAAGTCTTGGCCATTTTAGCACTCCTTTTACTTTCTCTTTTTTCATATTTACTTTCTCTAATCCCATATTTATCCCTAGAAAGCTTACCTCTCTCTATTTCCACATATACTTTCCTAGCTTCATATAAAGGTTATTGGCCTCCATTTTATTCAATATCTCTACCATCACCTTGTTATGTCCTACCTCCAAGTCTGTCATTACTAGTACATCATCAATAAAGAATGCTACAATATCTTCATTGATTAAATTTCTAAGGATATCATTCATCATTGTCTGAAAGATAGCTGGCAAATTAGTCAATCTAAAGAATATAATAGTTGGTTCATACAACTCTATAGGAGTTATGAACACTGTCTTTCACTCATCTCTCTCCTCAATTCTAATACTATTATACCCCCATCTTAAGTCCAACTTAGTGAATATCTTTTTACTATCTATACTGTTTATCAAGTCTAAAATTAAAGATAAAGAGATAACTATTTTTCACAGTTATACTATTAAGGGATACTGACTATAGATAAGCCCAGATCCACTCTATAAAAGCTTAGTTGCACTACTAGGCTGGTCACCATCCAGACTGGCTTATAACTGCTCTTACTTATTCTCATTCTTATTTTCTAGTCTGCTACAGTAGTACTATAGTTATTTCATTAATAATAATAGTAGAATATTCTACCCAAATATCAACTAGAGCTCCTGGGCACTTGTGACTCCTCAATGTAAAGACTCATATATAAACATGTGCTGAGCATGTGTAAGACTCATGGTCTTCATATAACTCATATTTACTATGTCTTGTGTCAACCTCATATAGTATTAGTCAGTACCCCATGTAGTAGTAGAGATTCTCTCATGTTCTTCTTGCTGATCTTACATTATTTCCTCAAGAACATTCTTACTGTTTTTTCATAGTTATTAGATCTATATAGATAGAGATATAGTTCTGTATTCTTATACAATTGACCATTCTTTTCTCTCTTACTCAAATCTTTATCTAAGTTGCAACCTAAGCTAAGTTTAGGATTATAAAATCTATACTATCTTTTTCTTCCTATATTTCTTTACTACAAAGAATATCAGTGACATTTGGGGTGATTTGGAGGGATGAATATACTTCTTACTCAGCTGATCTTCTAGGAATTGTTATAACTCAAAGATCTTAGAGTTGATTAATGAATAAAATCTTGTATCAGAGTTAACTCAATAGAGAACTCTGTACAGGATTGTCTATCTTATATACCTCAGGCTACTAGTCTGTGCAATACTACTTTAGCCTACCCTAAATAACCATGTATCTGTCTTAAGACTATCATATATATAACATATAATATGACATTATTTCTTCTAGAACCTTCTACTATTTTCTATTATGGTATGTGATTATGTGACAGTGTGACAGTGACCTGTGACATTCCACTGATCCCTAACTCTAGTTCTAAAAATAGAATAGACTAAAAGAAAAAAAAGAATAGAGAAGAAAATAGTATAGAGTCCAATTTTTACATTTTCAACAAAAATGTCTGAATCTTTTCTCTTTCCATTCTGAATAACAAATAGACTTTTACTGTCATGGCAACCACTAGTTGAAAGACCAATAGTAATATAAGTAATAAATCTCAAGACAAATATCAAGTAAAGATCACAAGAGAACTCAACAAAGAGTCTTTAATATATTGCTACTCTATTTATACAAAGTTCTTATGGTCTGTGCTGATAAGTAAATAGTCCTACCCTAATGTCCATGTGTAGTCCATGCTTCCACCATGGATCAACCTTATATCTTCTATAAGAATACTATGCCATATACACATGTCCTGATATCATTCTTCTAGTTCATTCTTCCTAATTCTAGGCCTATGACCTCATATCATGTGACATATCATGTGACCAAAGTCATGTGCCTCTTCATTGTCAAATAAAAAGAAATAAAATAAAATAAAAGTCAAAAAAAAAGAAATATTAAATCAAGAAAAATAGATAAAAGCAAAGAAAAATATTAGTGTTCAAGCACACCATAACATTTACCTTCTTTGGTACAAAGCTAGATTTGATATCAATAGCATAGTTTTATAGCTTCCAGTTAGTATCTTTTCTAACTTCTTCTTTCTGAATATCTTTAGATATTTATAAAACTGTCTAAATACTATATCCTTTATCTTTCTTTTCTTTGTTACTGGCTCTTCTGTCTTTCTTTTTTTCTCAATTATCAATATTAGGCTTTTTTCATCTTCTATCTTTGCTTTTCTGATTTTCATCATTTTTTCAGTTGTTTTTAGTATTTCTAGAGATATTTCATGTAGTGGCAGATTATTATATTCCAAACTCCAAAACATGTTCAAGACATGTCCTACTTCAATACAACATCAAATCCCCATGGTTATTTGGCTTTATTTGTGCCCAAAACTCTATGAGTGGTTTGGTACTTTATAATAGACTTGATTTCATCAAAAGTCCATGGTTATTTCATTTTATTTGAGTCAAAATCCACAGTCATTATTATCTGTTTTTATTATCTAATTATCTCCTTCAAACTCTACAAGTTTACTCAGACTTTACATGAAGTTTTTTCCTCTTCAAATCTGAACTCCTATGTAGTATTTCACTACTGAAACACTCACTTGGAGATTTGTTTCAGTTATTTCTTTTGTTATTTTATGTATTTAAGGCTGGTGATTACTTTGTAATAGCTAGCATAATAATCAACTAAAGTTGACACTAAATCTCCAGTGTCAATGGAAATATGCTTTACTCCTCTCTTTATAACTCCTTACAAGACCATCCTCTGAAATTGTAACCATGTTGCTTATAGAAGGTACAACACATAAGTTGAGACCAAGGTTGTTCCAACAAGTTCACATCACTAAGCTCATTGCATGGAGTTTCTACACTCTGTGCATGTTTGAGCCAACTTCATAGACTTTTACCTTCAAGTGTGAACTACATCTAATACAGGTATCTCAACAGTTTCATCTCCCTTGCTCTCCAGTTGATTTCTGGATTATAGGTAACTAGCCAGAGTATCTCCAAAATTAAATTTGTCTGGCCTAGATTGCATATATCTATTTGGACATGCTCCACATATTTCTGGAAGTAAATGTTGGCTTCCACTTTATAGGTCACAGACTCTCCAACATTATCTGTACCATCTATATTACAAAATTTCATATGTTTGGCCAGTTCTTCTATCTTAAACTCTTGCTTCTCTACAAACCATCAGTTTATGAGCAGGATTGTCACTCTACTATCCAGCAATATTTTCACTGCTATTCTCTTATAGGTATTTACCTTTTCTAGCCTAATATTAAGCCAGACTTTTCTTAGAGACTATAATGTGTTTCTCTATTAAAGCATAGTTCACACTTGTAGGAAAATGTGCAGATTTTGGATGAAGTACTTGAGCTTATCCAGGATGTGCAGAGTATAGACTTTTGAATAATCTTAGCTTTAACTTATGTATTGCACCACCTGTCAGTTGCTTGATTGTGATTACAGAGAGAGATGAAAAAGTTAGGTATTCTAGTGAACAAGGATTAGCAGGTTGTTATTAATATCAGAGTTTTAATAATAAAGTGGTTAACAAAATATCAGAGTTCAGTAGCAAAAACTATTAGTAAAAATAGCATTATGCCACCAATACTGGAGTTTGATGCTGAATGGTAATCAATATCTTGAAGATAAGTAGAGTATTTATTAGAGAAGAATGAAATTACTTTGGAATTATAATTCAAAGAAGGAGTATGTTACTTATTGACATTGAACAAGTTGCTAGGAGATGAAATACAAAATATTGACCTATGTATGAGTGAGTACAATCATGAAAGTATATTTAGGATTTATTGGAGTCCTATCTAGAGTCAGAGAGCAGATATCTTAGATGTTTTGAAGTTAGATCATGAAAAGTTCATGAGGTATACTTTATAACTCAGATAGGGTGATAGTATTCTCTATTACTGTTACTACCAGGGTCTTTTGAATAGAATTCAAGACCCAATTTCAACTAGAAAACAAGAAAAACCTTTTTTATTCAAAATTATATACTTTAGCATTAACTATTAATAACTGGTACTGGAAGCATGACTTAGAACACATCCATGTCTAGATAATCTAGTAACATACTATTAACATCCATGTATGAAAGTAGCAACACTTCATTTTCAGAACTCTTGCTACTTCTACTATATCTACCTAACTGTAAAATTTACTAGCAGCTCTATCTGCAAACTCTTCTGAACCACTCCCAAAAACCCCAGTCCCTATGTTAGAAGCTTTTCAAGTAAGCTTAGACATTTTCTATTTTTAGTCTTTTATAATTTTTTTTTTATAGTTTAGTTTTCTTACTTCTTTCTTTGGGCTTATATGAGAGGTGTAACATCATGTCACATGACAGAAAAATTGTCACACATGTCACAGTTACATTCTATACAGACCAACATCTAATAATATAATAAGAAGACTACAGCTATAGTTTAGATACATAGCTTTCCAGACTACAGAATTTTCTAATTATAGACTTAGACCACAGAATTTTTATATTGTAGAACTGGACCACAGAATTTTCTCATTATAAACCTAAACTACAGAATTTTCTCATTATAGATTTGGACCATAGAATTTCTCTATTCTAGACTATAGAATTTTTCTATATGTATGTATAGCATTACCTAGAGTTTGGCTCAGCAAGGTGTATTCTATTTGATCTCAATTTTATCATCTGTACTAGCCCTATCCTACTATTAGCTTTTAGTATACAGAACTTGTGTCTAGTCTTACATTAGTATATATGTTTTCTATTTTTCATACAAATCTAAGGACCTGATTGGTATTACCAGTAGTTTACTAACTATGTTTGTTATTTGATGTATATTGATTATAATATTGGATTTATTTATTCAACAACTATTAATCATAATGAGTCAAGCCTTTCAAAGACTATGAGAAGAGTTCTTAACCACTGTTAGTGTCTACAATTTGTTATGGAAATAATAGATAGATGGTGTCTCATGATAGAGTAATTCTGTACCTGGAGCTACATAAGATAGTAGTGAGTGAGCTTCTGTATGTGTGTACTTCCTCATATACTCTGTATGTTATACTCACTGTTCTTTTGTTTTCAGTACTAACCTATACATTTCAAGCATTGATATTCTTATATGTACAACCACTATAGAGCTAAGGAATGTTGATAAATTATAGTGTAACTTATGTTGTGTTTGTTTTAATTTTTTTCAATAGGCTGATTATACAGCTAGCTCAGATAATGAATTGACAAATGGTATATGATATATGACACACATATATAAATAGAAATACATCAACACATGCTTTTCAATGGTGGTAAGAATATGGAAAACAGACAAGATTTAGATGAGATAACTGCTTAATTTCTAGATGTGACTGATTATATCAGATGTGAACTTGACTATAAGCAGTGGCCATTGATTAAATAAGCATACTTTCCTTAATCTTGTATTGTCATCATCTTCTTACCTTGCTACTAGCTACTGCCAGCCTCAGCCTTATCTGTGATTCACTTAGAGATCCTTTAGGGCTATGGATGGTTATTTTAAACATATAATTGGTATATGCTGGACACACCTGGCCTTGAGTTGGCATGATTACACTTGACAACAAGCTAGTAAGACAGCTGTTTGAATGTATCACTTGTACTTGCTATTATCTTTATCAACCTAATATATTTGACTTATGTGCTTTTGTTATCAATTATAAGCAGTACTAAAAATAGGTGAGTATACTTTTTCACATACTCTGTATATGATGCTAACTATTCTTCTATTTTTAGTTATTAACAAAAATTTTATTCACTTGTACATAGTAAGTATTCATATCCAGTTATACATGTTATTCTAATTATTACAGAACCAACAGTGCTCAAGGAACCACAGTATAACTTGCATTGTGTTAGTCTTACTTTTTGCAATGAGTATATTATACAGTCAAGATAAGAGGTAAGATCTAATTAGGATAAAGACACTTATGGAATACTGATGCTCTTTGTGAGATCCATTTATGTAGATCAATATCAATCTGTGAAACATGACAGCAAGTATATATTAGGCTATAGGTATGAGTATATGTTTTTCTTCCATTGAAGAAAATATTGAAAATTAATGTGAGTATATCAATTAGCTATATGATCACTTGTGATAGAGTGTTTCTCTACCATACACACAGTGTATTTTCTATTAATGGCATTCATTGCTCTCCTCAAACTTGCTATATATTAGAGTTGAAAACACTGAACTCTAACTATTTTATTTTTTCTTTTTTCATTTGTTATTTTATTTTATTTTATTTTTATTTTTAGGGACTTAGGGTTAGGGTTAATGTGACATCACTGTCACAAATGAGTCACATGACAAGGTCAAGGTCACAGTCACACAGTCATGTGTCACAAGGAAAAGCATAGAAAATTCTAGAAGAATAATATTATATAGCATATTTAACACATGTTGACCTTAAGACAAACATATGGCTGTTTAGGGTAGGCTAGAAGTAGTTAGCACAGACCATGAGGTTTTGGTATATATAAGATAGACAATCCTATACAGAGTTCTCTATTGAGTTCTCTTGTGTTAACCTTAATATAAGGTTTCTTCTTTTGACCAACTCTAACACTGTTATAACTTAAAACCCTTAGAGTTGGATTATGAGGTAACCTTGCATTGGGTAACACAAGAGAACTCAATAGAGAGCCCTTTTACAAAGTAGTTTACTTTATATACTTTTACAGATGGTCCATACTAGCTACTATGCACCCTATTCTAAATGACCATGTGTAAAGCATAAGGCCAACATATGGTGTCCATGTTGTATGATATCATTTTGTTCTAGAATTTTCTACTTCCTTCTCCTCAGTTCTGTGATTAATGTTGTGACCACACTATCAGATGTGACTGATGTGACTGATCACTTCTAACTTCAGAGTTCTAAAAATAGAAAAGATGAAAAATAAATCAAAAAGAAAATAAAAATGAGAAAGAAAAAACAAAGTCCTCTTTCTATGATCTTGACAAACAAACACTAAGGTTTAAGTCATAACATATACAGTGTTCTTACTCTTTATCAGTCAGTGCTCTCCTACTTTATTAGACCACACAGTCTTCCTCAGGCCAATCTGCCAAACCTCACAAACATTCATAAACACATTATCAACCACTATCATCAAACTTCTCTAGTATATCTGTTATAAGCTTTCTCTCTTTCTTTTTTGCATTTTTTTCCAAAGATATAAATTCATTTAAGAAATCTTGGAAGTACTAGTTTCTTAGTCTTCTCTTCAGACTTTACTGCTTTCTCCTTATTCCAAATCTCCCATTCCTCTAATATCTTCTTCACCCCCATTATTCTGTCTTTTTTTGTTTTTTTCTTCTTTTTTTCTTCTTTCTTCTTCTGTTTATTTTCTATTTGTTTATTTTCTTCTTTTTGTTTTTGCCACTCTAGTCTTTTCTGTTTCAGTCTCCACTACTTTCCACACTCTTCTGGACACCTTGTTATTTTTATCTCTCCTGTTCTCTAGTCAATCTTAGGATTATAGTGAGTAAGCTATGGCATTCCAAATATCATATTCACTTCTACTCTCCTATCCAACAATACCTCTACTATAATTCCTCTCTATATGTCAGGTATGTTTACACTGGGAGACAAAAGCCTATAGAATTGACTTAGAAATGTACTAGGTGTAGAAACCCCATACTAAGTGTGTAGTAATACAAGCTTTCCAGAATGACCTTGGCTTTAGCTTATATACTATGCTATCTGTCTACTATGTGGTTACAACTTCAGAAGATGGAAGAGAGTCCAAAGAGAGTGAGTGCTGATAGTAATGTATCATTGAAGAATATTAAAGACTGAGTTTAACTTGAATAGTTGATTATTAGACTAGCAAAATACAATATATCTACTAGCCTTATATAATGTCATATGCAAGTACCCCATCTGGAAACTATATCCTCACAGTGAAATCATCTCCAAAACTTACAAGCCCACCTTCCATGGCAGCCACCTTTCTTGCAACATGTCTTATGGCAGTGCTGCAACCATCTAGATATTCTGTCTTCTATGGCAGAGATACTTCTATTCAACTTGGTCTTCTATGACAGAGTTACTCCTGTCAGTATCTCAACACTGAAACCTCTGCTTGGAGTAATAGGGGTTTTACCACTGAAACCCTAAGCATCTCCTATACTTTCTGTTTGTATATAAGACTAGTAGTTACACTG
>Ga0157359_1000510_pt1 | contig 14395 bp, 8 predicted proteins | sample AttcapACBM3_FD_111482 | JGI IMG/M metagenome (GOLD analysis project Ga0157359, IMG submission 111482) | Fungus gardens microbial communities from leaf cutter ant in Botucatu, State of São Paulo, Brazil - Atta capiguara ACBM3 | ecosystem: Host-associated > Fungi > Mycelium > Unclassified ...
GCACTTGTGATATGCTGCCTTCAGCAAAGCTCTCAGTAGGCTATCTAGTAGTGGGGATTACAAGAGAACTCAACAAGGAGCCCTTGCTGCATTGCTACCCTATTTATATAAGTTACAAGTAGTCTATGCTACAATAATGTGTCTACCTCATGTCTACTCTGCAGTGACTGTGCAAGACTGTACATTCTGCCCTAATGTCTATGTGTTCTACATGCTCCCTGATGTCATCATCTAGGCCCTTCTAGCCTTGTAGACCCTTGTAGACTACTCTAGGCCTATGACATCATCTCACATGACTTCCTGGTCACATGCTCTTTTCCCATTGTAGACTAATAATAATACTACTATCCTATTTCTGTCCTAACCCTAACCCTACCTAAAGTCTGTCCACACTTTTGTCTTATAACAATGATTATCTTAAATCAGTAAATAGAGACATTACAAACTTGTACCAAGATCTCAGTATAGGAATGGTAGGTCCAGATACAATAGGATTTAGATATGGAGTTTGACAAGGTTGGAGCAAGAAGTTCTATATTGGAGTCTGTTGCTGGTATTTGTTTGAGGAAGTCTAGATGCAAAGTTTATTAGTGAAGTTTGTGGTCCTCTTATAAGAACCTCTATAGTTTATCATTTAACAAATTCTTAGCTTTATATCTAAAGAAGGTGAAGATCTTATAAGAGCCTCTTATTACCTATTCTAGACTATGTTTACAAAAACTACACTTATTGAAAATAACTATCTAAGAGTCATTAATTACATAAACAATAAACTGGTCAAGTTATGCTTTTTATTATAAAAGGACATATTTAATCATAAAGATATTAATCTTGTTTCCTTTTTCAACTGTGGTATCCTGTGTTCCCTTTTTATTATGACAAGCAACTTCAACATCAGAAATAGCAATTAGAATCTGTCATACATACACCATTCAATATATACTGACACTCTCCATGAAATAGCTAATAGTCTTAATCTAGATCTTTCCACACCCACCAATTCAGTAGGTATGCTGACAATTTCTAAGACTCAGTAATAGATCTAATGTTTTTTCACACTGAGTCAAAGAGGAATTCAATAATCATCAAATTATGCCAGAGTTACATAGCCCTCTGATTATACTTCTTTATTGATTTCAGTAACCATTGAAGAGGAACACATTCAAGAAAGAAGACAGACTATTGTTAAGAATAGTGAGAAAGAAAAGAAATTTGTTAATAAGTTTAGAAACAAGATAAACAATATTGACATATATAACATTCTGAATAGTGAAGTACTAGAAAGCATAACTCAAGAAGTCACTACAATCACTGAAGATCTTTGGAATAAACATTTTAAACTTGTCAATAGTATGAAACAATTCAAAGAATAGTGGAATAAGAAATGTAATAAGGACTTATCAATTTATCAGCAATCTAAAAGAAAACATAACTAGATCATATACAAGAAATCAGTCAAAGCTACAAAACAGGTTTTCTTTGACAATAAGATTCAAGAAATCACTTTAACCAACAAGAGGCTATAGAATCTTATAAACTAGCTCAAGAAATAAAAATTACCAGCTATAGAAGCTATCAAATTTAATGGCCATCCTTACATTAAACAACCTGTAATAAGCACTATATTAATTGTATAACTCAGCTCAAAATAGGCCAATCAACATATAACTTCTTAATAAAATCCCAACTACTCAACCAGCCAAATTATTAGAGTTGAAGATGATAGATTTTATTTATTGCAATTTTCTTTTCTTATTTTTATTTTTATTATTTTTTAAACTTAGGATTAGGGTTTAGCATGACATTACAAACTGTCACACGTATGTCACATATCACTGTCACACAATCACATGTTACAGAAGAATATAAAAAATTCCTGAACAATGATATTATACTATATATCAACAGTATATAGTATATATGTCTCTTTAGAGTAGACTAGATTTAGTATAGCACAGATCATCAGCCAAGTATATATAGGTAGATATTTTGTACTTGAAACTCCATCAAGTTCTCTTATATTAACCTTAATACAAGGTTTTATTTTGACTTCACTCTATAAGTCTTAAGTTGTACCATAAATAGCCTTCATTCTCTAGTACTAAAATCTATGACACTATCAATAAATGTAGCAGTTCTTCTACCCTGGATCCTGATCACATTTCTTAGAGTTATCTTAAAAAAATTGTAAGTAATTCCAAGTGCATTACTAATATTGTTAATATAGCAAATATATATATTAACCTTAGCTATTGGCCATTGTACTTCAAAAAATCCATGTTTATTATTATTCCAAAGCCCAACAAGGTATTATATGACAACTCTAAGGCCTTTTGACCCATCATACTTCTCAATACACTTGAAAAGTTAATCAAGAAAGCAATAAGCAATAGATTACAAGTTTATTTTATTACTTCAAATTTTCTTTATCTAAACCAATTAGGTAGTATCAGACAATAGTCAACAATAGATGCAGAAATATTCCTTGCTTATCTCATACAAATGAAATGGGTCAAAAGCCTTTATACAAGCACTTTTACTTTTAACATCACTCAATTCTTTCTATTCTTAAATCAACAACTTCTTCTGATAATTTTAATCAAAGTAGGATTTGATATTAGAATTTTCTGTAGAAGATTGTAACTGAACAGTAGACAATGACCTTGGCCTCAACTTATGTATTATGTCAACTATTTGTTACATGGTTATAACTTTAGATGAAGATGGAGTTCATTTCATTCCAGGCCTTCACTAATATTCTACATGCCATCAACAATACTGCTTACTAGTACAAAGATGCTACTGAGAAGTATATTAGTTATTTAATTAACAGACAAACACAATATATATGAAACTATCTTACATCTCTATCTTTCAAAACAGATGTCAGAGTAGATTAGAGACTTGCTCTTTCTCTTATTCTCTCCACCTTGTATATTGCTCTTTTTTTCACATATTTGAAAAAGAAACAAAAAATCTTTCTATTTGTATTCTATTTCTCTTCTTTCTTTTGTTAACAATAATCTTTTCATTTCTGAGGAGAAAAGCTACAAGAAATCAAATGCAATTATTTACTGTAGTTATAGTATTATTTTCTTTCTCTTCAATAAATTTGGTCTCACAATCAAGCATAACAAATCAGAAGTTTTCCACCTTTTGAGAATGACAAAAAAGACAGAACCTCCTTTGTTAGACCTTAAAGTATTATACTCAAACCCAAAGATACATAGTGTTATCTAGATTTATTTTTCAACAAGAAACTCTCTTTTTGATATTATATTTGTTACTACACTAACAAAGTATTATCTACTATCAAGGATATGAAGATACTTGGCAATTTCACAAGAGGATTATTATTTTTTGTACATAAATGTCTGTTATACAGAACTTGTATACTTCCCACTGCATTATACAGATTCCAACTATGATATTTCAAAGGAGCTCTGATATACTACCTCTCAAGAAGTTGAAGAAAATACAAAGAAGAGTAGCCCTATAAATTACAGAGGCATTTTGTACATCACTGTCATAGAAAGTCAAAGTTATTGCTAGCCTTATTTCTATTTATTTTCATCTTGATAAACTTATAGGACAACACTATCTCTGAATAGCATCACTTCCCAAACAGTATATAATCAACACTCTCCTAATTGCATATCATTTCAAAAAGCTATCTCTCATTGTATAGCTATAAGTTGCCTTACTTCCAAGCAAAGCTAAAAAATTAAAAGTCCCATAGTAGACATCAATCATTGTCTCAATCAAGTCTTACCAGCTTTTGATAGTCTAAACAAAGAACTTTCTCCAGGTTTCCAGTTAATAGATATCTTTTCAGATTACTTTTTCTTTAATATAATAAAATGTAAAGATGCTCAAAGAAGAGCTGTCCATCTTAACAACATCACTACCTCTATCTCTTATATTTGGAGAGAATACAATATTATTTATTCTCCTTCCTTGACCTACTTTTCCCTGATTTTTATAATTTCATACAAGATAGCCAGATTCCTCACAACTATAACAATTTCTTCCTCTTGTTATGACTTAAACTCTGTGCTAAGCAAAAGACACACTCTTGTATTGAGTAACACAAGAGAACTCAATAGAGAACTCCATACAGAAACATCTACCTTATATACTAAACTACTATAGTCTGTGCTATTACTTTCTTAGCCTACCCTAAAGACCATGTGTTTGCCTTAAGGCTAATATGTATACTATACATTGTTATGACATCACATATCTAGAACCTTCTATGTTGTTCCATCATATCATGTGCACATGTGACTTATGTAATCATGTCATGTGATCTGTGATAGTGTTGCACTTTGTCTTCTTCATCTTCTACTCAATAATAAAAAATAAGAGAAAATAGAATAAAATAAAATAAAATAAAATAAAAAACCAAGTCCATTGTCTTCAATTCTGACACCTCTGTTCACCTATATTGCATAAGAATTTCTTCTCATTCCCTCTCCTCTACTTTATTGTCCTTATAGGAGGTTTTTGACTACTACTGTATTTGTTTTTTTTTTACCCCTTCTATTGAAGTAGATCCTACCAGCACTTGCTATATCTCTTGCCTTCTAGGCTATACCTGGGGTAGAGGTATTCTTAGTTGGAAACCTTCTTAATTGCTTTCCATTCCTCTCTACCTCTGTTCTTGATTTCTACTCTCCTTTCTTTCCCTTAATCTTTCTTCTCTCTCCTAATTTTCCTTTAATGTTTATCTAAATTAGTAGCACATTCATATTACTACTCAATACTAGTGGGAGGCCTTTCTGCCTCCATCAAACTTCTTCTGATCACTCCATTTATTACTTTTTTGAATTCTTCCACCAGTGTTCTTTCTTCATATCCACTATCTCTTACTACTCTTCTAAATTCTTATACAACTTCTTTTATCATCTTTCCTCCCTACTCTATTCTTTTGAGTTTCACTACTTTGACTGACTTCTCATCTCCTTTACCAAATTTCTTCTTTAACTCTAACAAAAACTCTCCTACTAATCCAAATTCTACCTTCTCTAATTCTAAATCTTCTAACAAGTTCTCTTTCCAAACATCTGCTAATTCTTTCTGCATATATAACAAGATCTATTGAATTTGTTCTTCTACTGATATTCCTCTCATTTTCATCTTTAAGCATAATTTGCATGCTGTGATAAATTTTCCAACCTTCTCTGCTTCTCCATTAAATACTAGTGGCTTGGCTACCTCTGTATTGGACTTTGTATTAAGCTCTTTTGCTGTTTCTTCTCCTTCTCATACTGCTGTTGGTAGAATCTGAATTTGTACTTGCATTACTGCCAACTGCTCCTGCTGCTATTTGATAATTTGATGAAGGTTGTGTTGACTCATGGTAATGTTGTTGTTGTTATAAGAGGGAAAGGAGTTGATAGGTGAGGGTAATATTGGTAGTGGTAATGGTATCAGTGGTGAGGACATATAGACTAGTAATAGAGAGAAGCCTATACTGGCCTCACTCTTAGACTTGTATTTGGAACTTGAAGTAATCTCTGTAAGTGCCAGTAGGCCCTCTTTTTGTCCTACCTTATACTATTTACTGATTACTTTAAGCTACTAACTACTGTCTCAAGGAAAATGTAAATAATTTTGGTCTAAGAAGATTGTTTTACTCTAGACAAGATCTTACAGATACTTGTTGTTCTCCTACATATACTGATCACAAGGAAACCAACAGTATAGAGCTGATATTTGAAAGAAGTAAAGAATATGTCCACATAAGGTTATTATGTCTATTAAGCACTAGTGGGCTTTGATGTGAAATAAATAGTCAAGCTTCCCTTACCTGACTAATGTATTCCTTATGTCTAAGGCCTAGCAATTCTTCTTAGCTAAAGACAGTGTTGCTTTTGGTCAAGAATGGAATAAAGAATAAGAAGAGAAAAAGCTTGATGTTGAGTGGTTTTCAAAAGGCTATCAAGTTCTAATGTTACAACTTAAGTCTTAAAATCAAGAATATAAATCTATTTAGATTAAGTAAATCATAAGAAATCTCAATGAAGTTCTAAGTACAAACTAGTCTACCTTATATACCATAGACTATAGTCTATATGCACACTACAACTACTCTACCCTAAAATATATATGTGGTTATGAATGAGGAATTCTATTTTATTTTTATTTTTAATTTTTCTTTGATTTTATTTAGAGTTAGAACTTAGTGTAATGGTCACAGAGCACATAACATGGTCACATAATCACATATCACAGAAGAACATAGAAGGTTCTAGGGCAATAATATTATATAGTATTTTTTACACATTTTAACCTTAAGAATAATGTATATTCCTTTAGGATAGGTTAGGTTAGTATTAATTCAATCTAAGAACTGCTCTTTTAACTTGACTTTAGTCTTAAGTTTATAACAATGTGCTTTTTATAAGACCAACATGTTGTTGTTATACTATATGACCTTATTTGTCCAGAACCTTCTACAATCCTCTCTCTGTCATGTGCTCATGTAACAGTTATAACTATGACAGTATTATCACCCAACTCTAACTCTAAGTCAAAGATAAAATAAAATGGAAAAAGAAATTTAAAAAAAATGAAAATGAAAAAATAAAATAAAGTCCCTCATTTACAACTCTGACAATCTTTGATATTGTTTATAGTCATATAAAATATAAGCTCTTGTTTTAATAAAAAAGTTGTAACATATATATGTAATCAATTTGTTAAGGAAAAACCTTTACCTATATTTGCTAATAGAAGTATGGTTGGTGATGAGTTTAGTGATACATATGCATATAGAGTTGGAGAGATTAGAATGTTTTAGCCAATGCTCTATCTTTTAAATAGAAAAAATGAATAAGATTGCTATTATCATTGTTTAAATCAAAGAAATTCTTTTCCTTGTAATCTGAGACTTGAAAGTACATCTGCTACTTCTTTACAATTGAGTCATATTCTTTTTTTCTACTGAAGTCACATGATGTTTTGCTAAGTAAAATAAAACTAATTTTATGAAATTTTGACTTTTTATTAACTAGTAAATAAGGGGTGTTAGAATTGTGAATGATATACTTGGTTTCATTTTATTTTTATTTGCTTTTTATTTTATTTTTCTCATTTTTCTTTATTTGATTTTTGGTTTCATTTTACTTTTTTTAATTTTAGACTTAGACAAAGAGTATAATATGATGTTACATGTAATAGTTATACAAGTCACAAGGTGTGATGGAGGCATGATACCAGTCACAGTCACAGTCACACAATTATGTGATATAAAGAAGAATATAAAAGATTTGGAATAAATAATGTTATATAGTATGACAACAACATGCTGGTCTTATAGAAAGTATATGTACTTTAGGGTAGGTTTGTTATAGTGTGTATACAGACCACAGTCTGTAGTATATAAGATAGACTATCTTGTACTTGAAACTCTATTGAGTTTTTTTTTGTTACTTAATATAAAAGTCATCTTTTGTTTTTATTCAAGAACTTAGGTTATAACAAGAGAGCTATTTATTATCACTCAGACAGTCCCAGAAAGTGATAGTATTATTAGGGTTCTTATTGAAAAACTTTCTGAGGTTACTTAAGATAGTAATAGAGTGTAACTGATATAGATGATGGGATGTATCAAAAATTCTCTTAGCTACTAGAATAGTATCAGTGATGATAACAATTCATATAATGCCTTATATTTGAGTTACTTAACAATAAAAAATATGAAGACAATTTGAACAGTATATACAATTTAAAAGAAAAGAAAAGTCTATTAGTTCTTAACTAGGCTCTTATAATAAATTTCATATACTAGCTAATAGAGTAATGCAAGCTAGTATTCCAGACCTAAAAAAGACAAAAAGACAATCTTAAGAGAGGAAAAAGCAAAGAAGAAAAAAAGAAAGAGAAGAAGATTGGAAGATGTAAGAAAAGCAAAGAAAGGATTTTTAAGAGAAGTGACAGTAAAAATAGGGCTAGAAAAAATAGATACATAGGAAGAAATTATGATAGAGACATTGTTGGATAGTAGGGCAATAAGATTGATAATGAGTTCTGAATTTGCAAAAAGCAGAGGTTTAAACTAAAAAGGATTGACAAACCTATTTATGTAAGAAATGTAAATAAAATGTTCAACAAGGAGGGGTTAATAGAAAATACTGTGGAGATGAATATTTATTACTAAGAATATAGGGAGAGAACAGAAATTAATATAATCAATGGGCAAAAGTGAAGTGTAATCTTGGAAATGTTATAGCTAGCTCACCATAACTCTAAGATTGATTAGAAGATGAAAGAAGTAAAAATAACAAGATGTCTAAAAGAATATAGAGGGTAGTAAAGACTAAAGTAGGGGAAATTGGGATGGCAGAAACAAAATGAAGAAGAAAAGAAACAGGAAGAAGGAGAAAAAAGAGAAGAGAAAGAGAAAAAGAAAAAGAAAAGAAAAAGAAAAAAAGAAGCAAGAAGAATGGGAAATTTGGGATGAAGAAGAGAAGGCAGCAAAATCAGAAGAAGAGACAAAGAAGTTAGTATCAGAGTGGTTCCATAGATAGATCAAGATTTTTGGGAAGAAGACAAGTGAGAGAATGCCAAAGAGGAAGATATAAGATCATACAATCAATTTAAAGAAGAGATTTGTACTAAGAAAAGAAAAGATTTATCTCTTGTCTAGAAAAAAAAGTGAGGAAGTGAGGGAGTTTATTCAGGAACAGACAAGAAAAGAATATATTCAACTATTAAAGTTACTACAAACTACATTGGTATTCTTTGTAGGGAAAAAGAAGAGGAAAAAGAGAATAGTATAAGATTATCAGTATCTCAATGAGTGGACAGTAAAGAAAAATTATCTATTACCACTTATTTCAAATGCTATTGAGAATATTGGTATCAGACATATAAAGCTTGGACTCTAGTTTTTATTTTATTTTAAACTCCTTTTTCTTTTTCTTTTTTTTGTTTCTTTTCTTCTTGGATCTAGGGTTAGAGTTAGAGTGATGTCATGATTATACTGTCACACATCAGTCACATCAGATGACACAGTCATAGTAATGGTCATATAATCATGGGAACATATGGAATATGACAGAAGGTTCAAGAACAATGATGTTATACCACATATATAACATATGTGGACCTCATGGTTGACATATGGTCTTTAGGGCAAACTAGAAATAGTTGAGCACAGACCATCACTAGTTAGTATATATAAGTAGATATGTTGTACTGAGAACTCCATTGAGTTCTCTTGTATTAACCCAATACAAGGTTCATTTACTTGTCCTACTCTAAGAACTTGAGTTTGTAACAATTGGGACCAAGAAGATGTTTACAAAAATAAATCTAAGATGGAGATATAACAATGTCAGAATAAAGAAAGAAGATAAGTAGAAAGTAGCTTTTATAACATCAGAAGAGATGTTTGAACTAAAAGTCATGTTTTTTGGACTAAAAAACTCACTAGCTATATTCCAGACTATAATGAACAAGTTGCTAAGAGATTTGATTAATACAGAAAAGATAGGAAGTTTTATAGACAAAATAATGATGGGGATGGAAAGTGAGAAAGGACATGATAAGTTGGTAAAAGAGATATTGAGGAGGCTAGAGAAAAATGATTTGTATGTGAAGTCAGAAAAGTGTAAATGGAAAGTAAGGAAAGTAGATTTCTTAAAGGTAGTAATCAGACTAGAAGGGGTAAAGATAGAGAAAGAAAAGATGAAGATTGGCCAGTTCCTAAATTAGTCAAGAATGTACAAAAATTCTTGGGGCTGGCAAATTACTATAGAAGATTTATAGAAGAATTTGTAAAGATAACAAGGCTTTTGCATAAGTTGACAAGAAAGGAACAGAAATGGGAGTGGGGATTAGACAAGAAAAGTCATTTGAAGTATTGAAGAAAAGATTTACAATAAAACCAATACTGATAGCACTAAATTTAGATAAAAAGATGAGGATGGAGATAGACATGTTGGATTATGCTATAGAGAGAGTATTCTTGATAGAGTATAGTGATAGATGGTAGAGATCAGTGGCATATCTCTTTAAGTCACTCAATGAGACCAAGAGAAATTATGAAATACATGATAAGAAGATGTTGGTAGTAATTAGAGGACTAAAAAACTAGAGATATTTATTAGAAGATGCTAAATTCAAGTTCAAGATCTGGAGAGATCATAAGAATTTGGAATATTTCATGAAGGCACAAAAATTGAATAAGAGGCAAGCTTGTTAGGCATTATATTTATCAAGATTTGATTTTACTTTGAAATATATTCCAGGAGTAAAAATAGAGAAGGTAGATGGGTTAAGTAGGAGACTAGATTGGAAGGTAAGAATGGAAAACAATAATGAAAACCAGAAGTTGACATAAAAAGAGTGGGTACAATGAATAATGGAAGTAGTGGTAGAAGAACTGAAAGAAGTAATAAAAGAAAAAATAAAAAAAGCAAGAGAAAAAGACAAAGAGATAGTGAAAGTAGTAGAAGAAATAAAAAAAGCAGGAGTAAGGAATTTGAGAGGTAATAAATGGAAGATTAAAAAAGATTGAGTATTAAAGGAAGAGAAGATATACATACTGAAGGATAAAGAATTGAGAGTAGAGATAATCTAATTACATCATGATATGCCAGTGGCAGAACATGAAGAAAGATAGAAAACAACAGAGTTAGTGATGAGAAATTACTAGTGGCCAGAAGTTACAAAAGATATTAAAAAATATGTAGAGAGATGTGATTTATATCAGAGAATGAAAAATAGAATAGAGACACCAGTGGGAAAGTTGATAGCAAATGAGGTACTGGAGAAGGCATAGACATACTCAATGGTGGACTTTATTACTAAGTTACTGTTAGTAGCAGAAAAAGATGTAATTTTGCTGGTATGTAATAGGTTATTAAAAATGCCATATTTTGTGGCAACAACAGAGGAGACATTAGTAGAGAATCTGGCAAGATTGTTTAGGAATAATATGTGAAAGCTTCATGTGTTGCTAGAGAGTGTAATTAGCAATAAGAGACCATAGTTTGTGACAGAGTTAACAAAATAATTAAATAAGATGCTGGGGATAGAAACAAGGTTGTTGATGGTATTCCACCCACAAATGGATGGGCAAACAGAATAGATAAACCAAGAGTTGAAATAGTACTTAAGGTTCTTTATAGAATATGGATAAAGTGGTTAGCAACAGCAGAGTTTGTAGTGAACAACAAGGTTCATGTAGCAATAAAGATATTGCCTTTAATAGCAAATTATAGAAGTGAGTTAAGAATGAGGATAGACATTAGAAGAAAAGAAAAAGTAGGGAAAGTGATAGAATTTGCAGAAAGGATAAGAAAATTATAAGAGGAAGCAGGGGTTGTATTGAGAAAAACACAAGAAGAGATAAAAAGGCAAGCAGATTGTTATGACTTAAAGCTTAAGGTGTCAAGCAATAAGACAACTCTTGTATTGAATAACACAAGAAAACTCGATAGAGTTCCTAGTACAAAGTAGTCTACCTTATATACTACTACTCATGGTCCGTGCTCACTACTATGCACCCTACCCTAAATGACCATGTGTATAACATGAGGCCAACATGTGTTGTCCATGTTGTATGACATCACTTTATTCCAGAACCTTCTACTTCATTCTCTCAAGTCCTATGATCAGTCTTGTGACTACACCATCAACTTGTGACTGATGTGACAGTGTGACTGATAAACCCTAACCCAAGTTGTTCTAAAAATAGAAGATTAAAGGAAAAATAAAAATAAAAATAAAATAAAGTGAAACGAGAAAATAAAAAGACTTGGTATTCAAAGAAAGACTAGTAAAGAAGTTAATAGAGAGACATATGGGATCTTATGTGGTGGAATAGATAGTATCAAGAAATACAGTGAAGTTAAAACTGTTTGTCTCTATGAGAATCCATCCAGTGATGAATATGAGCAGAATTATAAAATATAAGAAACCAGTAAAGAAGTAGATGGTAGAAGAACCAAAACCAGTGGAAATAGATGGAGTAAAAGAGTGAAAGGTGGAAAATATACTCAATAAAAGAAAAGTGAGAGGAATGAAGAAGTACTTAATATGTTGGAAGAGGTTTACAGCAGAAAATAATATATGAAAAAAGAAGGAGTTAGAAAATGTGAGGGAGTTAGTAGATAAATTTTGAGAGGAGAATAGAGACAGAATTTAGATGATAAGAGAGGCTAGATAAAGTATGGAAAGTAAAATTGAATCTGAATGTGGAAGAGTTTAGAAGAAGTGAGTTATCAGGAAAGTATAGTATGAAAATATTGTTTGGGTGGAATGATGAAAGATTTGAAGATAAGTATTTAAAGAAGTTAGAGAAGAACTAGCAAAGATAGAAGTCAGTTTCTCTAGAAAAGAAACTTTGAAGGAAGGTGATATCAGAGTTACAAATAAGGAACTTTATTTTATTTTTATTTTTTATTTTTTAAAATTTATTTTTCCATTTTATTTTATTTTTGACTTAGATTTAGGATTGAGTAATAACTGTCAGAGTTTAAAATGATGGACTCTAAATATTTTATTTCTATTTCTCATTTTTCATTTTCTTTTCATTTCTTTTATGTTTGAGAAACTTAGGATTAGGGTTAATATGATGTCACTGTCACTGTTACATGATCATGTGTCACATAAAAGGGTATAGAAGATTCTGGAAGGATGATATTATACAGTATGTTTTACATATATTGATCTTAAGGCAAATATATGGCTGTTTAGAGTAGGCTAGAAGTAGTTAGCATAGACCATGAAGTTTTAGTATATAAAGGTAGACAATCTTGTACAGAGTTTTCTATTGAGTTCTCTTGTATAACCTTATATAAGGTTCTGGTCATTAACCCATCCTAAAGTCTTTAAGTTGTAATGATAACACTGTCATAGTCATGACTGTTATATAAGCATGTGACATAGAGAAGATCATAGAAGGTTCTGGATAAATGAGATCATATAGCATAGTAACAACATGTTGGTCTTATAGAAAGCATATGTACTTTAGAATAAAGTAGTTGTAGTGTGTACACAGACTATAGTCTCTGGTATATAAGGTAGACTAGTTTGTACTTAGAACTCTATTAAGTTCTCTTGTGATTACTCAATCTAAGTAGATTTATGTTCTTAATCTTAGGACTTAAGTCATAACAATAGAACCCAAAGTAAGAGCCCTTCAAAGATATTCTTATATTTAATCATAGTATGTTCTGCTTTTAAAATAGTATTACATAGGTTTAATGTTATAGTTAATATAATAATATAGCTTTTGTATCCCTTTATATAGTTTCACATTTACTACATTTTATTTGTCTTTCTTTCTATTTCTTTGGTCTTTATTTAAGTAGTTACTATATATAACTATCATAGTCTATTACCACATCCTATATAATAAATTGTTGAATTAAAAAAATATTAAATATTAAATAGTAGTAGAAATTAGTTAATTAGTCACTTCTGTGGCATAAAAATCAGCTATATGAAATAGAAAAAACTCAGAACTTAGAAAACTACTTCAGGAAATATTATCACAAAATAAACTACTTACTTGTTTGTAATATCTGAATCTTGAATGCACTCTCAGAGGTTTAGGAGTGATTCAGAAGTTCAATAATAACAATGATAATTAAGATCAATACAAATATCAATGGTGAAAAGATGAATATTAATAATAAATGATAAAGATTGATATTATTAAGTCTAAGATCTAATCCTCAGAATAGAAGTATATATACAAAATAGTGATAGTCTATATGCAAGCTGTTTCCATCATATGATCAAAACTTGTACCTGATGGAGGCTGTCATCTGTTATAGTAGATGTTAGGCTAATTTTAAAAGATAACTAATTATGTCACTAAATTGATATGCTTGTATCTCTATCAATACTTATTACTTTTGAGTATACAATATATCATTAGAAACAATTTGATAAGCACTATCCAACACAAGTTCAATCATATGAATTCATCTAGCCATTCATGAGATATTAGCTAATGAAACTTTTACAGTTATTGATAGCCTGATATCTTGGTTGTTTGTTGTTGCTTTTGTATATACTATATATATGCAGATAGCTCTCATTTGGGACTTTCCAGTCCAACTTACTTTGTGAAAATATAAGCTGAATGAAGTTTGTGACAGATATACTTAAGTCCAAATACTCTAAGCAAATTAATAAACTAATTGATGGATATTGTTTTTTCTATAATAAGATCTGTATTCTTGATAATATGAATCTCTATCAATGAATTGCTTTGCTATATTGGAACATATACTCAGTCCAACACTAAGTTGTATTAAAATTAAAGATAGTAGACTTTGTTTATTTTCATTTTTATTTTATATTTTTATTTTATATTTATTTTATTTTATTTTATTTTTCAGACTTAGGATTAGGGTTTAGCATGACATCA
>Ga0157359_1000511_pt1 | contig 14393 bp, 5 predicted proteins | sample AttcapACBM3_FD_111482 | JGI IMG/M metagenome (GOLD analysis project Ga0157359, IMG submission 111482) | Fungus gardens microbial communities from leaf cutter ant in Botucatu, State of São Paulo, Brazil - Atta capiguara ACBM3 | ecosystem: Host-associated > Fungi > Mycelium > Unclassified ...
AACTCCATAGCATCAGTATCTAATCTTCAAGTCATAGAGAACTATGTTAAGAATATCAATGACATCATATCAGAGGATATCCAAGCTCCAAGACTTTCTCAATTAAAGTTCTACTTAAAAATAATAGGAATTCCATATCTTATAGAAAACACTAACATCCCTGTTAACTCAGAATTTGTCAAAACTGTCATCAAATTGAGCCATATATTTATTACTTGCTTACAGACCAAGATATTATGATCTCAAGACCTTAGAGTGGGTCAAGAAAAGGAATCTTATATAGAGTTTACACAAGAGAACTCAATAGAGAACTCTGTACAGGATTGTCTACCTTTATATACTAAAACTCCATGGTCCATGCTAACTACTTCTAGCCTACCCTAAATAGCCATATATTTGTCTTAAGATCAACATATGTTAATCATGCTGTATAATATCATCCTTTCAGAACCTTCTACACTTTTCCATGTGACATGTGACTATGTGACTGATGTGTGATGGTGTGACTGTGATGTCATGTTAGCCCTAACCCTAAGTTCCCAAAAATAAAAATAAAATAAAAGGAAATAACAAATGAGAAAAGAAAAAATAAAAATAGTTCAAGTCCACCATCTTGAACTCTGACACAAGAGTCACCAAGGTCTCACCTAAATCTGATATAGCAATTGTCTGGATAAACATTTGGGACATTCAAAGTGGTAAGAATACCAAAATGCTAATCAATAAATGCTTTAATGTGGAAAGTCATATTACCACCATCTATGAAGCAAACATGAACCCTAGTATTTCTTAGTGTAAAAATTGCTGGAAGTAGGGACACATCACTTTTGTGTATAGAATTCAAGGTTCAAAATATGTCAAATACAACAGTTCTCACAAGATAGAGCATCACTGATATTTTATATAGTATTGCAAATCAAACTTCAAGATCAATTCACTTAGACTTGAAACAAAACAAGGAGAACCATGTTCTTATCAGTTCAAATGCTCTAATTGTAAGAGTAACCATCAAACTGACTCCAACCTATGTCTTTTCTAGAAATACTAGTTCAATAGAGAATAACACACAAAGAAATATCAAGAAATCTATAACAATAGAAACAAATCAACTTGCTTGGCTATGAGTGGTATTCAAGAATGATTATCAAAGATATCAATATCTTTTATCAAAATGTTTGTAAGAACAATTTGCTTACTAATACTATTTTGGAAGCACAAATAGAATTCAACATTATCTTCATTCAAGAACTGCCTTAGTCAATTATATGGTCTATTCCTAGTTCTTCTAATAAGCAAGGGAAGGAATTGGTAGAAGTTCCCAGCCATTCTCACTGGATAACATTCTCTAAAAACCTGTCAAACTCTTGGGATTTGCCAAGAGTCATCACTTACATTAATATCCATCTTTCTAATCTTTGTTTTTCTCTTTGAAAGGATCTTTTTAATCATAGGGATATTTCATGCATCTCCTTTTTTAATTGTGGTTTCATTTATTCCATGATTAATATGTATTTGGACTTTTTTTAAATGGCTTTAAAGTATCTCAAGGATACTAAAGCTAACATTAATAATGTTCTTATTATAACAAGTGACTTTAACATCAGAGACAGTTTCTAGGATCCTCTTTTGTCCAATCATTTGATCCATAGTGATATACTTACTGATATTGCTGACTTTCTAAATTTGGATTCTTTAACACTATGGTCCAAGTTCCTACAAGATATACAGACAACCCTAATAATTTGAATTCTGTCATAGATCTCAAATTTCTCCAACCAAATTTAGATAAATTTGACAACCACGTTATTTACCCTAAATGGAGATTATTGTTAGATCATGCTTCTCTTATAGTGAAAATTTCAAATTTTGCAGAGAATATCCAAACCAGGAAATATACCATCATAAAAAATAGTGAAGAAGAAATCAATTTTGTTGCTGAAGTCATTGAGTCAATAAAAAAACTTAATACTAATCATATCAATAACAAGAAGAATTTTGAGTGTATTGTATAAGAATTTGCAAATAGTATGGATGATGTCTGGTACAAACATGCAAAAATGATTAATATTACTAAACATTTGAAGTTATAGTGGAATGAAAACTACTAGAGATATTTGGAGATATATAGAAATTCCAAATACTTAGAGAATTAGAAGGATTTCAAAAAAGCAGTCAAGAATACCAAATGGGAATTTTTCAATACCAAAATAAAAGAAATTTTGAACAAGAGGAAAGTTCTTGAGAGCTCATAAACTAGATCAAGAAAAGAAAGCTGTCAATCATTGAAGCAATCAAACACAATGGTTACCTATACCTTGAAATTTTAGATCTTTGGCAAGCCTTTCATAAATCATTCAACTTAGCTCAACATTGGCAAGTTGATATTTCATTGTTAGAAGAAATTCTGAACAATCTTCCTACCAAGTGAACATCTTTCTCAAAAAAAGAATTCTTATTGTCCATCTACAATTACAGCAATTATTTGACTTCTGGACCTAATAGGTTGTCTTGGAGACATCTCAAAGAGATTGTTAAAAATATGTTATGACTCAATAGCATTATAAACATTACTAATGCATGCATTGACTTGGGACATTGGCCATTGCACTTCAAAATGTCTACATCCATTATTCCTAAGCCTAATAAGGCATCATACAACACTCCTAAAATGTTTAGGCTTATTTTCCTTTTGAATACACTTGGCAAGTTAATTGAAAAAGTAATTGGCAAAAGGCTTCAATTCCAAGCTTTATCCAAGAATATAATTCACTCTTGTCAACTAAATGGACTCAAACAACAATCTACAACTAATGTGAGCATAGACTTGACATATCTCATATGTGCAGATTGGGTTAAAAACTGCTCAACTAGTACTTTGGCATTTAACATTGTACAATTCTTCCCATCCCTCAATCATCAAATGCTTACTAATCCTGGATAAAACAGGATTTAACCCCAAGATTTCTTGCTTCTTCAGTAACTATCTAGTAGGTAGAAAAACTAAGTATCTCTGGAACAACTTCTCTTTTCCTTTCTTTGATGTTAATGTAGATATTGGACAAGGCTCAGTGCTTTTTCCTATTTTATTAGCTCTATATTTATTGCCAGTCTTTCATATTTTCAAAAAACAAGTAAAGAACCTAAAAATCCCTGTCTCTGTCTTTTCTTTTCTAGATGATAGTTTTCTTATTACTCAGAACAAATCTCTTCACATTTCCAACTCAAATCTTTTTTGTAGTTACTGTGTTATGTCTCTTCTTCATAGACAATTTGGACTATTCATTAAGCATGGGAAGACTGAAGTTTTTTCACTTTTCCAAATCACAAGGAGTCTTTAACCCTCCTTCTTTAGATCTCTCTATCCTAGAAGGATCTGTTCTACATCCTAAGGAAAATTGGCAATATTTGAGATTTATCTTCTACAGGAAACTGTCTTTTCATCAACATGTCAACTTTTATGTGAACAAGGCCATATCCATGGTTAAAAGCATGAAAATGCTTGGCAACTTGTCAAGAAGTCTTATCCCATCTCAAAGATGTCTTTTATATAAAGTGTGTATTCTTTCTATCACACTATATAGCTTTCTATTGTGGTTTTACAACAAAGTCTCTCTAGCTTACCTGCTCAAAGTTCTCAGAAGCATGCAATGTAGAGCTGCTCTCTGGATCCTTGGAGCATTTTGTACATCTCTATTGTTGGATATTGAGGCTATTGTAGGCCTTATTCTGATACACTTACATTTTCAAAAACTTGGTGGGAGATTACAACTCCAAACTCATTCACTTCCTTCAAATTACACTCAAATAGAGACTGAAGATTAAAGGTCCCATTGTAGATGTTAATAACAGATTGAATAGAATTTTCAATTCTTTTGATTCTTTTAAAGTTTCTCCTAGAAATAGACTAATTAATCTGTTCTCTAGTTGCTTTTCCTTTTACTTTTCCAACAGGAAGTATACTAAAACTAGAAAGACACATCTTCAAAAACTCAATGAAATTGTTTTCAATGGATTGGCAGACCCCAAAACTACCATTGTCATATTGGATGCTAGTATCAAAAACAAGGTTGCTATGTCTATTGCTCATATACATGTTCATAATTTCCCTGTTGTCAAAACCATCTACCATAATATAAATATCACATCTACTGAAGCAGAATTATTTACTATCAGGTGTGGATTAAATCAAGCCATTCAGTTAACCAATATTGAATACATCTTTGTCATCACCAACTCTATTCATGCAGCAAAAAAAAATCTTTAACATGTTCATTCATTCATATCAAATTTAGACTTCAGCTATTTTCAAGGAAATTAGGAAGTTTTTTGTAAGAAACCATCAGAATTCTCTTAAATTTTGGGATTGCCCAAGTCAAGACAAATGGTCACTTCATGATATTGTTGATAAAGAGACCAAGAAATTTAATCTACCTCCTATATTTCCATGCAAGTCTTCATGGGACTTCAGTCAAAAGGATAAATATGACAAAATATTAAACAAGTGGAAAATGATATTTCAAGCTTCAGATGACAAAGAGAGACATTTACTAGAACTCCTTGACAACAATCTCAATATCATTGAACTGATATACTCTAAAGGTGGGTTTTGGCTGAAATACTTTGGTCACTCAAACTCACTATGTATAAGAGCTACAAGAGCTATAGTCAATTATGCTCCTATTAGTAAATATCAGCTAAGATTTTTTCCATGACAAAACTTTGTATATTCTTGTGGTGATTATCTGATTAAAACAAGAAGATATATACTTCATGAGTGTAAAAGTTATAACAATTATTGGAACCTGAGAAGAGATATACTAGCTTATTTCATTCTCTTCCTGAAATTCAACAGTACTTAAGACTTTGTTTTTTATATGGCCTCTTTCAGTTTTCTTTTTCTTTTCTTTTTTATATTATATTCCTCTCTTTTTCTTTTCTTTCTAGTTTTAATTTGTCTCTTTATAAATGTATGTAACTACATAGTAGTTACCATGGTCTGCTGCCAAGTTCCATGTTATAAATTGTTGATTTTTTTAAAAAAGCAAAAAGCATACCATAATAAGAAGTTATGCTGGGGTACTATAAGAACTATGTATCACTAGCCCTTAATTATATTATTGTTTTTATATCTTCTATTAATTCCTGATACTAATATTATTCCATTTAAATTTTTTAGTATACAATATAAAATAAGATTAGAACTTATAAAACCCTCAAAAAAGCTTTTATGAAAGTGAAAGAATGAAGTTAAGAGGAATAATAAAAAGAATATAAGTAGCATCCACTTGTAAATGCTTTTACTAGCTAATATACTCCTAAATAGTAAATATCACACTATGTAACAAGCTTCTTTGGAAAATCTAATGAATAGATTGCAAAGCTTCTTAAGAGTCTCCAATAACACTATCTATTCTAGGTGATGCATCCCAAAGATATCTCTCAAGTTGAACCTTACAACTGAAGATACCAATTGATACTTATCTTACTAGTCTTCCATAGACTGCTAGAACTCTCCAAAACTTGTCCAAAAGATATTAATAACACTTACTCAATAAAAAAAATAGAAGTTAAAACTGGTCTCAAGTGAAGGTATTCAGATAGAGGTCTTTTGTCTTACTTCTCTTTACTTATAGCCTATATGAATACAAAGAATATAACTAAAGAATAGAGACCAAAATTATAATTCAGCTCTCTGAAGTCTCAAGAACATAGGGCCACATCTGCATCTCTAACCCAATCTTGATCTGATGATCAATTTCTACTTGTTAGAACCCAATCTATTCTTCTTTGTTTTTTTTTCATAGCCACTTTGTCTTATTCCTCCATTCTAAACTCTATCTAGTTCTAATCTCATGCATTCCTACCTTATTCAACTATCTAAATGTTTATTACTTGGTGAAGGGCTCCTAAGAGTGTACACTCTTCATAGCTAGTTGTTCATAAATGGCATTCTAGATTCCTAAATATCTCTTCTATTTGAGATTTAGTTTGGTTAATGGCCACTAAACCATCCCTTGACTATTGCTGCTTGAGAGAACCTAAGATATCATTTAGAAGTGTAAGTTCTTTTTACTAATGCTTTCAATAAGGTCTTATATGCTGAAAAACCTTAGAATATTACTTTTTTTGTGCAAAGCATTTTCCAGCATAATATTACTATCATTATTATTTAAGTCAAGAAAATTCTTTCCCTTGTAGTAGGAAGCTTGAAAATATATTTGCCACTTTTCTAAAATTGAGTTACATTCTTTTTTTTCTACTGAAGTCTTATGATATTTTGCTAGGCAGAATAGGATTGATTTTGTGGAATCTGTATAGTGTAATGGAGAGTACACAAACTCTGTATAGTAAACAATTATGTACCAGAGATAGTCCTCTTGTTGAATTGCCAAGTATTTTCATATCCTTGATTGTAAATAAGACTTCATTAGTGTAATAGCAAGTTTCTTATTAAAAAAGAATTCTAGATAGCACCATATATCTTTGGGTTTGACCATCTGTAGGTCTGAGATCTAGTGGAGAGAGGTTGGTCTTTTTTATTGTTCTAGAAAAGTAGAAGACCTCTAATTTGTTATGTTTAATAGCAAGGCTGAATTGATACTATAACTACTATATAGAATTGCATTTGATTTTTCATAACTCTTTTCCTGAAAAACAAAAAGACCATCATTGACAAAAGAAAAAAGAGAAATAGGAATAGGAATGAAAAGTTTTTTTATTCTTTTTTGAATATGTGAAAAAGAGGGATAATATATAAAACTGAAGAAATTGGGGAAAGAGTAGATCTCTGCCCCATGCCAACATCTACTTTGAATAATAGTGATATGAAGTGGTTCCATATGTATTGTGTTTGTCTATTAATTAAATAACTAGAAAAGAAGTAAGAAATTCTAATATTGAATATTCTGCTTTGGTTAAAATTATCAGGAGAAGTTGGTGATTTAGGAAAGAAAAGAATTGAGTAATGTCAAAAGCAAGAGTACTAGTGTAAAGACCTTTGACCTATTCTGTTTGTATAAGATAAGTGAGGATTATTCTGGCATCCATTGTCAATCATTGTCAAATGCCATCTAATTAGTTTAGGTGAAGAAAGTTTGAAGTAATAGAATGAACTTGTATTCTATTGCTTATCACTTTTTTGATTAGCTTGCCAAGCATATCAAGAAGTATGATGGGTTAAAAGAACTTAGAGCTGTCATAAGACAGCTTGTTGGGCTTTGAAATAATAATAGATGTAGACTTTTTGACGTGCAACAGCCAAGAACTGAGATTAATACAAGTGTTTGCTATATTGACAATGTTAGTAGTGCACTTGGGGTTGCATAATATCATTTTAAGATGACTCTAGAATATGTGATCTAGACTAGAGGTAGAGAAACTACTGCATCTATTGAGAACATTATAGATTTCAGTATTAGAAAAAGAGGCTATTCAGCTAGTTGACTAGTAGAAAAAATGATTTTGTTGAGTGGTTGGATATTGATTGGCCTATTTTGAGCTGAGTGTAGAGCTTGCCACAGATTATTGTTCATTGCAAGGTTAGGTATTAAATTTGATGGCTTCTATAGCTAGTAGTTTATGTTTCTTGACCTAGTTCATAAGGTTCTATAGCCTCTTGTTGGTTGAAGCAATTTCTTGAAGTAGCTAAGTTTCTGCTGCATTTCTCATTCCACCATTCTTTGGAGCATTTAGTGATGTTGACAAGTTTAGAGTGTTTATTCTAAAGATCTTCAACAATTGTAGTGAATTCTTGAGTAATGTGTTTTAGTGCTTTACTATTAAAAATGTTAGATATATTAATATTACTTAGCTTGTTTCCAAGTTCATTGACAATTTTCTTTTCTTTTTTACTATCTTTGACAATAGTCTGTTTTCTCTCTTGAATATATTTTTCTTCAATGGTTAATGAAACAGATAAAGAAGCACAATCAAAAAAGCTACATAACTCTAGTATAATTTGATGATTGTTGAATTAATTAGATCTATTACCAAGTTTGAATCTTAAAGGCTGTTAGCATACCAAGCAAAGACTGGGTTGATAGAAGTGGATAATTCTAGATCAAGACTGTTAGTAATTTCATGGAGTATGTCAGTATATATTGAATAATATGGGTATAATAGATTCTAATCACTATCTTTGATGTTGAAGTTTCCTGTCATAATCAGGATATTGATCTCAGTATCCTTGAGATACTTTAAGATGTTTTGTTAGTCATCTAAGTAAATTTTGAAAGAATATAGCTTGACCAGTTTATTGTTTATATAGATAATGACTCTTGAATGATTGTTTGCTATAAGTAAGATTCTTATAAATATAGTTTAAGAAGAATGATAAGATGCTTTTATAAGGTCTTTGCCTTCTTTAGATATAGAGCTGGGAATTTGTTAGATAATGGACAATAGAGATATGTTTCTTACTATTAGAGTTGAAGATAGTAGACTTTATTTATTCTTATTTCATTTCTTATTTTCATTTTCATTTTCATTTTCATCTATTTTCTTATTCTCTTATTTTTGAACTTAAGATTAGGAATTAGTATGATATCACACATAACTGTTACAAACTGTCACATATTGGTTACATATTACATGTCATAGTTACAAGTCTTAGTTATATAATCATATATTATATAGAAAGTTGTAGAAGGTTTCAAAACAATAATACTATACTATATATTAACTGTTATGATTATAAGACCTTAGAGTAGATCAAGTAAAAGAACCTTGTATTAGGGTTGAATATAAGAGAACTCAATAGAGAACTTTGTTACAGGATTTTCTACCTTTATATACTAAAACTCCATGGCCTGTGCTAACTACTTTTAGCCTACTCTAAACAGCTATATATTTGCTTTAAGGTTAACATGTATAAAACATACTATATAATGTCATTCTTCCAGAGTCTTTTATACTCTTTCATGTAATACATGATTGTGTGACAGTAACTGTAACATTGTCATGTAATAGTGCAACAATGACATCATGTTAACCTTAACCCTAAGTTTCCAGAAATAAAAATAAAATAAAATAAAATAAAAATAAGAAAAGAAAAAAAAATAGTTAAAGTCCACCATCTTAAACTCTGATATTAACAGTATGTAGTACATACTATCAGAGTTGAAAGTTTACTAGATAAAGACTTAAATTTTTTATTTTATTTATTTATTTTGTTTTTATTTTCCATTTCTTTTTATTTTAGACTTAGAATTTAGTATAATATCATATATGACTGTTACAAACTATTATATATCTATTACATATTATATATCACAAAAGAATATAAAGAGTTCTAGAACAATAATATCATTCTATATATTAATAGCATATTGTTACAAACTTTATTCAGCTTGTATCTCTACAATTAGTGGACTGATTTTCACAAACTAAGTTGTGCTAAAAAGGCCCAAATGATGGCTATCTATACATATATGGAATATACAAAAGCAACAACAAACAACTGAGATATTAGACTATCAGTAACTGTAAAAGTTTTGTTGGCTAATATCTTATGAATAGCTTGACAGATTTGCACAATTGAACTTATATTAGAAAGTGCTCCTCAAATGGTTTCTGATAGTATATAATATATCTTATAGCAATAAGTATTGATAGAGATACAATATAGTAACATAATTAGTTACATTTTAAAACTAGCCTGACATTTACTATACAGTTTTCATCAGATATAAGTTTTGATCATGTGATGAAAACAGCTTGTATACAGACTATCACTATTTTGTATAAATACTTTTATGTCTAAAAATTAGACCTTAGACTTAATAATATTAATCTTCATCATTGTCATTATTATTAAACTTCTAAATCACTTTTAAATCTCTGAAAGTATATCCAAGGTTTAGATATTACAAATAAGTAAGTAGTTTATTTTGTGATATATATAATATGTACAGTCTTTAGAATAGGCTAAGATTAGTATAGTATAGACTAGTAGTCTAACATATATAAAGTAAATACTTTTGTACTTAGAACTCTATTAAGTTCTCTCATGTTAACTCTAATACAAGGTTTTTCTTTTGACTTCACTTTATAAGTCTTAAGTTGTAATTCTTATCTAATATATAAGAAAACTTAATAGAATTAAGTTTCTATTACAAGTTAGTCTATCTTATATACTATAAACTATAGTTTGTGTATACACTATAGCTAATTTACTCTAAAGTCTATATACTTTTTTTCTTTTCTTATTTCTATTTTCTTTTTCATTTATTTTATTTGGACTTAGAATTAGGATTTAGTATAACATTATATATAACTGTTACAAACTATTACACATCTGTCATATGTTATTTTAACACTTTGAGACTTGAATTATAATTATTAGATTTATAAATGATAGACTTTATTTATCTCTATTTTATTTAGGGTTGTAGTTTAGCATGACAGTTATATGCTACTGTCACACATCAGTCACATGTCACACAAGAACATCATAGAAGTTTTTAAAATAATAACATCAGTCTATATATCAATAGTATATAGTATATATATACCTTTAAAGTAGGCTAGGTTTAGTATAGCATAGACTATAAGCTAAGTGTATATAAGATAGATATATTGTACTCCATCAAGTTCTCTTATATAAACTCTATACAAGGTTCTTCTTATTAACTAATTCTAAGATCTTTAAAATTATAACAATAATACTATTTTAGATTATAACTTTTTTTATGTCACATGATTGTGACTTGTGACAGTGACATGTGTGACAACCAATGTAACAAATGTCATGAATGCATCACACTTTGTAATATATATGGCTATTATATATAATATAATATTATACTTCTTTATTTTTAAATTTTTTAAATTTTTAAATTAACAATTTATTACATAGAGCACAATGACAGTCCATAGTAGCTGATTTGTAGCTATATATATGAAACTAAAACTATATGAAAAATAAAAATAAAAAGAAAGAAAGATAAAATAACAGGATTTACTACTAATATACTCTACTATCATAGAGCTTTTGTTGTTCCTTATCATGCCAATCCTTATTGAAATAGTTTTGCTAGTATGGACATATGTTACCATTTGCTTGATGATCTCCTTTGCAGTTTATATACTTAAAGAAATAGGGACAGAGATTGCTTTTCTTTATTTCAAGCCTTGAAGGATTGGTCTTCAAGTTTTCTTTACAACATCATGCCTTCTCTCAGTAGTGCTTAGATTTGTGAGGTTCATTATATTTAACATATCTAGATCCATGTACTCAGCATGTTATAGTTAAGTATTTTCACTTCTAACAGTTCTTGTACTGAGATATTTCAGAGTTCATGTTAATACTATATATAGTAGCAATAAAGTGTTCAATGTTAAAACTATGGTTGATGATTGACCTGGCTTTGGAACCATTTTACAAGTCTCAGATATTGACCCATACTACAACTGAGTCAGATTTGAATGAAGTCTTAATAATATAAGGCTTGAACACAAGAACAATGTTATTAAATATATAAGTTTCTTTGATTACTCTTTTAACTATTTTGGAAGTAATTGGAAGATTAGTGTTTTCCAAGATATAAGAAAGATCTAGTATTTTCAAATATGATTTAGAAAGTCAAGAAATATCAATGTATTCAAAGTTAATGTTATTTGTTTCTTTGATATATTTCTCAATAATACTTATATCTTGAGTAGAAGTAGCTTAACTGGCAGTTATGATGACTCCATCATTTTCCAAGTGGATGAAGTCTACTATAGTATTCAAATTGACTTCCTTAAAATACCTATTGATGTTGACAATGAGAAAGTTAGCTTGATTTAAGATGATCTCTGTATTACTCTTGCTTATCAGAATAATGACTTGTTTTATTAAAGGTCCTTTGGTAGTTATGATTATCTTCAGTTTGACTATTTTTAATTTGTTGTTAATATCAACAATTTTCTTGGGAAATAGAGTTGGAAATATATCTTTGATATGAATGATGTCTTCAATATTAATTTTCAAAGCCTAAGTGTATAACTTCTTGTTATTTGACTTAAATAGATTGGAAGGCAAAGTTTAGGGCCCTCCTTGCAGAGAACCCTATTAAAACTATAGGAAGTATTCAGTAGAGAGCTATCCCCTACTTGCTAATTCCTTTGTACTGTCATGTTCAGTAGTCTCCCTTGCCAGGAGACCTATCTATTTGGTCTGTAGTCTAGTCTATTCAATGACTAATAGTAGGCTAAGCCTTTAACCAACAATCTTCCTATTATAGGTGTATCTAGGACTAGATCTGACTTAATGGCTTAGGCCTACCAAGTAGATTAACATGAAGTTGTACCTATATAGCATTCCAAGTAGGATTTTCTTGTATTCTGGTAATTCTAACACTCTGGCTTCAACTTAAGCCTAAACTGGTGATTATTATATTAGCAGACTGATAGTAGATATAAATTTCTCAAGTATCATGCATGGTTCACACTTGGGGTGAAAGTCTGCAAGATAGATTTGGAGATGTGCAGACTTGTGAAATGACCTTAGCTTTAGCTTATGTGCTACACTGTCTATCTATCACATAGTCACAACTTCAGATGATAGGGAGAAGTCCAAAAGAGGAGTGAGTACTAATTTGGTGTGTCCCCATTGAACACCAGAGATTGAGTTCAATAAGAATTATCTTTGTTGATTATCAGACTAGTAAATTACAGTGTAACTACTAGTCTTATATACAAATAGATATTATAGAAAATACTTGGGGTTTCAGTGGTAAAGCCCCTATTACCCTGAGCAGAAGTTTCAGTGTTGAGACACTAACAGGAGTAACTCTGTCATAGAAGACTGAGTTGAATAGGAGTATCTCTGCTATAGAAGATGGAATACCTAGATAGTTGCAGCACTGCCTTAAGACATGTTGCAAGAAAGATGGCTGCTATGGAAGGTGGGCTTGTATAATTAGGAGATGATATCACTATAGAGATGTAATTTATGGATGGGTGGACTTGCATATGACATCAAGCCAGAGAAGAACTATCCCATTCTACTATGGCCTAGTTATGGTAAAGATGCTACTCTTTGCTATACCTTTCTGTCTTTTAGTAGGTGGTTTGCTTATGTCTTACAGGCACAGATCTCCAACCTGTCTAAAGTCACTGCCTTGTTGCCTACCAACTTAGTGAGTACTCCAGAACAAGTCTGGACTAGAAGTTGTTTCTACAGTGTGACTAACTACCTCTAAGTTATACAACCTAGAGGTGTAGAGTGTCTTGTTTCTATCCTAGCTAGTATACCAGCTAGATATTATAGTGCACTTAAACACTAATATTTTTCCTTTCTTTTATTTATTTTTTCTTGATTTAATATTTCTTTTCTTTTTTCTCTTTTTTGGATGATGAAGAGGTATGTGACTGTTGTCACATGACATGTCACATGATGTAATGTCATAGGCCTAGAATTTAGAAGAAAAGGTTGGAAGGATATTATCAAGATATATATTAATAACATATTCATCTTATATGGTGTATTCATGAACAATATATAGATATTAAGGTAAGATTATTTATCATTAGCATAGACTATGTATATATTATATAAATAGTGTAGGAATGCATCAGGGACTCCTTGTCAAGTTCTCTTGTAATATCCATAAGATATTTGTTTTTCTAAGAGATTTATCTAAGTAATATTATTTGGTCTTTGGGCCAAGTAGTTGCTACAACACTAGGCTTATACCAAATAGTGGGCTGAGCTCTTAACAAATTAGCCCCCCAGAATCTAATCCTATGTTAGATACAGTTTGCACTTGAAGGTGAAAGTCTGTAGAGTTGGCTCAAATATGTGTACAAAGTGTAGAAACTCCATGCAATGAGCTCAGTGATGCAGACTTGATAGAATGACCTTGGCCTCAACTTATGTGTTGTGCCTTCTATGAACCACATGGTTTCAATTTCAGGGAATAGTCTTATAAGAAGTTATAAGAAGAGAGGTAAATTGCATCACTATTGATACTGGAGATTTAGCATCAAATTTAATTGATTATCAGGCTAGCTATTACAAAGTGATCACTAGCCTTAAATACATAAAATAACAAAAGAAGTAGCTCAAACAGATCTCCAAGTGAGTGTTTCAGTAGTAAAACACTATATAGGAGTTCAGATTTGGAAAGGGAATAACTTCATGTAAAGTCTGAGTAAATTTGCAGAGTTTGAAGAAGATACTTAGGCAATAGAAACAAATGAATATGACTATGGATTTTAACTCAAATAAAGTCAAATAACCACAGAGATTTGATGTAGTATCAAAGTCAAATATGTCTTAGACATATTTCAGAGTTTGGAATATGACACCTCTACTCAGGATGATAAGGGCTATACTACTAAAATTCCAAGCATTTCCTATATTTCTTACTTGTATATATAAGACTATTAGTTATACTGTAATTTGTTAG
>Ga0157359_1000512_pt1 | contig 14392 bp, 14 predicted proteins | sample AttcapACBM3_FD_111482 | JGI IMG/M metagenome (GOLD analysis project Ga0157359, IMG submission 111482) | Fungus gardens microbial communities from leaf cutter ant in Botucatu, State of São Paulo, Brazil - Atta capiguara ACBM3 | ecosystem: Host-associated > Fungi > Mycelium > Unclassified ...
CTGCAGTTAACAAAACCAGGAATTATTTTCGGGAATTTAATTTCTGTGATTGGGGGCTTTCTGCTGGCTTCAAAAGGCAGCATTGATTACCCCCTGTTTATCTTCACCCTGATTGGCGTGTCGCTGGTGGTTGCGTCTGGTTGTGTTTACAACAACGTAATTGACCGTGATATCGACAAGAAGATGGAGAGAACCAAGAATCGGGTGATGGTCAAAGGCCTCATCTCTCCGAAACTAAGCCTGGTTTATGCAACCCTGTTAGGTATTGCTGGCTTTGCGATGCTGTATTTCGGAGCAAACCCGCTGGCCATGTGGTTGGCGGTAATGGGCTTCGTGGTTTATGTTGGCATTTACAGCCTGTACATGAAGCGTAACTCCGTTTATGGCACTCTGATTGGTAGTTTATCTGGCGCAGCGCCACCGGTTATTGGTTACTGCGCTGTCAGTAACCAGTTTGATGCTGGTGCGCTGATCCTGTTGGCTATCTTTAGCCTGTGGCAGATGCCGCATTCTTATGCGATTGCTATCTTCCGCTTTAAAGATTACCAGGCAGCCAATATTCCGGTACTGCCAGTGGTTAAAGGTATCTCTGTGGCGAAAAACCATATTACGCTGTATATCCTGGCGTTTATGGTGGCCACTCTGATGCTGACCCTGGGGGGTTACGCGGGTTATAAATATTTGGTTGTTGCCGCTGCCGTCAGTGTTTGGTGGCTGGGTATGGCTCTTTCTGGTTACAAAACCTCAAATGACCGTATTTGGGCACGTAAACTGTTTGTGTTCTCTATCATCGCTATCACTGCACTGAGTGTAATGATGTCTGTTGATTTTATGGATCCGGCACCAAAAGATTTGCTTACTTACGTTTGGTAAGTAAAAGCCACATCACGATCAAGGGCGCTATTTAGCGCCCTTTCTTTTTGTTACGACTTTATCGTAAGTAATATTTTACCCGCCCCTCCCCCGCACATAAACTATACGTATCCAATGTATGAGGTTGTTAATGAACGATAATAAAATGACGCCACTCGAACTCCGTGCAACATGGGGGTTGGGTACGGTATTTTCCCTGCGCATGCTGGGTATGTTTATGGTATTACCTGTTCTGACCACTTATGGCATGGCATTACAGGGCGCAAGTGAAGCATTAATCGGTCTGGCTATTGGCATCTATGGGCTGGCGCAGGCTGTATTTCAAATTCCATTCGGACTACTTTCTGATCGTATTGGTCGTAAACCCCTGATTGTGGGTGGATTGCTAATTTTTGTCCTCGGCAGTGTGATTGCCGCAATGACTACCTCAATCTGGGGAGTGATTCTGGGACGGGCATTACAGGGTTCCGGGGCGATAGCTGCTGCAGTGATGGCACTGCTTTCCGATTTAACCCGTGAACAAAACCATACCAAAGCAATGGCATTTATTGGTATCAGCTTTGGTATTACTTTTGCCATCGCAATGGTTTTAGGCCCGATCATTACTCATGCGCTGGGTCTGCATGCATTGTTCTGGATGATTGCCATCCTGGCTTCAGCAGGTATTGTCATTACTTTGTTAGTGGTTCCTTCAGCATCCAGCCATGTACTGAACCGTGAATCCGGGATGGTAAAAGGGAATTTCCGTGATGTACTGACCAACAGTCGCCTGGTTAAACTGAATTTCGGTATTCTCTTTCTGCATATTTTGCTGATGTCGAGTTTCGTGGCTCTGCCGGGTGAATTTGAGAAAGCAGGATTTCCCGCCGCAGAACACTGGAAAATTTATCTGACAACAATGCTCATAGCCTTTGTCGGAGTAGTACCTTTTATTATTTATGCAGAAGTGAAACGTCAGATGAAACGAGTTTTCGTCTTTTGTGTACTACTGATGCTAATTGCAGAGGTTATCCTGTTGATAGCAGGTGCTCACTTCTGGACATTGGTGATTGGCGTGCAGTTATTCTTCCTGGGCTTTAACCTGATGGAAGCTATTCTGCCATCGCTGGTAAGTAAGGAATCACCTCCAGGTTTTAAGGGTACTGCGATGGGGCTTTATTCCACCAGCCAGTTTATTGGTGTGGCGATTGGCGGCAGCATGGGAGGATGGGTTTTCGGTCACTTTGGTGCCCAAAACGTCTTTCTGGTTGGTGCAGTTATCGCAGCAATCTGGCTACTGGTTAGTATAACCATGAAGGAACCGCCTTATGTCAGCAGCTTGCGTATCACGCTGGGATCCTGCTCACTGGCTCCTGCAGTTCTGGAACAGAAATTGAAATCAGAACCCGGTGTCTCAGCCGTATTTATTGCTCCGGAAGAACAAAGTGCCTATATAAAAATAGACAGTAAAGTCACCAACCGGGAAAAACTGGAAACACTTATATCTTCCGCTGCATAACGCCTGTTGCTGTTGATGAAACACCGGGTATTAATGCTGACAACAGGTGCAGGTAAGAATGCTTTAATCATCAATGAAAAAACAGCCCGCCAAAAGTTGGATATCTCACTTTTAGCGGGCTGTTTTTTATGGCAAAGCCACTATATTCCCTCAAAACCAGATCAGCTGTAGTCAATCACTCTCTGGCAGGAAATCATTAATCACGGAAGTTTTTAAACTGAAATGGCTGTCCTAAATCGGCTTTACGCACCAGCGCCATTGCACTTTGCAGATCATCACGTGATTTACCAGTGACACGAACTTCATCACCCTGAATCTGCGTCTGCAACTTCAGTTTGCTGTCTTTAATCAGCTTAACCAGTTTCTTCGCCACATCGGTTGCAATACCTTTTTTCAGTTTGGCATCAGTGCTCCAGTTTTTACCGCTGTGTTCAATTTCGTCTGCAACTTCCAGTGCAGCACCTTCAATGCCGCGTTTCATCAGTTTTTCACGCAGAATATCGAGTAACTGTTTCACCTGAAAATCAGATTCACTGGCAACCTTAATGGATTCATTCTTTTCATTCAGTTCAAAACTGGCCTGAACATTACGGAAATCAAAACGTGTTGATACTTCGCGGTTGGCATTTTCCACCGCATTACGCACTTCCTGCATATCAATTTCGGAAACGATATCGAAAGATGGCATGATCTATTCTCCTGATACTAAAGTGACACGCATAATACCTGCTTGTTACAGGTAAATAAAACGGCGAACACGGAAAGCATACGTAACTCGCCCCATCACAGGGAGGACTAATGAAAATTACCGTACTGGGATGTGGAGCCTTAGGTCAGATCTGGCTTGCAGCTCTGGCACAACAAGGACATGACGTTCAGGGCTGGTTAAGGGTGCCTAAACCTTACAGTTTGGTCAACGTCATTGATTTGAAGGGAAAAGAGATCAACAGGAGGTTTACTGCCAATGATCCTGATTTCCTCGCCGGCAGTGATCTCCTGCTGGTTACGCTGAAAGCCTGGCAAGTGTCAGAAGCCGTGGAAAATCTGCAGTTCATCCTGCCAGAAGACAGCCCGGTGTTATTACTGCATAACGGCATGGGCACAGCAGATGAACTGAAAAATCTACGGCAACCGTTGTTACGCGGGATCACCACACATGCAGCAAAACGTGATGGAACCATGATCGTACATGTCGCTTCCGGTATCACACATATCGGCCCGATATCTTCCCAGGCACAATCACTGAGTAAACTGGCAGATACTCTGCATACAGCACTACCTGATGTCGCCTGGCACGATGATATTACAGCAGCAGCCTGGCAAAAACTGGCCGTTAACTGTGTTATTAATCCATTAACCGTCTTACATAACTGTACCAATGGCGAACTTATCGCCCACGGTGAAGAAATTCATACACTTTGTGACGAAATAGCCAGTGTCATGACGCGGGAAGGTTTGCATGTTTCCCCGCAAGGATTACAGGAATATGTACTGGATGTGATCCATAAAACTGCGGGTAATACATCATCCATGTTGCAGGATATCCGCGCACAGCGTCACACAGAGATAGACTATATTAACGGCTATATTATCCGCCGAGCTCGGGGGCAAGGACTCTCTGTCCCGGCAAACTGCCGTCTTTATGAATTTATTAAATGCAAGGAACAAAATTATGACCACGTCTCCATCCGTTCTGGTTTGTCTGGCTCCTGGCAGTGAAGAGACTGAAACTGTCACCACAATTGATGTGCTGGTACGCGCAGGAATCAACGTGGTGACAGCCAGCGTGACAGAAAATGGTGAACGTGAAATTGTCTGTTCACGTGGTGTACGGCTACTTGTTGATGCTCCTTTGGTCCAGGTTGCGGATGATGACTTTGCAGCCATTGTTCTGCCCGGCGGTTTAAAAGGTGCTGAATATTTTCGTGACAGCCCGTTATTGATTGAAGCTGTACGCCAGTTTCATCAGTCCGGTCGTATCGTGGCAGCAATGTGCGCAACGCCAGGGACAGTATTGATCCCACATAATCTGTTTCCGGTGGGAAATATGACCGGATTTCCTGGTTTAAAAGACGCAATTCCGGAAGGACAGTGGAAAAACCGTCGTGTAGTGTGGGATCGTCGGGTGAATTTACTGACCAGTCAGGCTCCCGGGACCACAATGGACTTTGCTCTGAAACTGGTGGATTTACTGGTTGGCAAAGAAAAAGCACGCGAAGTCGCAGAACAACTGGTGCTCGCAGCGGGGATTTACGACTACAGCGAGTGATCATTTAGCCCCTCTCCTGACCATAAAAAAGGCATTTCTCCCTTCATAGCGAATTTCGCTGGAGAAATGCCTTTTTCTTATCGCAGCAAATTTGCTGCTTTAGTCAGATAACAAACAGTTACGGGCGATAAATCTTCACATTAGTGAAGCCCTGTTCATGCAGATACAGTGCCTGCAGACGGCTCATCACACCACGTTCACAGTACAGCAACCAGGTTTTACTCTGGTCAAGATCACCGAACTGCGTACCCAACTTATAAAATGGCAGTGATTTCACTTCCACACCATCCAGCTCCAGTGGCTTAGCATCCTGTTCATCATTGGAACGAATATCCAGTACCACATCATTTTCACCAAACGATGCTACGGTTTCGACTTCAACCACTTTCTCTTCTGTGGTTTCTGCGATTTGGCGAATATCAATATTGTTCGCTTCTTCCACCACACGATCCAGAATAGAGAAATCAAAATTCTGTTCTTCCGCTTCGATGCGTGCTTTCACTGCCTTCACGGTTGGGCTTTTGGAGATCACACCACAATATTCCGGCATGGTACGGGCAAAATCTTCCGTACCGATTTCACGCGCCAGATTAATGATGTGCTCTTTATCATGCGAAATCAGTGGACGCAGAATCAGCGTATCACTGACATTATCGATCAAACGCAGATTAGTCAGAGTCTGGCTGGATACCTGACCTAACGCTTCCCCGGTCACCAGCGCCTGTACACCATAACGCTCAGCAACTTTGGATGCCGCACGTACCATCATACGCTTCAGCACCACACCCATCTGACCGTCATCCACTTTTTCCAGAATCTCACCCACAACAGGTTCGAAGTTCACGGCAACAAAACGCACACGGTGAGAACTGCCATAACGTTTCCACAGATAATGCGCAACCTGACGAACACCGATTTCATGCGCAGCGCCTCCCAGATTGAAGAAGCAATAGTGCACACGACAACCACGGCGCATCAGCATATAACTGGAAACGCCGGAATCGAAACCACCAGAAATCAGCGACAACACATCTTCCTGAGTTCCGATAGGGAAGCCACCAATACCTTCAAAACGTCCGGTAACCAGCAGCAGGCGATCGCCTTCAATTTCCAGATTCACTGTCACATCCGGACGGTTCAGCTGTACGCGAGCCGATTCCACATTTTGGTTCAGGCCGCCCCCAACATAACGTTCAACATCCTGTGAACTGAAGTCATGTTTACCACGGCGTTTCACACGTACACAGAAGCTTTTCCCTTCAATACTGTCACGCGCCATTTCCAGCGTCTGTTCAAAGATATTATGTACGTCCGTATAAGGACGATCTTCAACAGCCAGAATATGGTGAATACCAGGGATTCGGGTTAATTCACCAACAATCGCTTCGCGCTTATTTTCATCTTTCGCCCGGACTTCGATATGATCCCAGTGGCGAACCACCGCAAGCTCTTCATCGTATTGTTTCAATACGTTACGAATGTTTCCGGTAAGAATTTTAATAAAGCGCAGACGTACAGACTGACTCTTAATCGTGATTTCAGGGAATAACTTAATGATAAACTTCATGGTGGTATGGGTTCGCCGGGCAATTAAGTGCTAAAAAGGTTGGCACTTAGCTGATAAAATCAAAGTCTTGCAAAGTCGTAAACCGACCTTGCGTCCAGGTTGCGCAGTATAGCATCTTTACCTGATGCCTGCTTCTTCATCTGTTAGCGGTTTACCATACCTGTCTCTGTGAGAAGCAACTGAGTCGTCGTCTGTCTCTTGTTGTAAATAGCATGATTGTGCTGTTATTTGCTCACAGCGGCATTCCTGACGGAAAGATAACGTGGATATTTTGCTAATCATTTCGAGTCGGCTACCATACGCCATGATTCGTAAACCAGAATAAGAAGTCAGGATTAAAGATGCCGAAAAAAGCCGAACAATCTGCCAGCTTTGAAAGCTCATTACAGCAACTGGAACAGATCGTCACCCGTCTTGAAAGTGGTAATCTTCCTCTGGAAGAAGCACTGAATGAGTTTGAGAGTGGCGTACAACTGGCTCGAATGGGTCAGAAAACGTTACAGCAGGCTGAACAGCGAGTACAGATCCTGTTAAATGATGATAAAAACGCAGATCTGACGCCTTTTACTCCGGAAAATAACTGATGGATTTCTCTGTGTTAATGAACGCGCACTACCAGCGTGTGAATACTGCCTTACAACATTTTATCGCCGGATTACCTTTTCAGAGCTCTCCGCTGGTAAATGCCATAGAATATGGCGCATTATTAGGTGGCAAAAGGTTACGACCTTTCCTGGTCTATGCTGTCGGAAACATGTTACATGCAGAGGACAGCGCACTGGATGCGCCCGCAGCTGCCGTTGAGTGTATCCATGCTTACTCGTTAATCCATGATGATTTACCTGCAATGGATAACGATCATCTGCGCCGGGGACAGCCAACCTGCCATATTAAATTTGGTGAAGATACTGCTATCCTTGCTGGTGATGCCTTGCAAACACTGGCGTTTTCCATTCTGGCCGATACACCAATGGCAGGAGTCTCTGCAGAGTTTCGCATTGCCATGTTATCTGAACTGGCTCAGGCCAGTGGTGTCGCAGGCATGTGTGGTGGTCAGGCGCTGGATCTTGCTGCTGAAGGAAAACACGTGGATCTGGACGCGCTGGAACAAATCCATCGCTATAAAACAGGGGCATTAATTCGAGCTGCAATACGCCTTGGCGCACTGGCTGCCGGAGAAAAAGGACGAGATGCCCTTCCTGCCCTTGATCGTTACGCCAATGCCATTGGACTGGCATTCCAGGTTCAGGACGATATCCTGGATGTGATTGGTGATACAGCCATACTTGGCAAACAGCAGGGCTCCGACCAGCAACTGGGAAAAAGTACTTACCCTGCATTAATGGGACTGGAACAGGCGCAGAAAAAAGCATGGGATCTCTATCAGGAATCCCTTAGCGCCCTGGATACACTGGCTGAGCAATCTTATAACACCACCCAACTGCGGGCGCTGGCCGGCTTCATAATTGAACGCGATAAATAACTGCCAAATGAGTCACTGATGAGTTTTGAACCTGGAAAATACCCGACGCTGGCACTGGCAGCGACAGTACAAGAATTACGTTTGCTGCCAAAAGAGAGCCTGCCAACGCTGTGTGATGAGCTGCGTCAATATCTGCTCGACAGCGTAAGCCGCTCCAGTGGCCACTTTGCTTCAGGTCTGGGCGTGGTGGAGCTGACCGTTGCGCTGCACTATGTCTATAACACACCTTTCGACCAACTGGTGTGGGATGTTGGCCATCAGGCCTATCCACATAAAATTCTTACCGGACGTCGTGAACGTATCGGTACAATTCGTCAAAAAAATGGCCTGCATCCTTTCCCATGGCGTGGTGAAAGTGAATACGACGTCCTGAATGTTGGCCATTCTTCCACCTCGATCAGCGCTGGTCTGGGTATTGCTGTCGCGGCTGGAAAAGAGAATAAAGGTCGCCGTACGGCCTGTATTATCGGTGATGGTGCTATCACTGCCGGAATGGCATTTGAAGCAATGAATCATGCCGGTGATATCAACGCTGATCTGTTGGTGATCCTCAATGACAACGAAATGTCTATTTCGGAGAATGTGGGTGCACTGAATAACCATTTAGCACAGCTTCTTTCCGGAAAGATGTATTCACGTCTGCGCGAAAGCGGGAAAAAAGTGTTAACCGGTCTGCCTCCAATTAAAGAACTGGTCAGACGGACGGAAGAACACCTGAAAGGTATGGTGGTTCCTGGCACGCTGTTTGAAGAACTGGGCTTTAACTATATTGGCCCGGTGGATGGTCACGATGTGCTGTCACTGGTTCAGACACTGCGCAATATGCGTGATCTGAAAGGCCCGCAGTTCCTGCATATTATGACCAAAAAAGGCAAAGGCTATGCGCCGGCCGAGCAGGATCCTATCGCCTGGCATGCGGTCCCTAAATTCGACCCGGCCAGAGGACAATTACCAAAAAGTGCCGAAGGCCTGCCTTCCTATTCCAAGATTTTTGGTCAGTGGCTGTGTGAAACAGCGAAACAGGACAAAAAGTTAATGGCCATTACCCCGGCCATGCGTGAAGGCTCCGGGATGGTGACATTCTCCCGCAATTATCCTGATCAGTACTTTGATGTTGCCATTGCGGAACAACACGCTGTGACTTTCGCTGCCGGACTGGCGATTGGTGGCTTTAAACCGGTAGTAGCTATCTATTCCACCTTCCTGCAACGTGCTTACGATCAGGTCATCCACGATGTTGCCATCCAGCAGCTTCCGGTTCTGTTTGCTATCGACCGGGGTGGTATTGTTGGTGCTGACGGACAAACTCACCAGGGGGCTTTTGATATCGCTTTCCTGCGTTGCATTCCTGGTATGGTTATCATGACGCCAAGCGACGAAAACGAATGTCGTCAGATGCTGTATACCGGTTATCACTATCAGGATGGTCCAAGCGCTGTGCGTTATCCTCGTGGCACCGGGACTGGGGCAACACTGGAGCCACTGGCCGCCTTACCATTAGGTAAAGGCGTAGTGAAACGTCAGGGTGAAAAACTAGCCATCCTTAACTTTGGTACTCTGTTACCGGAAGCAGCGGCTACCGCAGAAGCGATCAATGCCACTCTGGTAGATATGCGCTTTGTAAAACCGCTGGATGAAGCATTAATTCTCGAACTGGCTGCCAGCCACGATTCTCTGGTTACGCTGGAAGAAGGGGCGATTAAAGGCGGTGCCGGTAGCGGTGTAAATGAAGTGCTGATGGCAAAACGTAAATGTGTACCGGTACTGAATATCGGCCTGCCGGATGAATTTATTCCTCAGGGGACGCAGAACGAAATCAGAGCGGATTACCAGTTAGATGCTGCCGGGATCCAACAACAGATCACAGACTGGCTACAGCAATAAAGTTGTAACTCTGTATCAGTCTGTCGAAGCTAAAAAAACGGGGCGATATTCACATATCGCCCCGTTTTTATTGCATTCAGAATGGCCAGTAACGCCCCACCGGATAAAGAATAATTACCGCGAAAATCGCTGCGATAATATCATCCAGCATAATACCCAGCCCACCATGTACATGTTGGTCGAACCAGCGAATCGGTTGTGGTTTCCAGATATCAAATATTCGAAACACCAGAAAACCGGCCAGGCCCCATTGCCAGCTGTTGTTCGGGATTGCCATTAACGTAATCCACATCCCGACAAATTCATCCCACACCACACTGCCGTGGTCATGAACTCCCATATCTTTTGCTGCCCGATGGCAGATGTAAATCCCCACCACCGTACTGATAACCAGCATCAACAAATAGGGTTCCAGTGGCAATCAGTCCAGAACATACCAGAGCGGAATTGCTGCAATTGAGCCCATTGTGCCCGGCATAACCGGACTCAATCCACTACCGAATCCTGTCGCCAGCAGATGCCAGGGATTGCTCATTTTCAGGCGACTTTTCGCCATGTCTTTTTCATGCGCCAAAGTGGTCAAATCCTTTATGGTTAAACTCAACAACTTTTTCGTTTTGTAGCAATACCAGGCCTTCAGATTGTGGAGCCATCTGACCAACGCAGGTAAATGGAACGCCAAGGTAGCCCAGCGCCACATCCAGTGCTCCGCGATTGATTTCCGGCACAGTAAAGCATAACTCGTAATCTTCACCGCCACTCAACGCCCATGCCAGAGACTTCTCTGGCGTAAAGTGCTGCCTCATTGCCTCTGACAGCGGCAGCGCATCCAGATTCAGGCGCGCACCACAACCACTGGCTTTCAATACATGTTGAAGATCAGAAATTAATCCATCAGAAATATCGATCGCAGACGTCGCTAAATCACGCAGTGCCTGCCCCTGCAAAATACGTGGTACAGGGCGCAGATGACGTTTTACCAGAGCTTCCCGTGCTGATGAATCATCGATATTTTCCTGTCCCAGTAATAATGCCAGCCCGGCAGCACTGTCACCCAGCGTACCAGTGACATAAATCCAGTCACCAGGACGGGCACCGGAACGTTTCAGCGCTCTGCCTTTTGGCATAAGACCATGAATACCCAGCGTCATACTCAGTGGCCCACGTGTCGTGTCGCCACCAATGAGCTGCATATCATAATAATCCAGCAGGTCAAAAAGGCTGTTACTGAATCGAGCCAGCCAGGATTCATCCGTATCAGGTAATGTCAGAGCCAGTGTCAACCATGCAGGGTCAGCCCCCATTGCCGCCAGATCACTCAGATTGACAGCTAAGGCTTTATAACCGAGATCAGCAGGATCGATATCTGCCAGGAAGTGAATACCCGCTACCAGTGTATCAGTACTGATCGCCAGAGATTTGTTCTCAGGGACGCTCAACAAGGCACAGTCATCACCGATACCTTTTTCGACGTCACGACGGGAGCTTGTTACGCGGTCAAAGTAGCGCGTTATCAGTTCAAATTCGCCACAAGCCATAATGCATTCCGGGAAAAAAGAAAAGGCCGGGTTAGCGGCCTTTTAAGGATTTATTTACGGTTTGGTCGGATCTGCGGAGCGGCTTTATCCAGCACGCCGTTGACAAATTTATGGCTGTCTTCAGCACCGAACACTTTCGCCAGCTCGATCCCTTCATTGATTGCCACTTTATAGGGAACATCGGCACGCTTGCTCAGCTCAAACAGAGAAATACGCAGGATCGCCTTTTCCACCTGTCCCAGCTCTTCCAGCTGACGGGACAGATAAGGTTTCATCAGGCCGTCGAGGTATGCAGTGTTAGTTGCAACGCCGCCGACCAGCTCACGGAAGTAGTTAATATCGACGTCTTTTACGTCCTGTTCCGCCAGAAACTGGTATTCGACATCAGCGATGTCGTTTTTGGAGATTTGCCAGGAGTAAAGTGCCTGGACAGCACATTCACGGGCGCGGCGACGAGCAGCAGGTTTCACGAAATTCCCCTTAAAATCAGGCTTTGATGGCTTTCAATACGTTAATCATTTCCAGTGCGGTCAGGGCAGCTTCTGCACCCTTGTTACCCGCTTTGGTTCCGGCGCGTTCAATGGCCTGCTCGATGTTTTCAGTCGTCAGCACGCCAAAGGCAACCGGGATATCACAATTCATGGCAACACTGGCCAGGCCGGAACTGGCCTCACCTGCCACGTATTCGAAGTGAGCAGTACCGCCGCGGATCACTGTACCCAAAGCAACGACAGCGTCGTGTTTGCCGGATTTCGCCAGTGCGCGTGCGGTCAGTGGCAGTTCGTATGCCCCAGGAACCCAGATCACAGTGATATTCTCATCTTTCACCTGACCAATACGTTTCAGGGCATCAATTGCGCCACTCAGCAGGCTGTCGTTGATAAAGTTGTTGAAACGCGCAATAACCAGGGCAACACGCGCATCAGGAGTCGCAACAGCAGCTTCAATAACGTTCATAATTTTCCTTTCAGGGTTCTGTTTAGCCCCGCAGGGGGGCGGATTCTATCACACTCTTTCACCGTCTGCTTGTTTTTGCGCAAACGGATTGAGTAAAGCGATCAATGTGTGCACCAACTCAACTTGTTCAGTTATATTTTGGTGTCAATGTCAGGCGAACATCTGTTCCTACCTGACGCACATCACTAAATTTAAATTCAGGAGCATCTGACAAACGTTCGAGGCCTGGCAAATGGCATAATCCTCTCCCCGCATCGCCCAGCAATTTTGGCGACAGATAAACGATTAATTCATCCACCACACCCGCCTGTAATAACGCCCCGGCAAACTGTGCTCCGGCTTCCACCCAAACACTGTTAATCTGTTTTTTACCCAGCACCATCATCATGGAAACCAGATCAAGATGATTATTGTACTGAGGCACAGCTAATTGCATGACGTTTTCCGGCCACTGCACTGCATCTTCTGCCGCGCGAACCAGCCAGGTTTCACCCGCCTGATCAATCAAACGATGCTGCGGTGTGACACGGTTCTGGCTGTCCACAATCACACGCACTGGCTGACGCAGAGAAGCTTCCGGATAAAGTGCCTGCGTTACCATATCCAGTTCATTATAGCGCACTGTCAAAGAAGGATTATCCGCAAGAACTGTCGCACTGGTGCTGAGAATAGCGGAACTTTGTGCCCTGAAGCGCTGTACATCACGTCGGGCTTCAGGAGAGGTGATCCACTGACTTTCACCACTGGCCATCGCCGTACGACCATCCAGTGAAGCACCCAGTTTTAACTGTACCCAGGGGAACCCCGTACGCATACGTTTTAAAAAGCCCCAGTTCAGCGCTTCCGCTTCCTGCATCATCAAGCCATGACTGACATCGATTCCAGCCTGTTGCAGACGGAATAACCCACGTCCGGCAACTTCAGGATTAGGATCCTGCATTGCGGCTACAACCCGACTCACACCAGCAGCAATTAACGCGTCACAACAAGGTGGTGTGCGTCCATGATGGCTGCAGGGCTCAAGAGTAACATACGCGGTCGCTCCCTGAGCTTTCTCTCCAGCCATACGTAAGGCATGTACTTCCGCATGGGGGCCACCCGCACGCTGATGATAACCTTCCCCAACAATTTCACGATTGCGGACTATCACACATCCTACATTCGGATTAGGGGTTGTCGTAAAACGGCCAAGGCGCGCCAGTTCCAGTGCGCGAGCCATATAAAATTCATCACGCATTATCATCAGTCCTGTAAACGGGCAATCTCTTCGCCAAATTCACGAATATCTTCAAAGCTACGATACACAGAAGCAAAGCGAATATAGGCCACTTTATCCAGTTTTTTCAGTTCATCCATGACCAGATTACCAATCATTTTGCTGGTAACTTCACGTTCACCGGTTGCCCGTAACTGACTTTTAATATGACTGATTGCCGTTTCCACAGCATCAGAACTCACCGGACGCTTTTCCAGTGCTTTCATCAGGCCACTGCGTAGTTTGTCTTCATTAAAGGGATCACGCACATCATTACTTTTGATCACCCGCGGCATCACCAATTCTGCCACTTCGAAGGTGGTAAAACGCTCATTACACACCAGACACTGACGTCGACGACGTACCGACGTGCCTTCTCCCACCAAACGGGAATCAATCACTTTGGTATCCACGGCGGAGCAAAATGGGCAATACATGATGTGTCCTGATCATTCGCTGAAAATTGGCTGTTAGTGTAACCCGAACCGGGCCTGCTGCCAAAGTCAGGCCAATAAAAAAGGGTCACATAATGTGACCCTTGAACACGATAAACACTGTGATTATGGCAAAATTGAAGGCTGATCAGCCCCTTCTTTTTCCACTTTCTGCGGGATCATGTGTTCACGTTTCATACCCAGTTTCAGCGCCAGAGCAGAAGAAACATAGATAGATGAAATTGTACCAATGATGATACCGATCAACATGGTCAACGAGAAACCTTTCAGTAACGCGCCACCAAAGATGAACAGGATCAAGACAATCGCCAACGTAGTGGCTGATGTGATAATGGTACGGCTCAGTGTCTGAGTCAGTGAGATATTGGTGATATCGTAAGACGAACCGCGACGAATTTTGCGGAAGTTCTCACGAATACGGTCCGATACCACAATTTTATCGTTCAGCGAGTAACCGATAACCGACATCAGGGACGCTACAATCGTCAGGTCAATCTCAATCTGAGCCAGAGAGAGAATGCCCATGGTGATGATCACGTCATGTGCCAGTGCCAGTACGGTACCCAGTGCCAGACGCCATTCGAAACGGAAACCGATATAGAACAGAATCGCA